>FSVZ01000123.1_pt1 | contig 174111 bp, 162 predicted proteins | sample 1637881 | NCBI WGS metagenome assembly FSVZ01 (sample SAMEA3914789, study PRJEB12502) | metagenome | biome: forest; material: soil | place: Canada | collected 2011-07-03 | depth 0.3 m
AGCGGAACCATGACGCAGAGTCCCACGGGCGCACTTCCCCTCCAGTCGCCGTGTAGTTGACCTGCTGGTAGACATTGTTCAGCGGCTGCCAAGGGGTGACGTACTCGCCGCCCGCCTCAAGCCATTTCGAGTACGCCCCCAAGCCGCCAATGCAGCCAGCGGAACCGCCGTCGATTTTCACGCACCACGTCCCGTTGAGTTTGCTTTCCAGTTTGTACGAGTGGAAGACCCATCCTGCCTCGGGCCACCCTGGACTTCCTTCGTTGTAGCCGCTGGCATTGTTATAAGCCCAGAACCAGCGCATCTGATTCGCGCCTTCGCGACCAGCTTCTTGACCGGACTCGATCCAGTAGGGGCCGTTCCCGTTGATTTTTTCAGGGAAGGCCGCCCAGACCTCGTTGTCCACAAACGAGTAATAACTAGCTTCGGGGACCGCCATTTCAGTGGTTGCAATGTCGGCCTCGGCGCCGCGCACCTTCTGGCTTTCTGTCATACGCCAAATCGCCTGGGCGTAGCAGTGGGGAGCGTGTTCATATTCAGCGCCGCATGGCCACGTCGAGGTCACAGACGCATGTGCTCGATGCCGCCGTCTAGCTGCGGTTGCGGTCGGAGCTTCGGAGAGCGGATCGCCAAGATGCAGCGCCACAACCCGCCCTGTCGCATCTAGCGCAAGTTCAAGCACGGTCCCGGTCGGCGGTTCGCCGCCCTGCGGGATCTTCGCGCCCCAATCCCGGAAGCGGCCGTGAACGGTGATGCGCTTGGCTGGCGCCGTACCGGATATACCGGGAGCGACCGGACCTTCCTGCGGGTATTCGACGCCCGTAACTGCCGCCATTGCCTCCGCGACTGTTGTTGAGGCTACGACGGGCTTTCCTTCCACGGTGGCAGGCTTTCCTGCGACTGTCCCCATCTTTTCTGCCCGTTCCAATGCGATCGCGGATGCTGCGCTTGACGTAATCTCTTCTGGCGACGCGCTCGCCGCTAGTGCGCTTGCTGGCACCAGCAACATCGCCGCTAGTACCGACAGGAATCCCTTTTTCACTATGTCTTGCCCCCCAGGGTGTAGGGACAGGCCGAGACTCACGTCACGACTTGTCTAGTTCATCGTGGTTGCGCCGAGACGACAACGAGCTGACCGACGCCAGCTCAGCGCGGCGGGATGATTACCAGGATACGAATAGCCAGAATCCTGGCTTATCGCAAAGTGGGCAATAAGCTGCGGATTGGGTTGGCGGGTTGCGATAGGCGAACCGATCCGTCGATATGCAGTAGAACGCCGTTGCGGGCTGCCGTATCGTGACCTTCTCATCGACGGTATCTATAGTTGGACTTTGCGGGCCTAGCGAGCGGCGTTTATGACTGCCACTAGCGGATTGCCGCCAGTGGCAGACCACCTGGACTAGGCGACTGGTGGCAGGCATGTTTGCAACGTGCCAGCCGCTGAACCGCCAGATCCGGCTCTCGCTGCGACGATTCGCCGCCTTCGCGAAGAACGCGAGCTGAACCAGGAAGACGTGGCTTTCGAGGCGGCCCTCACGGTCGGCTCCTACGCCCGGATTGAGCGTGGCGAGGCAAACCCGGCTTGGACGACCGTTCTGCGGATCGCAAACAGCCTGGGCGTCACCGTGGCCGACCTGGCAGCGGAGGCCGGGCGGTAAGAACCGACCAAGCCGCTCCCTTAAGCCTGCTTCAATCGGGCGGGGAGGTAATACGTTCTAGACACGAATCTCAACTGGTTCGTGCTTATGGCCACGACTCCGCATCATAGGAGCACGCTCGCCCGGCGCCGCACGTTGCGCTCGCACGCCCGCCCCCGACGGATGATGCTCGCGAGTCCGCGGCGGCGCCCCTCCTGCGGGGCTACGGCTGCTGCGTGCCCCGCCTCGCCGCGATCAGCATCAGGAAGCCGGCGGCGTGCAGGGCGAGCACGACGAAGCTCATCAGTGCCCTGCGCGCGACGACGGCGAACGACCGCTGCCCCGTGGGCCGCTCACGTAGCATTGAGCGATGCCGCGCGCGGCGTCTGACCTTCACCGACATGGGCGGCGGCTGCACAGCCATCCGCACCGGCGCGCGCACCGCCACGTGACGGCGCCGATCATCTCGCGGCCGGCGATCCCGTCCGATCACGTCCACGACACGTCGCCCGACGCCGATCACGCCGGTCGCGCGCATCATGCTCACGCGGGACACCGCGATCATGCCGGCGACGGTCATTCGCACGGGCTCATCGACCCGAGCATCAAGCGCTCGCGCGAGGGCGTGCGCGCGGTGCTGCTCGCGCTCGCCGTGCTCGGACTCGCGGCCGTCGCACAGGTCGTCGTGTTCCTCGCGAGCGGCAGCGTCGCGCTGCTGGCCGACCTGATCCACAACTTCGGCGACGCGCTCACGGCGGTGCCGCTCGGGATCGCCTTCGCGCTGCGCTCCGAGGTCGCCGAGCGCCGTGCCGGTCTCGCGGTCGTCGCCGCGATCTTCCTCAGCGCCTGCGTCGCCGGAGTCGAGGCCATCCTGCGGCTCGTCCATCCGGCAGCGCCGACCGACCTCGTCGCGCTCGCCGGTGCCGGCGCGATCGGGTATGCCGGAAACCGTCTGGCCGCGATCGTGCGAACCCGCGCCGGGCGGCGACTGGAGAGCCCGGCGCTGATCGCGGACGGCGAGCACGCACGGGCCGACGCGTACGTCAGCCTGGCGGTGATCGCCTCGGCGATCGTCGTCGCGATCGGCCTCCCCGTCGGCGACCCGATCATCGGCCTGGCGATCTGCGGCGTGATCCTGCGGATCACGTGGCAGTCGTGGCGGACCGTCCAGGGTGGGCACACGCATTAGGTCACGCGCCGCGCGCCGGCGCAGCTCAAGCAGCGCGGCCGGCGCACCGATGTGACCGTATGCAGCGCATCGCACGCGAGCACGGCCCCTGGGCGCTTATCGCGCTCGCCGCGTGCGCCGCGCTCGCCTACGTCGGCCTCGAAGGCTTCATCTGGAGCGATTACGAAAGCGAGGCCGCCCCGTCGTTCGCCGCGCTGACGCACGGGCACGTGACGGGCTTCCTTCGCCTCGCCCCCGCCTACGGAGGGTCGCTGATCGAGCGCGCACCGTTCGCGATCCTGCCCGGGCTCTGGGGCGGCGGCGCGCTCGCCGTCTACCGTGCGGTCGCCGTCCCATGCCTGCTCGCCGGCGCCGGTCTCGGCGTCTGGCTGCTCGCGCGGATGCGCCGCGGCCACGCCTCGCGCGGCGCGCGCGCGCTCGCGCTCGTCGTCTGCGTCGCCAACCCGATCACGCTTCGTGCACTCGAAGTCGGCCACCCAGAGGAGCTGCTCGGCGCGGCCCTGTGCGTCGTCGCGGTGCTGCTCGGCGCGGCTGAGCGCCCGCTCTGGGCTGGGCTCGCGCTCGGGCTCGCCGTCGCGAACAAGGAGTGGGCGCTGCTCGCGGTGGGACCCGTCCTGCTCGCGCTCGCGCCGCGCCGGCGCGTCTCGTGCGCGGCGTGCGCGCTCGCCGTCGCCGGCGCCGTGCTCGCGCCGCTCGCGCTCGTCCATGGCGGCGGCTTCCTGAGCGCCACGCGGGCGAGCGCCACGCCGCCTGCGGCGATCTTCCACCCGTGGCAGCTCTGGTGGTTCCTCGGCCACCCGGCGCCCGCCGGTGCGGCGGCGGGCGCCGGCGAACTGGGCGCGCGCGTCGGGCCCGCCTGGACGAGCGCGATCTGCCACCCGCTGATCCTCGCCGTCGGGCTGCTCCTCTCGCTCGCGCTGTGGCGGCGCGAGCGGCGCGGCGGACCCACGAGCGCGCGCTCGGCGCTGCTCGCGTTGGCCTTGCTGCTGCTGGCTCGTTGCCTGCTCGACACGTGGGACACCGCCTACTACACGCTGCCGTTCCTGCTCGCGCTGCTCGCGTGGGAGGTCCACGGCGCGCCCGGGCGCGCGCCGCTGCTCGCGGCGTCGGCTACGGCGCTCTGCTCGTTGACGCTGCTGTGGCTGCCCAACCACGCCTCCGGCGACGTGCAGTCCGCGTTCTTTCTCGCCTGGGCGCCGGCGCTCGCGGCCGTGCTCTCGCTGCGCCTGCTCGCGCCGGCGCGGCTCGAGCGCTTTCGCGGCCGGCGCGCGGGCGCGCCGGCAGGCGCTCAGGAGATGACCGTCAGCGCCTTGTCGAGGCCGTTGAGGACCTCGTGACCGTCCTCGCGGACGACGAGCAGGTCCTCGATCCGAACCCCCAGCTCGCCCGGCAGGTAGACACCCGGCTCGACGGTCACGACGTTCCCCGCCGACAGCGCCCGCTCGCCTTCGGTGCGCGACAGGCGCGGCGCCTCGTGCACCTCCATGCCGACGCCGTGACCGAGGCCGTGGCCGAACTGCTCGCCCTCGCCCGCGTCGTCGATCACGGCGCGGGCCACCGCGTCCACCTCGCGCCCGGTGGGGCCCGCCGTGACAGCGGCGACGCCGGCTTCCTGCGCGGCGAGGACCAGCTCGTAGATCTCTCTCGCGCGCGCTGATACGCGCTCGCCGGTCGCGTACGTGCGCGTGCAGTCCGAGCAGTAGCCCTCATACACGGCCCCCCAGTCGATCGTCAGCAGCACGTCGCGGGCAATCGGCTCCTCGCGCGGCTCGGCGTGCGGCAGCGCCCCATGCGCGCCGCCGGCGACGATCGACGGGAAGCTCGGCGCCTCGGCGCCGAGGCGCCGCATGCGCAGCTCCAGGTCGATCGCGACCTCGCGCTCGCTGCGCCCGACGACGCCGTCTTCGAGCAGACCCCGCAACGCCTCGTCTGCGAGTCGAGCGGCGGCGCGCATCCGCTCGACCTCGCGCTCGTCCTTGACCGCGCGCAGGCGCTCGACGGCGCCGGCGCACGGCGCGAGCTCCCAGCCGCCGGGCAGCGCGTCGCGCAGACGCGTGTGCGCGGCGACGGTCAGGCCGGCGTCGTCGAAGCCGAGCCTGCCGCCCGCGCCCGCCAGCGTCGCCGCGGCGGCGTCGATCAGGTTGCCGACGACGATCTCGCGCGCGAACGACGCCGCCACCTGCTCGGCCGACTGCGTCCGGTAACGGAAGTCGGTGAAGAAGCGACCGTGCGAGGAGCCGCCTTCGGCGCCGGCGAGCACGAGCGCGAGGCCGGTGCTGCCGGTGAAGCCGGTCAGATAGCGCACGTTGACCGGCGCGGTGACGAGCAGCGCGTCGAGCTCGCGCTCGCACAGCCAGGCCGCGAGCCGCTCCACGCGCGCGTCCTCGCAGGTCGCGGCCGCGCTCATCTCGCGCCGCCGGCGAGCTCGTCGCGCAGCAGCTCTAGCGCGTCGTCGTAGCCCTCGGCGCCGCGGCCGGAGACCGTCGCGAAGCACAGCTCGCCGATCACCGAGACCCGTCGCCACGGCTCGCGGGCCTCGATGTCGGAGAGATGGATCTCGACCGCCGGCAGCGAGGCGATCTCGAGCGCATCGCGGATCGCCCACGAGTAGTGCGTCCACGCGCCCGGGTTCAGCAGGATCGCGTCGGTCTCCTCGCGCAGCGCGTGCAGCCGCTGCACGAATGCGCCCTCGTGGTTGCTCTGGAAGAAGCTCGCCCGCAGCCCGAGCGCCTCCGCGCGCTGTTCGACCCGCAGCTCGAGCTCGGTCAGCGTCATCGCACCGTAGTGGACCGGGTCGCGGCGTCCGAGCTGGTCGAGGTTGACGCCGTGCATCACCTCGATGCGGTTGTGCGCGAGCGTCATCGTGCTCTCATCATCCTCGCTCGAGCAGCTCGGCGACGGCTGTCCGCAGCTCCTCCGGCGCGACCTCGCAGCCGGTGCGCGGCTCGCCGGGACGCCCGAGCAGCACGAACGGCAGCGTCTCTGCGACGCGCTTCTTGTCGCGTGCGGTCGCCTCCAGCACCTGCTCCACGCTCGCGCCGCCGAGCACCGTAGGCAGGCCACGCTCTTCGAGCAGCGCGCCGACCCGCGCGCGCAGCTCCTCGGCGCCGGACAGCCGCAGCGCGGCCAGCAGGCCGAGGCCGACGGCCTCGCCGTGGCGGTAGCGCGCATAGCCGGTCGCCGTCTCGATCGCGTGCCCGACGGTGTGCCCGAGGTTGAGCACCTGACGGCGACCCACGTCGCGCTCGTCGGCGGCGACGACCGCCAGCTTCGCGCGCGCGCACGCGAGGATCGTCTGATCGTCGAGATCGGCGCCCGAGGAGACACGCTCCCACAGGGCGCCACCGGCGATCAGGGCCGTCTTCAGCACCTCGACCCAGCCCGACGCGAGCTCGGCGGCGGGAAGGCTTTCGAGCGTGCCCGGGTCGACGATCACACCGGACGGCTGATGGTAGGCACCAACGTAGTTCTTCGCCTGCGGCAGGTCGACCGCGGTCTTGCCGCCATACGCCGAGTCGACCTGCGCGACCAATGTCGTCGGCACGTGGACGATCGGGATCCCCCGCTGATAGGTCGCGGCGCAGAATCCGGCGAGGTCGCCGACGACGCCGCCACCGATCGCGACGAGGTGGTCGCCGCGGTCGACGTGCGCCTCGACCAGCGCACGCCAGACCGATTGGGCCTCGTCGAGCGTCTTGTGACGCTCGCCCGCGCCGATCGCGACGATCCCCGCGAGCCACGGCAGCTCCTCGCCGTAGAGCTCCCGAACGGCCTCGTCGGTCACGCAGAACGCGCGCGAGCGCGCGCGATCGAGCGGCCACAGCTCTCCCTCGGCGTCCGCGCCCGCCGCCCGCAGCAGCCCGCGCCCGAAGAGCACCGGGTACTCACCCGAGGCGCTCTGAGCCCACAGCAGTCGTGTGCCCGCCGGCGCGGCGGCGAGCGCGCGCAGAGCGCCGAGCACGCGGGGTGCGTCACCGAGCCCGAGCGACGGCAAGATCGCGTCGGCGTGTCGCTCGTACAACGGGCTGCGCTGCGCGTGCAGCGCGAGGAACGCCTCGCGGTCGCGCGCGAGCGGGCGAGAGAGCGGGCCGGCGGACGCCTCGGGCGGGGTCCCCACGCGCTCCCACGCGCGCTCGGCCTCGACGTCCAGCAGCACGACGACATGCGGCTCGAGCGCGACGCGCACCCGCTCGGAGAGGAGGCTGCCGCCGCCGAGCGCGATCACCGTCCCCGCCAGCGCCGTGTCGAGCAGCTCGCACACGAGCCGCTCCTCGGCCTCACGGAACGAGGACTCGCCGTGCAGCTCGAACTCACGCGCGGGCGAGTGGCCGAGGCGCTCGGTCAGCAGCGCGTCGCTGTCGAGCGCCTCCACGCCGAGCGCGCCCGCGAGCTCACGGGCGACGGTCGACTTGCCCGCGCCCATGAATCCGATCAGCACGAGCGCGCGCCGCGGCGCGCGCGCTACGTCGGCCATCCGATCCGCGACTCGTAGGCGCGCAGCGCTTCGCGGACGTCGTCGACGTGGTCGCCGCCGAACTTCTGCCGGTAGGCGTCGGCGAGCACGAACGCGACCATCGCCTCGCCGACGACGCCGGCGGCAGGGACCGTGCACGAGTCGGTGCGCTCGCGCAGCGCCTGCGCCGGATCGTGCGTCGCGGTATCGACCGAGCGCAGCGGCTTGGTCAGCGTCGGCAGCGGCTTCATCGCGCCGCGGACGATCAGCGGCAAGCCGTCGGTCATGCCGCCCTCGAGCCCGCCGGCGCGGTTCGTCTCGCGGTAGTAGCCGCGCTCGCTCGAGTAGTAGATCTCGTCGTGCGCCTGCGATCCGGGCAGGCCGGCGATCGTGAACGCGTCGCCGATCGCCGCGCCCTTGACCGCCTGGATCGAGCAGATCGCCATCGCCAGTCGCCCGTCCAGGCGCTGCTCCCAGGAGACATGCGAGCCGAGCCCTGGCACGAGCCCGAACGCCTGCACCTCGAAGACGCCGCCGAGCGACTCGTTGGCCCTGCGCAGATCGTCGATCTCGCGCACCATCGCACGCGCCGCCTCGCCGTCGAGGCAGCGCACGGGAGACTCGTCGACGGCGTCGAAGTCGGCGAGCGTCAGCGCACGCTGCGTCGCCGGCGCGTGGACCGAGGCGATCTGCACGACGTGCGAGCGAACCTCGACGCCGAGTGCCCGCAGGAACGCCTTGCACAGCGCGCCACCGGCGACGCGCGCGGCCGTCTCCCGCGCCGAGGCGCGCTCGAGGATGTTGCGCACGTCGCTCTGCTTGTACTTCTGCGTCCCGACGAGGTCGGCGTGGCCCGGCCGCGGCAGGTGCACCTCGGCGAGCTCCTCGTCGATCGGCCACGGGCTCATCCGCTCCTGCCAGTTGGCGTAGTCGCGGTTGGCGACCTGCAGCGCGATCGGGCCGCCGAGCGTGCGTCCGTGGCGGATCCCGCCGGTGACCTCGGCGGCGTCGCACTCGATCTTCATCCGGCCGCCGCGCCCGTGCCCGAGCTGGCGGCGTGCCATGTCCGCGTTGAGCTCCTCCTGCGTCACGCGCAGCCCCGCGGGCAGTCCCTCGACGACGCACGTCAGACCCGGACCGTGCGACTCGCCGGCTGTGATCAGACGGAGCGACACGCTCCTAGCTTATTTGCTGGCGCTGAGCCCCTGAGGAGCGGACGCGAGCACGCGCAGTCTCGCGCCCTGCGAACGAGCGACGAACCCCGGGCGCTTGGCGAACACGAGCACGCCCTTGGCGCCCAAGTAGCTCAGCCCGGGCAGCGCGTCGAGACCGATGCTGCGCAACAGCTTCAGGCCGGTCTTCGATTCGGCGGACAGCGCGCGACGGGCACCCGTCGCGGTCGTCTTGACGGCGGCGATCGCGACGACGTGCAAGGTGTAGGTCGTCGCCGTCGTCGCGCCCGGCGGCACGTATTCCAGTTCCTCCGTCTGCCCCGCCTGCAGGTCGATCGTCTGGCACTGTGACGCGCTCGGGCGGCAGACGGCGACACCCCGCAGAATCGCTTCGCCGACGAGCGTGAACGTCGCGCTCTTGCCGCCGACGAGCACTCCGCGGAACACGACGAGTGGCTGCTGGGCCGACGGCAGCGGCTGCTGGCGGATCAGCTGGTCGTACGGCGTCAGCTGCGCGCTCGCCAGCGGCGTGTCCGGGGCGGCGGCGCCGAACAGGACCGAGACGTGGTAGACGGTCTGCGGCTTACTCGGTGCGGGCTTCGGCTTCGACGGCGCGCCGCCGCCGGTGCCGGCCGACGATTTCGCTTCTCCAGAGGAGGCGGAGCTGGAGCTCGAGGACGATCCCGCGCCGGAGGCGCTCGACGAGGATGCGCTCGAGGAGCTCTTGCTCACTGCGCTCGATGCCGCGGCCTTCTTCGCGTTCGGTTCGGAGACCGGCGTGAACGGGCTTCGCGTCGGGCCGGCGGTCTGCTGGCCCGTGCCAGCGGTCGTCTCGGCGACCGCCTGCGTCCCTTCGGGCTTGACGGCGGTGATCGAGATCCCGCTCGCGCTCGTGTGCGAGGACGCTGAGGACGTCGCTTCCGGCGTCGAGGAGCCGGAGCTGGACAGCGCGGCGTACGCGACGGCGCCGAGCAGCACGAGGCCGAGCAGCGCGAGCAGCGGCCGCATGCGCCGGTCGAGCAGGTCCGCGCGCAGCGAGTCGAAGAAGTCGCTCATCGAACCGCTCCCGCGGTCGCGACGGCGGCCGGCGTCGGGCTCGCGCCGGAGCCGCTGGCGGCGCTCGTCGCGGCGGCGCTCGTCGGCGTCGCGGCGCCCGCGCCGCCCGTCAGGCCGACGCTCGCCGGCAGCACGTACGCCGTCGCCGTGATCGTGCCGGTCAGCGAGCCGGCGTGCGAGCTGTGCGATTCGGATTCGCTCTGCGGTTCGAGCTTCACGCCCTGAAGGGTCAGCAGCCGGCCGCTGACCTGCAGGCCGCCGGAGGCGGTCCGCACGGTCGCTCCGTTGAGCTGCTGGAACAGGTGGTAGAGGTCGGAGAAGCTGCCGTCGAAGACGAACGTGAACGGCATCTGCGTGAACCCGGCGGCGGCCGCGGCGGGCGCTGCCGAGGCCGCGCTGGCGGCGCGCGAGGATGCCCCGACGCCGGTCGTGATCGAGTTGAATTCGACGTGCTTCTGGTTCGAGGCCTGCGCGAGCTGGTAGATCAGCGACGGCACTTCTTCGCTCGGCGGGACGGCTTTGCCGAGGTTGACGACCGATGCGTAGGCGCCCGAGTAGCGCGTCTGCGCGGCGTGCGCGCTCGCAGCTTCGGCTTCGGCGCTGGCCAGCGCCGCGTTCGCCTGGCTGACCTGCGCGGCCAGTTTCGAGGCCTGACTGCGCTCGGGCGCGACGAGCAGCAGCCAGACTACGCCGAGGACGGCGAGCGCCGAGATGCCGACCAGGACGAGTCGATCGCGACGGGTCATCGTCCGCCTCCGGTCGCTGAGGTCAGCTCGGCGCCGGCTTTGCCCGACGCCGGCACGCTCGGGAGCGCGTCGAACGTGAGCTGGACGGAGAACGCCGGTCCGGCGCACGAGCCCGAGCCCGAGCCCGACCCGCTCGCCTTCGTCGAGCTCTGCAGGGTGACGTTGCTGACGCCGTCGATCAGCCGCAGCCGCTGGAGCGTGAGCGCCACCTCGGCCTGGCTGGTCGCACAGCCGCCGAGCGTGAAGGTCGGGATGCTGCCGGGCGGCGTCGCGGAGCTGACCGCGGCGCCCGCGGCGCCGGTCGGCGCCGCCGAGGACGTGCGGGAGCTGCTCGCGGCGCTCGCTCCCGTCGTGCTCGAGCCGACGGTGCCGTCGAACGACGCGATCGATGCGCCGCGCGGCATCACGCGGCCGAGCTCGTGCAGTGCGTGCGCCCAGTCGAAGCGCGAGTCGACGAGTTGCTCGACCGCCTGGACGCGCTGTTCGCGCAGCGCGATGAAGCTCGTGTAGCGGCTCAGCGCAGACGTCGATTCCTGGGCGCGCTGCGCTCGCGCGAGGACGGTCGCGAGCTGCCCGCGGCGGCTGGAGACCTGGTGGCGCGCGAGCCCGTAGAGCACGGCGAGGATCGCGAGCCCGGCGAGCACGCCGAGCACGGCGTACGCGGCGCCTTCGGAGCGTCCGGCGCCGACCCCGCCGACGCCGCGACGGTCCTCCGACGGGATCAGGTTGACGGCCCTCATCGCGGCGCCTCCACCGTCGCGAGCCCGGCGGCGACCGACAGTCGGTTGGTCGAGACCGTGCCCTCGAGGCTCGCGTCGACGAGGCCGACGGCATCGCTGTGCACCTCGATCCCGAGCGAGGACTGCAACGCCCGCGCGAAGCCCGGCAGGTCGAGCGCCGCGCCGCTCAGCGAGACGTAGGCGATTTCTCCACCCTGGTCCTGCGTGCGGTGGAAGTCGATCGAGTTGCGGATCTCACCGGTCAGCTCGCGGATGCCGTTCTCGAGGACGCCGCGGATGTCGCCATCGAAGAGCTCGGGCTCAGGCTCGGGCTCTCCTACCGGCGGCTTCGCAGCCTCGATCACCTCGCGGTAGCCCATCGACGCCTCACGCGCTTCGTGCTCCTCGCGGCTCAGCGTCGGTGGCTCGGCGGCCTCGCGCGCCTCCGGCGCGTCATCGCCCGCCGGAGACCCGGCGTCGATCGCGGCGCTCGCGTCGGCTTCCTCGCCGGCGCTCCGGGCGCCGGGCGAAGCGGACGCCGGCAGCTGCTCGACCGCCAAGGCGAGGCCCGGGTCGGGCGCGACCGGCGCGCTCAGGTCGACGCTCGCGAGCAGCGTGCGCGCCTCGCTCAGCGCGATCCCGCGGCGCGAGGCGAGCTCGCTCGCCATCCCCTCGACGCCGCCGCCGATGACGCGCGTGAAGCGGCACACGGTGCCCTCGGCGATCGCGAGGTTGGTCAGGCCGTCGACGTTCAGATACAGCACGCGACCGCCCTCGTCGGCGGCGCGATCGTGCAGCGAGCGGATCAGCGCGAACGCGGACAGGTCGACGCCGACGGGCGTCAGGCCCGCTGCGCGCACGGCCGCGAGCAGACGCTCGACGAGGTCGCGTTGCGCGGCGACGAGCACGACGCGCTGACGCGGGCCGTTCGGCGTGTCGATCACGCCGAGCGGGTGGAAGTCGAGCACGGCGCTCGCGAGCGGCATCGGCACCTGGTCCTGCGCCTGGAAGTTGACGGCGGCGGCGAGCTCCTTGCGGTCGGTCACGGGCGGCAGCTCGAGCGTGCGCATCACGGTGCGCTGGCTGGCGATCCCGACGCGGACGTGCTTGCCGAGGCCGCCGTCGGCGAACAGCTCGCGCAGCGCCTCGCTGAGCGCCTCGACGTCGAGCACCTCGCCCTCGCGCATCGTGTCGGCGTCGAGCGGCTGGGCGGCGGCGCGCTCGGCGCGGATCGTGCCGTCGACGCGCGCCTTCACAGCCGCGACGAGGCCCGGCTGCACATCGAGCCCGACGACGTCGGTCGCCGAGCGGCGCCGGCCGAGGTTGAGGTCGAAGGAGAGTGAGGGGAGCTGAAGCATTGGCTTGATCGGCCCGCGCGAGGGGCGCTGGGGCGGCCGCACGAGGGGTATCGGCGCGAGCGCAGCAGCGCTTTAGGGGCGGTCTGCGCGCTACAGGAAGTGATGTACGTAGGCGCCGACGATGTCGTTGCCGACGAACGTCGCAACGATCGCGCCGAGCGCGAGAAACGGCCCGAACGGGACGGCTGTCTTGCGTCCCTCGCGCGCACCCTTGCGCGCGATGATCGTCGCTCCGACGAGCACGCCGGCAAGCAGGGCGATCAGGATCGCCGGGGCGACGGCGCGGCCGAGGAACAGGCCGATCACGGCGGCGAGCTTGACGTCGCCCATGCCCATGCCGCCGGGATAGGCGAGCGCGGCGAGCAGCAGGAAGCCTCCGGCGGCGAACGCCGCGATCAGCCGCTGCGGCTCGCCCGAGGGGTCCAGCGCGAGACCGAGCGCGAGCGCGACGACGGCGCCGAGCGCGGTCAGGCTGTTCGGGATGATCCGGTGCTCGAGGTCGATCAGGGCCGCCGGAACGACGAGCAGGATCAGGCCGAGGCTCAGCGCCACGGCGCTGGCGGAGCCGTGCGCGAGGACGGCGCCGGCGCACAGCGCCGCGGTCAGCGACTCGACGAGCGGGTAGCGCGGCGAGATCGAGGAGCCGCAGCTGCGGCAGCGGCCGCGCAGCAGCAGGAACGAGATGATCGGGATGTTGTCGTACGGCTTGACCGGGGTCCCGCACGAGCGGCAATGCGACGCCGGCCCGAGCAACGACTCGTGACGAGGCAGGCGGTAGGCGACGACGTTCAGGAACGAGCCGAAGATCGCGCCGAGCACGCCGGCGAAGGTTGCCGTCTCCATGCTCGACTCATCGGAAGGGCGCGCGCGGTACTTGAGGCCAGACGCCCCGTTGCGCCGGGCCCGCGATGCTGACCGGACTCGCCTCGTCGAGCTACCAGGTGCTGGATTTGCAGCCGCCGCCGGACCCCGCGCAGGTGCGCGTGACTACCCCGCCGGAGTTTTTGATCGTGAACGTGTCACCGGTGCTCGGCGCGGTCGCCGTCACCGTGTATTCGCTCGCCGCTCCCGACGCCGAGCTGATCCACGCGCCGCTCGTGCTCGAGCTGGTCAAGATCGTTTTTTCGATTTCGTTGAGCTTAGTCGGGGAGAGACCGACGTAGCTGCCGCCGTTTTCCGCGCCATAGGACTCGGCGGTCGTCTGAGCCGTACGCGCGAGCTCCTTCGCCGAGGCATCATTCGCCTTGCCCTTCTGACCGACGAAAGAGGGAATCGCGATCGCCGCGAGGATCCCGATGATCAGGGCCACGACGAGCAGCTCGATCAGGGTGAAGCCGCGCTCGTCGATCGCGCGGCGGGTCCGTGAGGTGTTCGATCGTGTGCTGGACATCTGGTCGCGCTCGGTGTTCGGACGGGGCACCGCGATCATCGACATCCGTGAGCGGTTTCGTTAGCTTCGAGCGGAATGCGGGGGAGGTCCAAACGCAGAGAGGGGCGGCTATGGCCGCCCCTCTCTGACCTCACACCGACGATGACGATCCGTAGAGGGACCGTCATGTCGCCGTTACCAGGTTTTGGATGCGGTGCAACCGCCGCCGGTGCCGGTGCAGGTGCGCGAGACGACACCTTTTTTGTTTTCGATCGTGAACGTGTCTTTCGTCGCCGGTGCAGTGGCCGTCACCGAGTATTCTTCGGCGGCGCCCGAGGCAGCGCTGACGTAAGCGTTGCCGTTTGCTTCGGCGATCGGAATCGTTTTTTCAACGGTGTTCAATTCGGTCGTCGACACTTTCGCGTAGCTACCGCTGTTTTCGGTCGCGATCGTCTCCGCCGTCGTCTGGGCCGTGCGGGCGAGCTCCTTCGCCGAAGCGTCGTTTGCCTTGCCCTTCTGGTTCAGGAACGACGGAATCGCGATCGCGGCGAGAATGCCGATGATCAGGATTACAACCAGCAGCTCGATCAGAGTGAAACCACTCTCATTGCTCAAACGCTGGCGCAGTCGATACAACATGTGATCCTCCTCGGATCCGATTTCTGAGCGCCAGCACTCGGCTCCACCGCGCACACGTGGCGGTGCGTCCCCCGACAGTCGATCTGTGAAGACCTTCTCTTGAGAGCCGCCGGCTTTGCTACACACCCCGAGGGGTGTTTTGCCTTGGCACCTCGACACTGGCTTTGTCAGCGCCTTCATCGACCCACCCGTGTGTGATCTTTAGCGGTGCACGACGGTTGGACAGATGCACGATCCGGCGGTGAATCGTGAGCGCGGCCGGCGGCACGACCGTTCACCGCGCGGCCGGGCGCCGCTCGTCCGCTCGACGGCCCGGCTGCGCCCGGACGGGGCGCGGCGGCGCCCTGCCGACCCTTCCGCCTGGCCGGACGCCTACTCGGCCGGAGGCTGCTCGGCGTGGGGTTGCTCGGCGGGCGGCTGCTGCGCCCCGTCCGCGCCGCCCCAATGCGCCTGCGCGTCGATCCCGGGGATCCGCACGCCCCCGCCCTGGCACCACGGGCACGTGACCGTGCTGGGACTGCCACCGAGATTCGAGACCAGCTTGCCGCTGCCGCGACAGGGCATACACTCCCGCGGCTCGTGAGACCCGTCGGTTCGATCCTCGCTGTCGCTCTGCTCGCTCGCCACGGGGCGATCAGACTAGCGTTCCGGCGATGAGGGGACGGATCCGCCGCCACGAGTGGGCGCTGCTCGGATTGATCACGCTCGCCGCGGCGGCGCTGCGGCTGATCGCGATCGGCCAGGTCGAGATCGACCCGTTCTACGACGCGGCCGTGCGCAGCATGGGGCTGTCGTGGCACAACTTCTTCTTCGGCGCGTACGAGCCGGGCGCGAGCTTGTCGATCGACAAGCCGCCCGTCGATCTCTGGCTGCAGGTGGCCACCGTCAAGCTGCTCGGCTTCAGCTCGACGACGCTGAAGCTGCCGGAGGCGTTCGCCGGGATCCTCGCGGTGCCGCTGCTGTTCGTCGCGGTGCAGCGGATCTGGAGCGCGCGCGCCGGGCTCGCGGCGGCGGCGGCGCTCGCGGTGCTGCCCGTCGACGTGATCACGTCGCGCAGCGACACGATGGACGGCGTGATGATGCTGCTGATCGTGCTCGCGCTCGTGTTCATCGTGCGCGCGTGCGAGACCGGGCGCACGCGCTGGCTGCTCGCCGGCGCAGCGGCGCTCGGGATCGCGTTCGACGTGAAGATCCTCGAGTCGCTCGTCGCGCTGCCGGCCCTCGCGCTGCTCGCGCTGATCGGCTTCCCCGGCTCACCGCGCGCGCGGGCGCTGAAGCTTGCCGCCGCGGCGGCCGTGTACGTCGTCGTCGCGCTCGCCTGGCTCGGTGCGACGCTGCTGGCGCCGGCGAGCGACCGTCCGTGGGCGATCGGCTCGACGAACGGCAGCGCCTGGAACGCGGTGTTCGTCTTCAACGGCACCGAACGGCTCGGCAGCAAATCGCCGGAAGCCCAGTTCACGCAGTACGAACCGGGTCACAGCTATCCCGTCGCGACGCAATCCGAGCGCGACCACATCCCGATCGTGCCGTCCTCGCCGACGCGACTGCTCGCGCGGGTCGGCCCGCTCTCGGGCGAGCGCTTGGGGCTGGAGCTGCTCGCGGGGCTGCTGCTCGGCCTGCCGGCGCTGTTCTGGAGCTTGCGCCGTCGGCGGCGCGAGCTCGACGTCGAGGACGACGAGGCCGACCATGGCCCGGCCCGGCATGGCTTCGGCGCGAGCGCGCCGGATCCGGGGGGCGCCCCGGCGGCGGGCGGCTCAGGCGGCGTCCTCGTCGCCGAGGACGCACTCGAAGGCCCGCGCGCATACGGCGTGCGCGTCGCGGTCGCGGCTGGACTCACGCTGTGGCTGCTGACGGGGATCGTGCTGTTCAGCCACATGGCGCGCCTGCATCCGCGCTACGTCGAGGGGCTCGTGCCGGCCGTCGCCGCGACGCTCGGGATCGGCGCGGCGTGGGCGTCGCAGCCGCGCGGCCTCGTGCGGCCGGCGGCGCTCGCGCTCGCTCTCGCGCTCGTCGTCTTCTACGGCGAGCGCCTGCTCTACGGAACGTCCTCGGAGTGGTGGATCTCGTTGATCGCGGCGCTGCTGGCGCTCGCGGCGGCAGGGCTGGCACGAATGCGGATGCTGCCGCTCGCGCTGCGACGCGCGCTCGCGCCGGCGGGCACGCTCGCGCTGACGCTCTGCTCGGTGCTCGCGATCTCGCTCGGCACGGACATCACGGCGATCGACGGCCACGTGACCGACGCCGGCTACGTCGGCGCGCTGCCGGCCGAAGAGCTCGACCAGCTCAGCAGCTACCTGCGCGCCCACCAGGGCGGCGCGCGCTACGAGGTCGTCGCGCAGTCGGCGACGCAGATCGGCTCGCTGATCGTCAAGGACGTGCGACCGGTCGTGGTGCTGACGAGCTACGGCGCGCGCCAGTTCACGTCGGTGACGAAGCTGAAGCGGCTCGTCGCCGCAGGCGAGGTCCGCTACGCGTTCCTCAACTCGCCGTGCCCGCACCTGCTCGCACCGAAAAACCCGGCCTGCTCGGCGCCGGCGAGGTGGATCCGTGCGCACGCCGCCGACGTCTCGCGCCGGGCCGGGCTGCAGCGCGGCGGGGTCTTGTGGCGGCTGCCGGGGCCGAAGGCGTGAGCGCCGCGGGGGATCGGGCGGCGGGCGCCGCCCGATCCAGCCTGTCGCTCGCGGAGCTCGCCGGGCACGCGCGCACGGCCGGCCGGATCGCGCTCGACACCGAGTTCGTCGGCGAGGGGCGCTACCGCACGCTGCTCTGCCTGATCCAGCTCGCGGTCCCGGTCGACGGGGACACGCAGATCGAGCTGCTCGACCCGCTCACAGAGGATTTCGACGGCGCGCCGCTGGCCGCCGTGCTCGCGGACCCGGCCGTTGAGATCATCGTCCACGCAGGGCGCCAGGACATCGCGCTGCTGCGTCGCGCGCTCGCCAGCGAGGTCACGAACGTGTTCGACACGCAGGTCGCGGCGGGCTTCGCCGGGATGGGCGCGCAGAGCTCCTACGACTCGCTGCTGGGCGACGCGCTCGGCCTGCGCGTCGCCAAGACCGCGAGCTTCACGCGCTGGGAGAAGCGACCGCTCTCGGCCGAGCAGCTCTCCTACGCGCGCGAGGACGTCGAGCACCTGCTCGAGCTCGCCGCCGCCCTGCAGGGGCGCCTGAGCGAGCTGGGCAGGCTCGATTGGGCGCGCGAGGAGTGCCGCGCGCTCGAGCGCGCCAGCGACGAGCGCGACCTCGAGGCGATCTTCGCGCGGCTGCCGCGAGTGCGCAACCTGAGCCCGCGCGCGCGGCCGGTCGCGCGCGCGCTCGTGCAGTGGCGCGAGCAGACCGCCGAGCGCCAGGACCGTCCGGTGCAGGGTGTGCTGAGCGACGCGGCGCTCGTCGAGATCGCCAAGCGCAAGCCGTCGTCGACGCAGGCGCTCGAGCAGATCCGCGGCTCCGGAGCCGCGAACCTGCGCCGGCGCGGCGAGGAGCTGCTCGACGTCGTGCGCCGCGCGCGCGAGCTGGCGCCCGAGGAGGCGCCGCGCGAGGCGCGCCCGCCGGCGCCGCGCGCCGAGGACGCGCCGCTGATCGCCCTCGCCGAGGCGCTGCTGCGCTCGCGTGCGCGCGAGGCCGGGCTCGCCTACGAGCTGCTCGCGGCGCGCGCCGACCTGCAGGCGGTCGTCGCGGCGTGGCGCGCCGGCGGCGAGGAGGCCGACGTGCGCACCCTGCGCGGCTGGCGGCGCGAGCTCGTCGGCGGCGAGCTGCTCGAGCTGCTCGACGGCCGGATCGCGCTTTCGGTCGCCGCCGGCGCGCTGCGGATCGAGCAGGCGCGCTGAGGCACGCAAGACTTCGCGACCGACGCCGCCGCACCCGGCGTCGGTCGCGGCGCTATTTGATGCTGTTGTAGACCGAGAACAGCGGCAGGTACATCGAGATCACGATGAAGCCGACGATGCCGCCGATCACGATGATCATGATCGGCTCGAGGATCGACGTCAGCGCTTTGACCGAGGCTTCGACCTGGTCCTCGTAGAACTCGGCGATCTTGTCGAGCATCGCGTCGAGCGCACCCGTTTCCTCGCCGACGCCGACCATGTGCGTGACCATCACCGGGAACACCGGCGCCTGCGCGAGTGGTGCGGCGATCGTGCCGCCACGCTTGACCGAGGCGATCACGCCCTCCATCGCCTCCTCGACGGCGACGTTGCCACCGGTCCGCCCGGTGATGTCGAGCGCGAGCAGCAGCGGCACGCCGGCGCTCGTCAGCGAGGAGAGCGTGCGCGACCAGCGCGCGACTGCGACCTGCTGGACGATCGCGCCGATCTTCATCGGGATCCGCAGCCGGAAGTGATCCCACTGCGGGCGCCCCCACGTCGAGCCCTTCCACTTGATGAAGGTGAACGCGGTGGCGCCGGCGAGCAGGAAGATCAGCCACCAGTATCCGGTGACTGCTTCTGAGAGGAAGACCGAGACCTGCGTGATCTTCGGCAGTTCGCCGCCGAACTCCTTGAAGACGTTCTCGAAGACCGGGACGAGGAAGGCGACGAGCGCCATCATCACGCCGACGGCGAACGTCACGACGAGCGCCGGGTAGACCATCGCCGAGCGGATCTGGCGGCGCAGCGAGGCGTCCTTCTGGAGCTGGTCGGCGACCCGCATCAGCGCGTCCTCGAGCACGCCGCCGGTCTCACCGGCCTGCGCCATCGCGACGAACAGCGGGCTGAAGACCTTCGGGTGGCGCGCGAGCGAGTCGCTCAGCGAGAGCCCGGCCTCGACGTCCTTGCGCACGGCGACGACCGTTTCCTTGAGGAACTTGTTCTCGGTCTGCCACTCGAGCACGTAGAGCGCGCGGAGGATGCTCATGCCCGAGCTGATCATCGTCGAGAGCTGGCGCGCGAAGACGGCGAGCTCGGAGGCCTTGACCGACTTCATGAACGACAGCTCGATCTCGCGCGAGGCGTGCTTGTCGGCGATTTCGAGGACGATCAGACCGCGCTGCTTGAGCTGGTCGGAGACCGCCTGCTTGGAGTCGGCCTCCAGTTCGCCGCGCGCCTTGATGCCGGCGAGGTCCATCGCCTTGAAGACGTACGTGCTCATCGTGAGCTCCTACGCGGCGACCCGCTGGCCGAGGTCGAGCGTCTCGGCGCCGAGCAGGCGGCCGAGCTCCTCGGGCGTCGACGAGCGTGATTCGGCGAGCTTGCGGCTGATCTGGCCCTGGCGCACGAGCGTCGCGAGCGAGGCGTCCATCGTCTGCATCCCGCTCGCCGAGCCGGTCTGCAGGACAGAGTAGATCTGGTGCGTCTTCCCCTCGCGGATCAGGTTGCGCACCGCCGGGGTCGGTACGAGGATCTCGGTTGCGACGATCCGCCCCGAGCCGTCGGCGGTCGGCAGCAGTTGCTGGGTCATGATCCCCTGCAGCGCGACCGACAGCTGCACGCGCACCTGGCCCTGCTGGTGGGCCGGGAACACATCGATGATCCGGTCGATCGTCTGCGCCGTGTCCTGCGTGTGCAGCGTCGCGAACACGAGGTGCCCGGTCTCGGCGGCCGTCAGCGCCGTCGAGATCGTGTCGAGGTCGCGCATCTCGCCGACGAGGATCACGTCGGGGTCCTGGCGCAGCGCCGCCTTCAGCGCCTCGCCGAAGCTCTGCGCGTCGGAGCCGAGCTCGCGCTGGTTGACGAGACATTTCTTGTGCGCGTGGAGGAACTCGATCGGATCCTCGATCGTCATGATGTGCTCCTCGCGCGTGCGGTTGATCTCGTCGATCATCGCCGCGAGCGAGGTCGACTTGCCCGACCCGGTCGGGCCCGTGACGAGCACGAAGCCGCGCGGCTTGCGCGTGAAGTCGTACACCGCCGGCGGCAGCCCGAGCTCCTCGATCGAAGACAGGCTGAACGGGATCAGACGGAACGCCGCCCCGAGCGCGCCGCGCTGGAAGTAGGCGTTGACGCGAAAGCGCGCGTGGCCCGGGATCGAGTAGGCGAAGTCGAGCTGCCAGTTCGTCTCCAGGCGCTGGCGCTGGTCGCCGTTGAGGATCGAGTAGATGATCTCGCGCGTATCCGACGGCGAGAGCTTCGGATACTCCTCGAGCGGCGTCAGGCGCCCGCGCACGCGCACGGTCGGGTGCGCGCCGGCGGCGAGGTGCAGGTCGGACGCGCGGCGCGAGACGACTTCCATCAAGAGGTCGGCGAAATCGATGTCCATGGTGCGGCCCATCGACAGCGCAGAGCAGGGATCCGCGCTCACGCTGGGGCGCGTGGACGAAAGTTGGAGTGGGGCCGCGCCGCGGCTACGCGCGCTCGGGTCCGGCCGCGGCCGGGTCGAGCGCGCGCGCGGCGCGGCGCATCGTCTCGCGCGGCGCCGGCCGCCCGGTCCACGCTTCGAAGCTGAGCGCGCCCTGCGCGACGAGCACGTCGAGTCCGTCGAGAGCCCGCGCGCCGGCCGCGCGGGCCGCCGCGATCAGCTGCGTCGCCGAGCCGCGGTAGACGAGGTCGACGACGAGCGGATAGTCGCCCACGCGCTCGCGCGAGAGCCCGAGCTGGTCGAGCTCGTCGGGCTCCGCGGCCAGCCCGACGGCCGTGCAGTTGACGAGCAGATCGCTCGGCTCGGCGCGCTCGAGCGCGTGCGCGCCGAGCTCGCGAGCGAGCGAGCGCGCGCGCTCACCGGTGCGGTTCCAGACCGCGACATCGGCCGCGCCGCCCTCGCGCAGCGCCCAGACGGCGGCGCGCGCGCTACCGCCGGCGCCGAGCACGAGCGCGCGGCGTCCCGCAACCGACTCGCCGATCGCCGCGAGCAAGCCCGGCGCGTCGGTGTTCTCGGCGCCGATCGCGCCGCTCGGCGCGAACGTCAGCGTGTTCGCGGCGCCGATCGCGCGCGCGGCGTCGCTCGCCTCGTCGGCGAGCGCGAGCGCGGCGCGCTTGTGCGGAATCGTCACGTTCGCGCCGACGAACGACGCATCGCCGAGCGCGCGCGTCGTCTCGGCGAACAGCTCCGGCGGGACCGGCAGCGCCTGATAGCGCCAATCGCTCATCCCGAGCTCCGCCAGCGCGGCGTTGTGCATCGCCGGCGAGCGGCTGTGCGCGACCGGCCAGCCGAGCACGCCGAGCCGGCGCATCACTTCTTCTTGCAGGCCGGCGGGTGGCCGCCGTTGCGTTTCACCGCGGCGTCGTATGCGGCAACGTTCTTTTCGAATTCGGCGTAGGTTCGCGAGAAGACCTGCTCGCCGCAGCCGTCGGCGCCGGCGACGTAGTACAGGTAACCGACGTGCGCCGGGTGCGCCGCCGCCGCGATCGAAGCCGCGCCGGGGTTGGAGATCGGCGTCGGCGGCAGCCCTTTGTGCGTGCGCGTGTTGTACGGCGAGTCGATCTTCAGCTGCGATTCGGTCAGTTCGCCGGTGTACGTCGCGATCCCCTTCTGCTGCTCGACCGCGTAGTAGATCGTCGCGTCGATCCCGAGCGGGATCCCTTCGCGCAGGCGGTTGTAGATGACCGCCGCGATCTTCGGTCGGTCGCCCGACGTCTGCGCCTCGCGCTCGATCATCGACGCGACCGTCAGCAGCTCGTAAGGCGTCACGTGCAGCGCGCGCGCGCGGCGGACGTCCTCGCTCGTGAACCGTTCGCGGAATGCGACGAGCTGGTCGTCGACGAGCTTCGTCGCCGGCGCGCCCGCCGTCAGCTCGTACGTCGCTGGGAACAGGAAGCCCTCGAGGTCGGGCGTGCCGGCCGGCGCGCCGTAGCGACGCGGGTCGAGCAGCCGCGAGCGCCGGCTCGCGGTGAGGTAGCTGCCGCCGAGCGCGTCTTCGGCGACGAGATCGGCGATCTGACGGCGCGTGTAGCCCTCGGGGATCACGACCTTGACGACGATCGCCTGCGGCGGCGGCTTGCTCAGCGCGTTGATCGCCGCCGAGTAGCTCATCCCGTGCTTGAGTTCGAAGCGGCCAGAGTGCAGCGAGCCGCGCTTGCCGGCGAGCGTCGCGCGGAGGTCGAAGAAGAAGCCCGAGGAGACGACGCCGTCGTTGGCGAGGATCGAGCCGACCTTGCTCGAGCTCGCGCCCTTCGGGATCACGACTATCACCCTGCCGCTGCCCGAGCCCGCGAACGGCTGGAACAGCGAGACGAGGAACCACACGAGCGCGACCGCCAGCGCGAGCGCGACGAGCGCCGCGACGCGTGCGCGCGTGAGGCGACGAGGACCGCCCGGCCCAGCGCTCAGTCGCGCCCGGCCGCGCGGCCGCCGCGGCGGGGACGCCGCGCGCGAGCCGCCCGCACCGCGCCCGACCCGGATCGCGCGACGCGGCGGCGGCAACGGCGGCGGCAGCGTCGCCTCTTCCGCCCGATCGTCATCGTGCTCGTCGTACTCGTCGAAGCGCTCCGGATCAATCGACCGCTCGTCGGTCGGCGGGTCGTAAGACGCCATCGGCTGGGATTCGAGCGGAGCCTCGGGATCGAGCGCCTGAGCTGCGTCGAGCGCCGACGTCGGGTCGAGCGGCGTGTGGTCAGGCGCCGGCGTCGGGTCAGGCGCCGGCGTCGGGTCAGGCGGCGGCGTCGGGTCGGGCGGCGTGTCGTCGGGCGGCGGCACGGCATCCGCCGCGAGCGCAAGGTCGAGCGGCGGCACGGGCTCCGGCGACGGTGGCGAGGTCTCGAGCTGAGCCTGCGGCGGCGGCGCACGATCGGGGGAAGGCGCCGTCGTCTCCTCCCCGCGCGCGGCACGCCGTCGTTCGCGCTCGAGGCGGTCGCGCTCGCGCTCCTCGGCGGTGCGTTCGTGCGCGTTTGGTCGATTGCCGCGAGACAAGGCCAGGGAGCTTAGTGTGCGGCCATCCAGCCCTCGAGCATGTGCGCCGCAGCCCGCGAGTCCTCGCTCGCGCTCGCCGCTCCGTCGAGGCGCTGGGCCATCCGCGTCGTGAAGCGCTCGTCGTAGAGCTCGACCGGCACGTGCTCGCCGAGCCGTCGCGCCAGCCGCTGCGCGAACTCGCGCGTCTCGCGCGTCTGCGCCGTGTCATCGCCGCGCAGCGACAGCGGCAGGCCGACGACGACGCGCTCGACATCACGCTCCTGCACGAGCTGCGCCAGCGCGAGCATCCCGCGCCGCGTCGCCGGACGCTCGACGACCGCGAGCGGCGTCACGATCGTCCCGGTCGGATCGCTGAGCGCGCAGCCACAGCGCGCGCTGCCGTAGTCGAGCGCGAGCACGCGCATCACCCGGCGAGCGCCGAGGCGATCGCCTCGCGCGCCGCGTCGATCGCCTGCGCGAGCTTCTCCGGGTCGCGTCCGCCGGCCTGCGCGAGCGTGTCGCGCCCTCCCCCGCCGCCGCCGACCACGGCGGCCGCGGCCTTGACGACCGCGCCGGCCTTGACGCCGCGCGCGACGAGCTCGGGAGCGACGCTCGCGAGCAGGTGCACGCGCCCGTCGACGGCCGTGCCGAGCACGATCGCCGCGCCGTCGAGCCGGCCCTTCAGACGGTCGACGACGTCGAGCAGCGCCTTCGCGTCGGCGACCTCCGCGATGCTCGCCAGCACGGTCGCGCCGTCGATCTGCACAGCGCGACCCAGCAGATCATCAAAATCGACACCGCCCGAAGCGCCACCCGCAGCGGTTGCGCTCCTCAGCGCCTTCTCGAGCTCGCGGCGCTCGCGCTCGCGCGTGCGGACGAGCTCCGGAGCGTCCTCGGGGCGCGCGCGCAGAGCCTGCGCGACCTCGGCCAGGAGGCGGTCGTGCTCACGCAGCAGATGCACCGCCTCGGGGCCCGTCAGCGCCTCGATCCGCCGCACGTTCGCCGCGCTGGAGGTCTCGGCGACGATCCGGAACGGACCGATCTCGGCGGTCGAGCGCACGTGCGTGCCGCCGCACAGCTCGCGCGAGTACTCGCCGTCTCCGATCTCGACCATCCGCACGACGTCGCCGTACTTCTCGCCGAACAGCGCCATCGCGCCGAGGCTCCGCGCCTCGGCGAGCGTCGTCGTGATCGGCCGAACAGGGTCGTTGCGCGCGATCCACTCGTTGACGCGATCCTCGACGTCGCGCAGCTCCTCGAGCGTCAGGGCCTGGCCGTGGCTGAAGTCGAAGCGCAGCTTGTCCGGCCCGACGTAGGAGCCCGCCTGGCGCAGATGGCTGCCGAGGCGCTCGCGCAGCGCCGCCTGCAGCAGGTGCGTCGCCGTGTGGTTCGCCTCGGTCGCGTGCCGACGGCCGTGATCGACGCGCGCGAGCACCGTCTCGCCGCTGCGCAGCTCGCCGGCGTCGAGCACGACCTCGAGCGCTTGATCGTCGCCGACCCGAAGGACGCTCTCGACTCGCGCGCGGCAGTCGCCGTCGTCGCATTCGAGCGTGCCGACGTCCGTGATCTGCCCGCCGCCCGGCGCGTAGAACGGCGACTCGACGAGCTTTACGAGGTAGCGCGCGCCGCTCGGCTCCTCGGCATCGCCCGAGCCGCTCGCACCGGCGCCCGCGAGCGTGCGCACCGCGCCGAGCGTCGTGCGCTGCTGCTCGGTCTCATAGCCCGTGAAGCGCGTGCCGCCGCCCTCGGCCGTCAGCGACGCGAGCTCGCTCAACAGCGCGTCGTCGTGCGCACCGCCGCCCGCGCCCACGCCGACACTCGCCGCAGCGCGGCCGCGGCCGCGCTGGCGCTCCATCAGCTCGTCGAAGTCGCCCTCGATCGCGAGCCCCTCTTCGACGAGGATCTCGCTCGTCATCTCGCGGGGGAAGCCGAACGTGTCGTGCAGCCGAAAGACGGTCTCCGCCGAGACCGACCTGCTGCCCGCCGCGCGCGCGCGCTCGACCTCGCGGCGCAGCAGCTCCATTCCGTTGGCGAGCGTGCGGCCGAAGCCATCCTCCTCGGCGGACAGCCACATCTCGACCGACTCCGCCTGCTCGACGATCTCGGGGTAGGCCGCGCCCATCGTCTCGCGCACGCGCGCCGCATAGCGAACGAGGAAGCCGGGCGCGAGCTCGAGCGCGAGTCCCTGCTGGATCGCGCGGCGCATCACGCGGCGCAGCACGTAGCCGCGCTCCTCGTTGGACGGAACGACGCCGTCGGCGACGAGGAACGTCATCGCGCGCGCGTGGTCGGCGAGGATCCGCATCGCGCGGTCGGCCTCGAAGCCGGCGCCGTAGCGCGTCCCCGAGAGCTCCTCGCCGAGCGCGATCAGCGGCTCGAACTGGTCGGTCTCGAAGACCGACGGCTTGTCCTGCAGGATCGCCGCCATCCGGTTCAGGCCCATGCCCGTGTCGATGTTCCTCGCCGGCAGCGGCGCGAGCCTGCCGTCCTCCTGCTCGTACTGCATGAAGACGAGGTTCCAGTACTCGAGGAAGCGCTCGTTCTCGCCGCCCGGCAGGTCGCCGGGCACGCCGAGCTCGGCGCCGCGGTCGAGGTACAGCTCCGAGCAGGGGCCGCATGGGCCGCTCGGGCCGGCCTGCCAGAAGTTCTCCGAGCGCGGGCACTCGACGATCCGCTCGCGCGGCACGCCGGCGTCGAGCCAGAACGAGATCGCCTCTTCGTCGGGGCCGAGGTCGAGCTCCTCGTCGCCCTCGAAGACCGTCACCCAGATGTCCTGCGCCGGGAAGCCGAAGACCTCGCGCGAGAGCTCCCACGCGAAGGCGATCGCCTCGCTCTTGAAGTAGTCGCCGAACGAGAAGTTGCCGAGCATCTCGAAGAACGTCAGGTGCCGCGCGGTGTTGCCGACGTTGTCGATGTCGACCGTCCGAAAGACCTTCTGGCAGTCGGTCAGCCGCGGCGCCGGCGGGCTCTCCTGGCCGAGGAAGTACGGCTTCAACGGGTGCATCCCGGCGACCGTCAACAGCGCCGACGGATCGTGCGCGGAGGGCACGAGCGACGCCGACGGGATCCGCCGGTGGCCGCGCTCCTCGAAGAACGCCAGGTAGCGCTCGCGGATCTGATCGGATCTCATCGCCGATGGATACTAGGTCGCGGCGAGCTGCTCAGCCGGCGAGGACCCGGCGAGCGGGCGCCCGCGCGCGCGTTCGTCCGACGCGTTGGGCTCATCGCGCGCCGGCCGGCCGTCGATCGTCGCATGACCGACGACGACGTCGCCCGCGTAGAGGCACGCGATCTGCCCCGGCGCCGTGCGCTCGGCCGGCTCGGCCAGCGCGATCCGCGCGCGCTCGTGGGCGCCTGCCCGCAACCCGCCGTCGACCCGGCACGGGAAGCGTCGCCCGTGCGAGCGCACGCGCACTCCGTCGACGCAAGCGCCGTCGCGGTGCAGGGTGACCTCGCGCACGGTCATCGCCGAAGCGAGCAGCGCCTCGCGCGGGCCGACCGTGACCGTGTTCGAGAGCGTGTCGGTCGCGAGCACGTACAGCGGCTGTGGAGCGCCGATCCCGAGCCCGTGGCGCTGGCCGACCGTGTAGGAGTGCGCGCCGCGGTGCTCGCCGAGCACGGCTCCGCGCTCGTCGACGATCGGACCCGCCGCGAGCGCGAGGCCGCCGTGGCGGGCGAGGAAGTCTCCGTGGCGCGTGCCTGCGAGGAAGCAGAGGTCCTGCGAGTCGGGCTTGCGCGCGACGTCGAGCCCGGCCTGCGCCGCGAGCTCCCTGACCTGCTCCTTGCGCATCGCGCCGAGCGGGAAGCGAAGGCGCGCGAGCGACTGCGGCGCGAGCGCCGAGAGCACGTAGCTCTGATCCTTCGCGCGATCGACGGCGATCTGCAGCAACGGGCCATCCTGCACGCGCGCGTAGTGGCCGGTCGCGAGCGTGTCCGCGCCGAGGCGCGCGCCGAGCGCGAGCATCGCGTCGAGGCGCACGTCGCCGTTGCAGCGCACGCACGGGTTCGGCGTCAGCCCGGCGGCATGGTCGGACAGCCAGCCGTCGACGACGCCGGCTCGAAACTCGGCGCGCAGGTCGATCGAGAGGTGCGCCATGCCGAGGCCGTGAGCGAGCTCGCGCGCGCCGCGGACGGCCTGCGCCGAGCAGCAGCTCGCGGCCCCGTCGCTCTCGGCGTCCGACCACAGCTCGAGCGTCACGCCGAGCGCGTCGGCGCCTTCGCGCGCGAGCAGCAGCGCAGCGACGGCGCTGTCGACGCCGCCGCTCATCGCCACGAGCGTCCGCTGCGGAGCGGGCGCGAGGCGCGCCTGGCGGCGGGCGGCCCAGCCGAGCGCGCGGTGCAGCGCGTCCGCGGCGAGCTCGGCGGCGTGGGCCTTCGCGGCGCTCAGGCCACCCAGCTCGCTCGCGATCTGCTCGCTGCCGACGCGCGCCGCGTCGAGCAGCGGCGCACCCCGGACGAGGCTGACGGCGGCGCTGCCGGCGGCGATGCTCGCGCCGCACCCGCTCGCGTCGAAGCCCGCGTCTGCGATCGTGCCCTCGCGGCAATCAGGGTCGAGCGCGAGCGAGATCCTGACCAGATCACCGCACGCTGCACCGCCGGCCGCGCCGGTGCACGCGCCGGCCGGCGTGTGACCGCGTGCAGCCGGGCGTTCGAGGTGCTGGCGAAGCTCGTCCCCGGTGCTTTCCACGCGAGGAAGCTTAAGGCTAGGAGCGCCGCGCTTCGGCGATCGCCTGCTGGATCGCGAATGAGTCGGCGAGGCCCGTCAGCGTCTTCGTCTTGCCGCTGGGGCCGATCACGAGCATCGTCGGCGTCTGGAAGACCTGCAGCGAGCGCGTGATCGTCCCGTACTGGCCGACTTCGGCCGCCGAGGAGTAGTGCACGGCGATCGTCTTTCCCGCCGCGGTCCCGTAGCGCGTGGAGCTCTGCAGCATCGCGAGCTGGTGGCGCACGGCGACGTCGTCGGAGCCGCGCGGACTCCAGAACAGGACGATCACCGTGCGGCCCTGCTTCAGCTCGCCTTCGACGGCGGCCTGCTGGTTGGGCGCGCTCGCGGGCTTCGACACGCGGACGCCCGGGCGCGGCGCCGTCACGGTGCGCGCCGCGTGCGTCGCACCCGCCGTCTTCGAGGGGGCGGGTCGATTCTTCGCGACGCTCGTCGGGCTCGACGCGGGGGCGGCCTTCTGCGAGGTCGCGCCGGAGCCGGCCGCCGAGGTCGCGCCTGACTGAGCCGAGCTCGACGCCTGCGCCGACTTCTGCGCGAGCTGCTGCGCGTTCTGTTCGGACTGCTTCACCGCGCCACGAGCCCTGTCGATCGCCCGCGTGAGACCTTCGACGCCGGGCGCCGAGCCGTGCGTGGGATGGGCTTCAGAGGCCTTCGTGCCGCCGCCGGGCGCGCTCTGCGAGGAGCCGGTGGCGCCTGCGGACGGCGCCGCGGCGCTCGCGGAGGCAGCGGGGGCGCTCACGGGAGCCGACGACGAGCTCGCGCTTTCGCCGCTCGGCGCGTGCTTGCGCAGCGCGATGAACCACACGGCGGACAGCAGGACGACCGCGGCCAGCGCGATCTGGAACGGGCGCGAGATCTGTGTCACGCCCCTTCCTTCGGCATTCTGCGCGCGAGAGTTGAACGCCGCAGAGCGCCTTGGCCGCTCAGAGCGTGCGCAGGCCGCGCAGGACCGCGTGCACGACGGTGTCGGTCGCGATCCGCTCCTGGGCGCCATCCTGCATGTCCTTCAGGACGGTCTCGCCGTCGGCGACGATCGCGACGTAGCGCGCGCCGAGCGCGTCGGCGTAGCCGAGCTGCCCTTTGAGCGAGCGTCCGCCGAGCTCCATCTGCGCGCGCAGGCCGGCCGAGCGCGCGGCCTCGAGCAGGCCGAACGCGGCGCGGCGCGCGTGCGCGCCGTCGAGCGCGAGGAAGACGTCTACGGGCGCCGTGGCGACGTGCCCGCCGTCGCCGGCGAGCAGGATCCGCTCGACGCCGGCGGCCCAGCCGATGCCCGGCGTCGGACGGCCGCCGAGCTGCTCGACGAGGCCGTCGTAGCGGCCGCCGCCGCCGACGCCGCTCTGCGCGCCGAGCGCGTCGGAGGTGAACTCGAAGACGGTTCGCGTGTAGTAGTCGAGCCCGCGCACGAGCGTCGGGTCGATCTCATAGGCGACCGAGGCGGCGTCGAGCAGCGCGCGGACCTCGGCGAAGTGCTCCGCGTCGTCGGCGCTGAGCTGGTCGAGCAGGCGCGGCGCGTCGCGCATCACCTCGCGCGTGCCCTCGTGCGAGCTGTCGAACGCGCGCAGCGCGTTCAGCTCGATCCGCTCGCGCACGTCCTCGGAGAGCCGCGCTTCGTTCACGCGCAAGTACGCCTGCAGCTTCTCGCGGTACTCAGCGCGCGTCGCGGCGCTGCCGAGGCTCGACAGGCGCAGGCGCACCTCGCGCACGCCCATCTCGCCGAGCAGCGTCGCGAGCAGCGTGATCGACTCGGCGTCGACGGCCGGGTCGTCAGAGCCGATCGCCTCGGCGCCGACCTGCCAGAACTGCCGGTAGCGGCCGGCCTGCGCGCGCTCGTGGCGGAAGAAGCTCGACAGGTACCAGAGCTTGACCGGCTGGCGGCGCTTGTGCATCCCGTGCTCGACGTAGGCGCGGCAGACGGGCGCCGTGCCCTCGGGGCGCAGGGTGAGTGAGCGCCCGGACGCGTCCTCGAACGTGAACATCTCCTTGCGCACGATGTCGGTCGACTCGCCGACGCCGCGCGCGAACAGCTCGGTCGCCTCGAACGCGGGCGTCTCGATCCGCTCGTAGCCGGCTCCCTCGAGCAGCGATCTGGCGCGCGCCTCGAGCGTCGCGCGCTCCTGCGCCTGCTCGCCGAGCACGTCGAACGTTCCGCGCGGCGCTTTGATCTTCGGGGTGCTCAAGCTCCGGCCGCGGTCGCGTCGGGCGCGATCGCGGCCGCGCGCGGCACACGCTCGCGGAGCTCTGTCAGGAACGGGTTCGTGTCGCGCTCGCGCCCGAGCGTCGTCACGCCCATGTGGCCGGGGTAGACGACCGTCTCGGGTGCGAACGAGCGCAACAGGCCGCCGATCGAGCGCTCGAGCGTCGGCCAGTCGCCGCCGGGCAGGTCGACGCGACCGACCGAGCCCTGGAAGAGGACGTCGCCGGAGAGCAGCGAGACGGCGGCGGCGTCGCGCTCGCCGGTCTGCGCGCCGCGCGACGGCGCGATCGCGTAGGTGACGTGGCCGGGGCTGTGGCCCGGGGTGAAGATGATTTTGATCTCGAGATCGGCGAGCGTGATGCTCTCGCCGCCTGCCACCGTGTGATCGGCCTCGTAGCTCTCGAAGGGGCCGAAGCCGGGCGGGACCCAGCTCATCACGTCGGCGAGCACCGGGCGCTCGATCTCGGGGCAGTAGACGGGCGCACCGGTGGCGCGCGCGAGCGGCGCGACGGCGCCGATGTGGTCGAAGTGGCAGTGCGTGAGCAGGATCGCCTCGATCCGCACGCCGAGTGCCGCGATCGCCTCGAGCAGGCGCTCGGGCTCATCGCCGGGGTCGACGATGACGGCCGGGCGCAGCCCGTCGGCGTCGGCGCGCGCGAGCGGATCGCTGACGACGTAGCAGTTCTCCTGCACCGGCCCGACGGTGAACGAGCGGACGTCGAGCGCGCTCACCGAGATGCCGCCTTGCCGCCCCCCTGCTTGCCCTTGTTGCGCTGGCGGCGCCGGTAGATCCAGCCGTCGGTGTAGTAGCTGATCGGCGTGTACGCGATCAGCCCGACGGCGAAGTACAGGACGGTCTGGCCCGGCGACGCCTTCAGGACGAGGCCCGCGAGCAGCGCCAGCGCAGCGGCCGCGACGAGCGCGCGAAGCATTGCGCCGCGCCATGTCGGCGGACGGTCGCGCGGGTCGATGCGCTTCTGCTTGGCGCGCGCCGCCTCGGCGGCCTTGCCGCTCTTCTCGGCGGCCGTCGGCTTGCGCCCGGTCCGCCCGCGCGACTCGACGAAGCCGGCGGCGTTGCCACGGTGCTTGGTCTGACGCTTGCGTCTGGTCTGGGCCATCTAGGCAGCCTAGTCGTTCTCGTCGGCCACGCTCGCGGCCAGGCCGCACGCGCTGAGCGCGTTCTCGATCAAATGGCGCTCGGGGTCGAAGCCGACGAGCGGCAGATCGAAGGGAAAGCCCTCGAGCGCGGAGCGCGGCGCGAGGCCGACGAGCTCGGCGCTCTGCAGCGGTGCGTGCCGGGAGACGGCGGCGGCGACCTCGGCGAGGGGGAGCTCGAGCGGGCGCTCGACGTTGATCGAGACCTGCGCGACGCCGCTGCCGAGGGCGACGCCGATCGCGCGCAGGCCGGGCAGGCCCTGCTCGCCGCCTTCGCGCACGAGCCCGGCGATCCGCGTCGCGTCGTCGAGGTCGGCCGGCGGGCGCAACTGCAGGTTGAACGCGATGAGCGGCTCGCGCGCGGCGACGAGCGTCGCGCCCGCCCGCGGGTCCGGCGCCGGTGGGCCGAAGTCCGGCCGCAGTGGCGCCTCGGCACCGGCGCCCGCACCGGCCATCCGCCGCGCGAGGCCCGCGATCCCGCCGCGCCGGAAGTCCGCGCGCGCCGTCCCGGGATGCCCGCCGGCGAGCTCGCCGTAGAGGAACACCGGCACGTCGAGCTCGCTCGCGATCCGATCGCCGACGACGAGCGCCTGCGCACAGGCCGCCCCGCGCGCGCGCTCGTCGAAGTAGACGAGCGGCACGACGTCGATCGCGCCGACGTACGGGTGCGCGCCGGCGTGCGCCCGATCGCCGAGCGAGCGCGCGACGACGTCGATCTCGGCGACGGCGACGGCTGCGCCGCGCAACAGCGCATCGCCGAGCTCGCCGGGGCGACCGGCGAGCGTGAAGACCGAGCGGTGGTGGTCGGCGTCGGAGTGGACGTCGAGCAAGCGGACCTCGCTGCCGGCCTCTCCGGCCGCGGCCTCGGCGAGCGGCGTCCCGCGGCGCGAGCTCGGCGCGAACGCGATGCCGATCCGCGCGATCGTCTCCGCATCGCGACCCTCCGAGACATTCGGCACGGCCAGCAGGATTGGTGAGCGCATGGCCACGAGGCTAAACTGCGCCACCCCGCCGGAGTAGCTCAGTCGGTTAGAGCAGCGGAATCATAATCCGCGTGTCGGGGGTTCGAGTCCCTCCTCCGGCATCGCGCCGACCCGCGTCCCGCGAGGCCGCTTTGTCCTCGAGCCGTGGCATTCGTGGTGAGCGAGCGCTGGCAGGGCCGGCGCGGCGGGGGGCGCAGACGCGGCGCGCCGGCGGCGTCGCGTGCGCCGCGGTCGATTACGCTGCCAGCCTCCGCTCGACTCCGCGAACCGCCGATGGGTGCTCCAATCGCCTCCGATCCCGAACACCAGCCCGCCCCGCGCCTCGATTCGCTCGACGTGACCGCCGACGCGCTCGCACGCACCGATGAAACGCTCGACCTCGCCAGCCGCCACCTCGACCCGTCGCTCGTCGACGTCCTGAGAGTCCTTGGCTTCGACAAGCAGTACGCCTCGGCGCGCGGCTCCTACCTCTACGACACGGCGGGCCGCGCGTACCTCGACTTCCACGCGGGCGAGGGGTTCGCGAGCCTCGGCCACAACCATCCCGACGTGCGCGAGGTCCTGCAGGCGACGCTCGCGGCCGATCTCTCCGATGGCGTCCAGATCCACTACTCGCCGCTCGCCGGGATGCTCGCCGAGGCGCTCGCGCAGCGGCTGCCGGCCGGGCTCGACGCGGTGTTCTTCGCGAGCACCGGCGCCGAGGCGGTCGACTCGGCGATCAAGTTCGCGCGCGCGGCGACGGGCCGGCCGCGCCTGCTCTCGTGCGAGCACGGCTTTCACGGCGTCACGATCGGACCGCTCTCGCTCGTCGGCGACGAGTTCTTCAAGGAGGGCTTCGGGCCATTGCTGCCCGGCTGCGCGCGCGTGCCGTTCGGCGACCTCGAGGGCCTCGAGTCGGAGCTGCGCTCTAAGGACGTCGCCGCGTTCGTCGTCGAGCCGATCCAGGGCCGGGAGGTCACGCTTCCACCCGACGGCTACCTGCAGGGCGCCCAAGAGCTCTGCCGGCGCTACGGCACGATGTTCGTCCTCGACGAGATCCAGACCGGGCTCGGGCGCACCGGCAGGTGGTTCGCGCTCGAGCACTTCTCACTCGAGCCTGACTTCGTGCTCGTCGGCAAGGCTCTCAGCGGCGGCTACATGCCGGTCGCGGCGATGGTCACGCGGCGCGACATCTACCAGCACGCCGTCGGGGCGCTCGAGCGCAGCTACGTCCACCAGTCGACGTACGGGCGCAACCGCCTGTCGATGGCGGCCGGCCTCGCGACGATCCGCGTGATCGAGCGCGATCGGCTCGTCGAGCGCGCCGCGCGGGTCGGCGCCGTGCTGCTCGAAGGGCTTCGTGAGCTGCAAGGGCGTCACGAGCTGATCAAGCAGGTGCGCGCCAGTGGCCTGATGATCGGGATCGAGCTGCGCTCACCGAGCTCGCGTGTCGCGCGGATCAACTGGCGACTGATCCACATGGCCAGCGAGGGCCTCTTCCCGCAGCTGATCGTGATTCCGCTGCACCGCGACCACGGCGTGATCACGATGGCGGCCGGCAAGAACGACGTGATCAAGCTGCTGCCGCCGCTGACGCTGTCGGAGACCGAGGCGCAGAGCTTCCTGGCGGCGCTCGACGTCGTGCTCGCCGACTGCGCGGGCTCGGGCAGCAAGAACTGGGGCGTCGTGCGCGACATCGCCCTCGCGACGCTGCGCCGCCGCGGGACTCCCGCGAAGAAGCCGCCGGCCGCCCTGCCGGTGAGCGACAGCACGAGACGCCGCGGCAGGCCGGTCGATTCCTCACGCGAGGACATCTGCCTCGTCACCGGCGCGAGCGGCTTCATCGGCGGGCGCCTGGCGCGGCGACTCGTCGACGAGGGCCACCCGGTGCGCTGCCTCGTGCGTGCCAGCAGCGACACATCGCAGCTCGAGGATCTCGGGGTCGAGATCAGCGTCGGCGACCTGACGAGCGAGCGCTCGCTCGAGGATGCCGTCGACGGCTGCGACTACGTCTTCCACTGCGGCGCGCTCGTCTCCGACTGGGCGACGACCGACGAGATCACGCGAACGAACGTCGTCGGCACACGGAGCCTGCTCGAGGCGTCGGTCGAGGCGTCGGTCCGACGATTCGTCCACTTCAGCACGACCGACGTCTATGGCTACCCCGGCGGCGCGGGCATCGACGAGACCTATGCGCCGACACGCTTTCGCAACTGGTACGCGCAGACGAAGCGCGACGCCGAGGCCGAGGTGCGCCGCGCGCAGCAGGCGCACGCACTCGACGCCGTGATCCTGCGGCCCTCGACCGTCTACGGCCCGGGCTCGACCGACGTCGTCGGCGAGATCGCGCGCGCGATCCGCTCGCGCAACATGCTGCTCGTCGGCGGCGGCCACACGGTCGCGGGCCTCTGCTACGTCGACAACCTCGTGGACGCCGCCGTCCTCGCGCTGCGCCACGACGACGCGACCGGCCACGCCTTCAACGTCAGCGACGGCCTCGACGTCACCTGGCGGGAGTTCGCGGACGGCCTCGCGGAGGGTCTCGGCTACTCGAAGGTCCGCTGGAGCATGCCCTACTGGGCCGCGAGCGGCGTCGGCTTCTCGCTCGAGCACGGCTATCGGCTGCTGCGCAGAACGACCGGCCTGGACGTCCCGCCCCTGCTCTCGCGACAGGCCGTTCACGTGCTCGGCCGCAACCAGGACTTCTGCAACCGCCGCGCGCGCGAGGTGCTCGGTTGGGAGCCGCGCGTCGACTACCCGGCCGGGCTCGCCGCGACGCTCGAGTGGCTGCGCGAGGATTACCTGAGCGGCGACTCGACGAGGTAGCCTGGCCGCGCGTCGGCGCGTCGGCGCGTCGGCGCGTGGGTACGCCGGCCCTACGGCTGGGTGACCCGGCTTGCCGCAGCAGCCGCTACTAGGTGACGTGCCTGCATACGTTGTGAACGGTTGAGGAGGCATCCGGGCCTCATCCGAGGCTGTGGGTCTGCGAAGGCTCACGACCTAGGAGGACCCGGATGCAGATCCACGGTAGAGCGAAGCTCGGACCTGGTGGTCGGCTGGCTTTGTGCGTGAGCCATCCTGAGTTCCACGGAGACCGGTTTAGATGGTTCCCAACTTTGATCTCGTGGGCGTGATTGGGCCGGCTTTCTCAGCGTAGAGATCCTCGACTTCTCGCGGTGGGCGATCGCCGAGAGCTTCGTGCAAGCGCTCGTTGTTGAACCACGCGACGTACTCCACGACGGCGAGCTCGAGCTGCGATCGAGTGGCCCAGATGCGGTCTGCGATCAGCTCGGTCTTGAAGCTGTCGACGAAGCTCTCGGCGACGGCGTTATCGAATGCATCGCCGACCGATCCGATCGAGCCGAGCACACCCGCGTCGTTCAGAGTCTGGGTGTAGTCGATCGAGGTGTATTGGCTGCCGGCATCGCTGTGATGTACCAGTGCGACGTCGGCGCCGGGCGATCGCTGGTGCAACGCCATCGCTAGCGCGTCGAGCACGAGCGTCGTGCGCATGTGCGAAGCGAACTGCCAGCCGACGATCTTGCGGCTGTAGGCGTCGATCACGAAGCTGAAGAATACGAGGCCCTCCCAGCAGCGCAGGTAGGTGAAGTCGGCGAACCATTTTTCGTCCGGGCGGGAGGCGACGAACTGTCGCTCAACGAGATCTGGCGAACGTTGAGCGCGCGGATCGGACTTGGTGGTCCGCCAGGGCTTGCCGCGGCGCTTTGCGCCCTGCAGGCCGTTCTGGCGCATCAGCCGCGCGACGCGGTCGCGGCCGACCCGCTCGCCTGCTCTGAGCAGCGCCTTCCACATCCGGCGGGAGCCGTAGGCGAGGTAGTTGGCTTCGTGCAGCGCTTCGATCTTGGCGAGCAGGCGCTCGTCCTCGATCGCCCTGGCGGAGCGCCGGCCTGAGGCGCGCTCGTAGTAGGCGGACGCCGACACGCCCAGGGTCTGGCAGATCGGCTCGACCCCGAAGCACTCGCGGTACTGCTCGATGAACGCGCTCACTTCGGCCGGTGTGGATCGAGCTCGCCCGCGAAAAACACGCTGGCGGCCTTGAGGATCTCATTGGCTCGGCGCAGCTGGGCGACCTCGCGGCGCAGCGCTTTGATCTCCTCGCGCTCCTGGCTGCTCAAGACATCCTCGCGCTTGCCCTCGTCAGCTTCGGTGCGGCGCACGTAGAGGCGCAGCGTCTCTGCCGGTAGGCCGAGATCGCGTGCGACATGCGCGATCGGACGGCCGGACTCGAACACCAGCCGTGTCGCGCGCTCAAGCAGCTCCTCGGGGTACTTCCTCGCTCTGGGCATCAGCAGAGACTTCTCCTTTCGCCAGGCGAACGCTGGCGTCGAAGTCTCCGTCAAACTCAGGATGGCTCAGCGAGGCGATCGAGAGCGGGGTGACGTTCAGGGCGGCCGCGGCGGCGATGAGTGTCTCGCCCGCGACAGCGCACCGATGGTGGCGCAGGTACGCCCGTGCTTCACCGGCGGAGCGCCGGTCGTTGGCGTGGGCGGCTGATCGTTCGAGTCGTCCTCATCGCTCGCCGCGGCTGTTAGACGCTGGCGCTCAAGAGCGGATCTGTGAGGCACGCCGGCACACTGGCTGGGGGCCTCGTCTGGTTGCGGGTGTCACAGGTCATCCGCACTCGACGGTTTGGAAGGTCCTTCATCGTCACGGCCTGTCACGGCGCCCACGCGAGCCGAGGGAGGCGGCCAACCGCTACGAGTGGCCCTGCCCTGGAGACCTGCTGCACATTGACGTGAAGACCTACTCGCGCTTTGAGAAGCCCGGGCATGCGCTCACCGGCGATCGCACCCGAGTCGGCAAGGAGGGACGCAAGCATCTCGGCCAGGACTACGCCCACGCAGCCGTCGATGACCGTTCCCGGCTCGCGTTCAGCGAGCTCTACCCCGACGAGCGCGCTGGCTCGGTCGTCACGTTCATGGAACGTGCCCTCGCGTTCTACCGAAGCCACGGGATCACGATCAGACGCATCCTCACCGACAACGCGTGGAGCTACACCCACAACCGAGCACTCGCCGAGCTGCTCGACCGCGAAGGCATCCAACACAAGACGATCCGCCCCTACAGAGCACGCACTAACGGCAAGGTGGAGCGCTTCCACCAGACCATGGCGAGAGAGTGGGGCTACGGGCTGACCTACGCCAGCTCAAACCACCGCGCCCGCGCCCTGCCACACTGGCTCGAGCACTACAACCAGCGCAGGCCACACTCGGGGATCGGCAACCGGCCACCCATCAGCCGCGTTCACAACCTACGTGGGCAGGACAACTAGGAGGGTCGCCGCTGCGCGTGCGCCGGATCGAGCGCGTGCGGCTTCACGCGAACCTCACGATCCTCTCTCAGTTGACGGTCGCGCTGAACGGGAGACGGGCGTTGGCGCTCGCCGTGTAACAGGGATACGCTCCTCTGCGTGGACCGGCCCGACGAGCCGAGACTGCCCCGCAATCACCCGCTTGCCGGATGCGAAGAGAAGCTCTGGCGGGCTAAGGAGCACTTCGACACGCTCCAAAAAGAGATTGGGAAGCTCCAGGACACAGAACTCGCAACCTTCCGGGGTGAGCTCGACGCGGACAGAGACGACGTGCTGCATGTCGTCGTAGACACCGTCACAATCCCCGATCTCCGGATCACCACGATCCTCGGAGACATGGTCCACAACCTGCGCTCCAGTCTCGATCATCTCGTGTTCGAGCTGGCATTCCTGGGCCTTCGGGGTAAGAAGGTCCCAAACAAGACGGCCTTCCCCGCGAGCACGACGAAAGCCAACTGGGGCACGTCGCATGTCCAGGGCACGCTCCTGGAAGGCGTCCTCAAGAAGCACCGGGCAATGCTGTATCGCGCTCAACCGTGCTACCGAGTGCGGGACTCGGCGAGCAGCACGGCTCAGAGGCGGCGGAAGCGAAAACCCGCTGCCGACCTCAACGACCTGTGGAACGAAGACAAGCACCGCGTTCTTCGTCCCGTGCTGCTCGCCCCGAACGAACTCATTCCGAGCGTCGGCCCCTACCGGGACTGCCGTCCGCGCGGGCTGCCCGTCATTCACACCAGGTTCTTGGGGCACCCCGTGGAGCCGGAGGCAAAAGTGTTGACCATCCCCGTCGTGCTCACCGGACCTGACCCGGCCGTGGGTGTGCAGATCGAGCTTGCCGGACGAATAAGCCTGCGCAACGGCTTCCCCGTACTTGAAGCAATGGCGGCCATCGCGACCTGGGTTCAGGGACTCCTGGCCTGGTTCGAGCCCCAGTTTGAGACGCCCCAAGCACGACGACTCTGGGACCTCCCAAGGGGGGGCTGGGTAGAGCGCAGCGTCAAGGCATACGGCCGCGCGAAGCGACAAGGCTGGAAGGTCGAAGACGCCCAAGCCTCAACGCCCCCGCCAAATAGCGCCAGGGGTACGACCGGAGCCGATCCGGGGTAGCCCCGCTCGGCGACCCCTAGACTCGGCCCGTGGCTATTGGCCCGTTGAGTTTCGCTAGACCCTCCTAGGGGCGCAGCACGATCTTCAGCGCTTCGCGACGGTCGAACATCGCGTACGCCTGCGGCGCGTCGTCGAGCGACATATGATCGGTCACGAGCGGCGTCGGGTCGAGCTGTCCGCTCGCGAGCATCGCGAGGACGGGGTCGATGTGCGCGATCACGTTCGCCTGGCCGCCCCTGACCGTCAGCGACTTCAGCCAAGCGAGGCCGAGGTGGATCTCGCCGCGCTCGGCGTAGATGCCGAGGCACTGCACGCGCCCGCACGCGCGCGTCAGGCGGATCGCCATGTCGAGCACGTCGGTATGCCCGACGGCGTCGATCGCGACGTCGACCCCGCCGTGCCCGTCGGTCAGTCGTCTGACCTCGGCGGCGACGTCCTGCTCGGTGAGGTGCAGCGGCGTCGCCCCGAACGACTCGGCGACGGCGAGCCGTTGCTCGACCGAGTCGATCGCGAGCACGCGCGCGCCCGCGAGGACCGCCGCCTGCACCGCGCAGAGCCCGACCGGCCCGAGCCCGAGCACCGCCGCGACCTCGCCGGCCGCGAGCCCGCTGGAGACGACGCCGTGGTAGCCGGTGCCGAGCACGTCACCCGCGAACAGAGCGACGTCGTCGCTGACGCCGTCGGGCACGCGCCGCAGCACGAGGTTCGCGTGTGGCACGAGCGCGAACTCCGCCTGCGTTCCCTGCAGCGAGCCCATCGTCGCGCCGAGCCCGAATGTACGCGACTCCACGCAGCGGTGGTACTCGCCCCGCATACAGTGAAAGCAGATCCCGCAGGCCGTCTGGAAGCAGCCGGCGACGCGATCGCCGGGCTGCACACGCGTGACGGCGTCGCCCGTTTCGATCACCGTGCCGACATACTCGTGCCCGATCGTGAAGCCCGGTTCGATCTTCAGGCGCCCGTGGTAGATGTGCAGGTCCGAGCCGCACACGCCGGTCGCGTCGACCCTTACGAGGGCATCGTCTGGCGCGCTCAGCTCGGGGGTCGGGCGCTCCTCGATGCGAACCTCGCCGGGGCCCTGGAACGTCAGCGCTCGCACCTCTTCCCGCCTCCCCGATATCGACCGGTCGATATCCTACCTGAGGGGCGCGGCGCACAGCCCACTGCACCGCCCCACGCCGGCCCGCTTGCGCCTACGATAGGGCTGGAACGACGCAGTGGCGGATCGCTCGGGGGCAGCGCCCTCGTCGCGACCCGTTGGGGGAGGCGAGGATGAGCGCGAGCGGTGTGAATTCGAGACGCGCCCTGGACGACGAGACGACCGGGGAGTCGCTCAGCGGGCGCGAAGTCCGCGCGGCGATCGTCTCCGAGGCGGGGTTGTACGTCGTCGGCGGGATGCTCTGCGCGACTGCGCTGCTGATCCCGCATGTGCGCGCTCCGGAGGCCGTGGCGGCGGTCGGAGTCGACGCCGTTCTCGTCGCAGCGGGGCTCGCGCTCGCGGCGCGACGCGGTCGCGGCAGCCTGACGCTCACGTTCGCCGGTGAGCTCTGGGGAGTCGTGCTGATCGCGGTCCTCTGCGCGTCGGCCGGCGGCGCGAGCAGCCCGTTCGCGCTGATCTACCTGTTTGCGATCGGCCACGCCGCCGGCTTCCAGCCGCGCGGGCGCTTCCTGATCGTGACGCTCGCTGCGCTCGTGGCCTTCCTCCTGCCGCTGACCTACGAAACGGTGCCCGAGATCTTCGGCGCCGTCGCATGCGTCGGGATCGTGCTCGCGGTGCTCGCGAGCGTCGTCATCCATCTCGCGCTGAACGGCGTGCGCGAGCATCGCCGGCGCCTGAAATTCCTGATCGACGCGACGGCGACGCTCGACAGCTCGCTCGACCCGTCCGAGTCGCTGCGCAACCTCGCGCGCGCGGCCGTGCCCGAGCTCGCCGAGCTGTGCGTGATCGACCTGCTCGAGCGCGACGGCACGGTCCGCGAGACCGTCGCGGCGTCGCTCGACCCGGAGATCGCCGTGGAGGTTGAACGGATGCGGCGGGAGGTACCGGTCGACCTCGACGGGACGCATCCTGTCGCGCGCGTGCTGAGCAGTGGCGAGCCGCTCGTGATCGAGGATCTGACCGACGCGGCTGCGCTGGCCGACGCCGCGCAGAGCGATGAGCACCACGACTTCATGCGCAGCACCGGCTACCGCTCGGCGGCGGTCTTCCCGATGGTCGCGCGCGGGCGGATCCACGGCGCGATCTCGTTCCTGCACGTGCACAGCGAGGCGCGCTACGGGCGCAGCGTGCTCGCGGTGCTCGAAGACCTAACCGACCGCGCCGCGCTCGCGTTCGACAACGCACGCCTCTACGCCGAGCGAACGCACGTCGCACAGACGCTGCGGCGCAGCCTGATGCCCACCGTGCTCCCGGCGATCCCCGGTCTCGAGCTTGCGAGCTTCTTCCGCCCGCTCGGGCCCGGCAGCGAAGTCGGCGGCGACTTCTACGACGCCTTCGGTGACGAGCACAGCTGCTGGCTCGTCGTCGGCGACGTCTGCGGCAAGGGGGCCGAGGCGGCCGCGCTGACAGGGTTCCTGCGCCACACGACGGTCGCCTACGCGCGTGAAGCCGACAGCCCGCGCGCGGTCCTCGCGCGCGTCAACGAGGTGATGCTCGACCAGGACTTCGACGGGCGCTTCGCGACCGCGATCCTCGTCAACCTGCGGCTCGACGGCGGCCGGGTGCTCGTCAGGGTCGCCTCCGCCGGGCACCCGGCGGCGCTGCTGACGCGCAGCGGCGGCGGCGCAGCCGAGCTCGGCGAGCGCGGGACGCTGCTCGGCGTGTTCGCAGACCCGCAGATCGGCGAGGCAGCGACGGTGCTCGAGCCGGGCGACTCGCTCGCGCTGTACACCGACGGGTTGCTCGAGGCACACGCGCCCGACCGCACGCTCACGCCTGAGCAGATGATCGCCGGGCTGCGCGGTCGCGCGCCGGAGGCGGCGCAGGAGACGATCGACGCACTGCTCGAGCTCGTCGAGCTCGACGACGCGGTGCGCGACGACATCGCGATCCTCAGCGTGCGCGTGACCGCGCCGGTCGAGGCGCTGCGCCGCGTCGTGCCCGCGGCGAAGCCCGCTTCACGCCTGCCGGCGGCCGAGTACGAGCCCGGCTCGCGCCTGCAGCGCGGGCGCCGGGCGAGCCGGTAGTCGCGCGGAGCGGGACGATCGCGCCCACCGTTTGATAGACCGGGGATGATGGGCGCCAGCGAGAATCCGTCGCCCGCACGCGGACGGTTCGGTCGCAGGCGCGTCGGCTTGCTCGTCGCCCTGATCGTGCTCGCCGGCGTGCTCGCGTTCGCGCTGTCGAATCTCGGCCTGCACCGGATCGGTCATGCGCTCGTCAGCGCGAAGCCGGGCTGGGTCGCGCTGGCGTTCGTGCTGATGGGCTCCTCGCTCGTGCTCCGCTCGATCTCCTGGCGCGCGGTGCTGCGCGCGGCGCTCCCGGACACGCCGATCCCGTGGGCCTCGGTGACGCGCGCGACGATGATCGGCGTGATGGGCTCGGCGGTCGTCCCCGGCCGCGTCGGCGAGGCGGCACGCGTCGTCGTCCTGACGCGCCGCCTCGACGGCTCGAACCGCCGTCAGATCCCGGTCGTCGCCGGCACGGTCTTCTCGCAGACGCTGATCAACCTGCTCGCGCTCGCGATCCTCGCCGGCGTGACGTTCTCGAGCGTCCCGCTGCTGAGCGGCCACCCGGCCGGCATCGCGGTGGCGATCGCCGTGCCGCTGTTGATCTCCGCCTTCGTCGTCGCCGGGCCGCGCCTGCTCGAGCGCGCCCACCGCGCGCGATCGCAGCGCGTCGCGCGCGTCGCCGGCACGCTGGCGGGACTGCTCGGGCTCGCACGCCAGGGGCTCGTCGTCTTCGCGCGCCCGCGCCAGGGAGCTGTCGCGGTCGTCGCGCAGCTGCTCGCGTGGGCGCTTCAGTGGCTCGCGTGCTACATGGTCGTGCTCGCGCTCGGCCTGCAGCACAAAGCTGGGTTCGCGGCCGCCGCAGCGGTCCTGCTCGCGGTCAACGTCAGCGCCGTGCTGCCGGCGACGCCTTCGAACGTCGGCGTCTTCCAGGCGGCGTGCCTCGTCGTGCTCGCCGCCTACGGCGTCGGCGCTGGCCCCGGGCTGGCCTACGGGATCATCCTGCAGGCCGTCGAGGTGCTGACGGCGCTCGCGCTCGGCGTGCCGGCGCTGCTCGGCGAGGGCCTGACGTGGCGCGACATCCGGGCCGAGTCGGCCCCCGAGCGAAGGCGCGACGAGCGACCTCTCAGCGAGCGCGGGGACGCTCTGCTCGACGGCGCCGGCGAGGAGTCGCCCGCAGGAGCGGGTCGCTCAGCCGGCGATCGCGCGGAGTGACTGGCGCAGCGACCGCGTCGTCTGCAGGACGGCCGTCGGCTCGTAGCCACAGTGCGCCATGCAGTTTTCACAGCGCGGGTCCTTGCCGCGGCCGTACTTGCTCCAGTCGGTCGTCTCCAGCAGCTCTTTGTAGGTCTCGGTGTAGCCATCGGCCATCAGGTAGCAGGGGCGCTGCCAGCCGAACAGCGAGTAGCTCGGGATCCCCCACGCTGTGCAGTCGAATTCGGCCTTGCCCTCGAGGAAGTCGAGGAACAGCGGGCTGTGGTTCAGGCGCCACTTCTTGCGCCGGCCTTCGCTGAAGGCCTCCTTGAACAGCTTGCGCGTCTCGGTCACGCCGAGGAAGTGCTCCTGGTCTGGCGCTTTCTCGTACGCGTAGGCCGGCGAGATCATCATTTCATCGACTTCGAGGTCGTCGTTGAGGAAGTCGAGCACCTCGCGCACAGTCTTCGGCGAGTCCTGTGTGAAGAACGTCGTGTTGGTGGTGACGCGAAAACCCGCCGCCTTGGCGGCCTTGATCGCCGCGACGGCCTTCTCGAATACGCCCTCGCGCTCGACCGAGGCGTCGTGGCGCTCCTGCAGGCCGTCCATGTGCACGGCCCAGGAGAAGTACGGGCTGGGCTTGAAGTTGGAGAGCTTCTTCTCCAGCAGCAGCGCGTTGGTGCACAGGTAGACGAACTTCTTTTTTTTGATCAGCTCGTCGGCGATCACGTGGATCTCGGGGTGGATCAGCGGCTCGCCGCCGGCGATCGAGACCATCGGCGCGCCGCTCTCCTCGATCGCCCCGATCGCCTGCTCGACGGGCATCCGCCGGCGCAGCTCGTGCTCGGGGTGCTGGATCTTGCCGCAGCCCGAGCAGGCCAGGTTGCACTGGAACAGCGGCTCGAGCTCGACGATCAGCGGGAACTTCTCGCGTTTGGCCAGACGCTGGCGCATCAGGTACCAACCCATGCGCGTGCTCTGCCTGACCCGGACCGCCATGCTGCGTACCTTAGCCCCCGGCGCCCCAGTCCTGAAGGCTGACCGCCGAGGCGAGCCGCAGGACGCGCGCCGCGCGCAGCGCGCCGCCCAGCGCCTGTGGGCGAAACAGCTCGTGGCTGGGGCTGTCGAGCACGACGCGCACAACACCGAACGGCCGTCCCGCGGCGCCGGCCGCGAGCCACGCGGACTCCATGTCGACGGCCAATGCCCCCGCCGCACGCAGCTGCTCGCGCCGCTCGCCGGTGGCGATCTTCGTGACGCCGACGATCGGCCCCCGGCGCACCGTCAGCCCGGCGCCGGCGAGCGCGTCGGCCAGCTGCCCGGCGCCGTCGCAGAGCGCCCGGACAGGGTCGTGCCCCTCATCGGCGGCGGCGAGCACCTCGTCTGCGACGATCACTTCCCCTGGCCGCGACTGCGCGTCCAGACCGCCGCAGAAGCCGAGCACGAGCAGTGCGTCGCCGGACTCACGCGCCAGCGCCTGCGCGGCGGCGAGCGACCTGTCGGGACCCATGCCCGTCTTGCGGACGTGCGCCCCGCGCGCGCCGGAGCGGATCAGCACCTGCTCGAGGGCAAGCGGCGCAGCGACGAGGATTCGCCTCACGACGCCGCCGCCTCCGTTACCGGCTCGAGCGCTGCGAGCGCGACGGCGCCCGCGGCGTGGCCGCTGATCACCGCCCCCTCGAGCGTCGCCGGCCAGCCCGTGGCCGTCCACGCCCCGGCCAGGGCCAGGCCGGGCACGTCGGTGCGCGACCCGGGCCGCAGCGCGCCGACGCCCGGCGCCGCGCGGAACGTCGCGGCGTGCTCGCGCGTGACGAGGAAGCTCTCGACGCGCGCGCCACGCGCGGCGGGCAGAAGCGCCTGCAGCGCCGGCACGTAGCGCTCGCGCAGGCTCTCGACGCTTTCGTCCATCTCGCGCTCGGCCCCGGACAGCGACACGGCCAGATACTGGCACCCGGGCGGAGCGCCGGCGGCGGCGCTGCGGTCGAACAGGTACTGCACCGGCGTGCCGACGCCCGCGGCGAACGGCTCCTCGCAGACAACCCGGTCGAAGACGACGTGCAGATTGACGATCGGCGAGCTGCCGATCCGCTCGAGCGCGGCCGCCGTCGCCGGGAGCAGCGGCTCGATCAACCGTGCGGCGCGTGCGTGCGGCAGCGCGACGACGACCGCCTCGGCGCTGAGCCCGTCGTCCGTGCCCTCGACCTCGAAGCCGCCCTCCGTGCGGCGCAGCGCCTGCGCGCGCCAGCCGAGGCGGAACTGCACGCCCGCGTCGATCAGCGCGCGTTCGGACGGCTCGCCGATCGTCTCGGCGAGCGTGCCGACGTGGAAGCCGATGTCGCCCGCGTCGGCGCTCGCCAGCAGTCCCTTCTGAAACACGAATGCGCCGAGCGCGAGCGACGCCTCGGCGGCCCGGACGTTGAGCGTCGGCAGGGCAATCAGATCCCACAGCGCCGTGAGCGACTGCTCGTTCTGACCGAGGTCGGAGAGCCAGTCGCCAAGCGTGCGTCGGTCGAGCTCGGGGTTGGCCGGATCGAGCGCCGATAGGGCGCGCGCGGCGAGCGCCGCGCTCCAGCGCCGCGCCGGTGACAGGTACGGATAGCGCGCGAGCGCACCTGCGAGGTGCAGCGGCGGCGGCAGCGTGCCGCGGCGCAGCACGACCGTTGGCTTGCCGGGGCTCAGGACGGGGATCGACAGGCGCTCCTGCACGGCGACGTGGCGCTCGGAGCCGAGCCGCTCGAGCAGCGTGCGGTAGCCCAGGCAGCAACGCAGGAAGACGTGCTGGCCGTTGTCGAGATGCATCCCGTCGCGCTCGAACGAGTACGCCGCGCCGCCGAGTCGGCGCCTGACCTCGACGAGCGTCACGCGCGCACCGGCAGCCGCGCAGTCGAGCGCGGCCGTGATCCCGGCCAGTCCGCCGCCGATCACGACGACCCGGCGCCCACCGCTCATGCTCGCGCCCTCGTGATGCTGCGCAACGCCACCCAGGCCTTCTCGCGGCGCGAAAGCGAGACGCGTTCGCCGAGGACCCGGCGGGGGTCGGCGTCGATCCGAGCGAGCAGGCGGTGATAGATGCCGGCCATCGCCGACACGCACGCGGCGCTGCGGCGGTCGAGCAGCGGCACGAGCTCGAGCCCGCGCGTGAACCACTGCTCGGCGCGCTCGGCCTCGAAGCGCACGAGCGCGGCGAGCTCCTCCTCGCTCGAGCCGCCCCCGTCCAGACGCGCGCGCAGGAGCGCCGCGCGCGGCATCTCGTCGCCCTCCCCCGCCCCGCGCGCCGCGCTCGGGCCGGCGCCGTGGTCGTCGAGCAGGCCGAAGCGCCGCAGGTCCTCGCCCGGCAGGTAGACGCGCCCGTTCTCGGCGTCCTCGCGGACGTCGCGCAGGATGTTCGTCAGCTGCAGCGCGACGCCGAGGTCGTCGGCGAGCGCTTCGACGCGCGCGCGCTCGCCGCTCGCGTCGAGCTCGCCGCCGCGCGTCGCGAAGATCGCCAGGCAGACGCGACCGATCGCGCCGGCGACGCGCCGGCAGTAGAGCACGAGCTCATCGAAGCTCTCGTACGCCGTCCCGTCGACGTCCATCCGCACACCCTCGATCAGCTCGCCGAGCGCGCCGGAGGGCAGCCGAAAGCGGGTGTGCGCGTCGGCCAGCGCGACGAGCACCGGATCGTCCGAGCCAGCCGGCGCGGCGCCGCTCGCTTCGAGCTCGGCGAGCTCGCCCGCCGCGACGTCGAGCAGTGCGCGCTTGCGCTCGCGGTCGAGCCCGCCGTCGCCGATGTCGTCGATCCGCCGCGCGAACGCATACGCCGCGCAGACCGCGCGCCGGCGCTCGCGCGAGAGCAGGCGGATGCCGTAGTAGAAGTTGGCCGCCTGCTCGCGTGTGATCGCCTCGCAGCGGTCATACGCCGCGGCCGTCGAGAGCGCCGCTTTCACGATCGCGGGCTGAGAACGGCGCGCAGCGCGAGCAGCCGGCGCCAGCGGCCCGCCCGCGGCGCGCCCGCCAGCACGTCGTGCCCGGCGCGCTCGATCGCGTCGAGCGCCGCGCGCCCGCCCGCGACGAATGCCGCGACCGCGAGGCGCTCGCGTCCGCGCAGCTCACCGAGCAGCGGCGCGCCCGCGTCGAGCAGGGCGCGAGCGCGCCGCACCTCGAACGCGACCACGGCGCGCAGCGCACGCTCGTCGCGGCCCGCGCGCGTTGCGGGGTCGAGGTCGGCGATGCTCGCGCCGAAGCGGCGCATGTCCTCGGCCGGCAGATAGACGCGCCCGGCGGCGTAGTCCTCGGCCACGTCCTGGCAGTGCTCGGCGAGCTGCAGCGCCGTGCAGATCGAGTCCGAGTACGCGATCCGCGCGGGCGTCGCCTCGCCGAAGATGCCGAGCACGATCTCGCCGACCGGGTCGGCCGACAGCGCGCAGTAGCCGCGCAGCTGCTCCCACGTCTCGTACCGGCTCACACGCTGATCGGTCCGGTTCGCCTCGATCAGGCGTACGAACGGCTCGCGCGGAAGCCCGCACGCGCGCACCGTCTCGCCGAGCCGGCGCATCAGCGGGTGCTCGGCGCGGCCCTCGAAGGCGCCGTCGAGCTCCCCTTCGAGCCAGTCGAGCGCCGCCAGCCGGTCGCCCGGCACGCTGTCGCCGAGCTCGTCGACAAGCCGCGCGAAGCCGTACACCGCGAGCAGGTGCGTGCGTGCGCGGCGAGGCAACAGGCGGCTCGCGACCGGGAAGTTCTCGCTCGCCGTGCGCGCCATCACCTCGCGCGCGCTCGGCGCCTGCGGCGCGGCATCGGCGAGCAGCATCATCGCCGCCGGGGCGTCATTCGCGGCAGCGTCCGAGCGCCATGACCGGGAAGACGAGCCGGTAGAGGTGGTAGTTGATGTAGTAGTCGGACGGGAAACCCGTGCCCGTGTACTGCGGCTCGTCCCAGCCGCCGTCGGCGCGCTGCGTGCGCACGAGCCAGTCGATCCCGCGCTGCATCGCCTCCGCGCGCTCGCCGGCGGCGTGCAGCGCGAGCAGCGCCCAACCGGTCTGCGAAGCGGTGCTCGGACCGCGGCCGATCCACTCCTCCTCGTCGTATGAGCGCGGGTCCTCGCCCCAGCCGCCGTCGTCGTTTTGGTGCGCGAGCAGCCACTCGACCGCGCGCCTGATGCTCGGCCCGTGCGGCTCGACGCCCGCGGCGACGAGCGCCGGCACGACTGCGCCGGTGCCGTACACGTGGTTGATCCCCCAGCGCCCGAACCACGAGCCGCCCGGCTCCTGTTGCGCGAGCAGCCAGTGCAGCCCGCGGCGCGCTGCCGGCGTCTCGAGCAGCCCGAGCGCGGCGAGCATCTCCAGCGAATGCGCGCTGACGTCGGCGCTCGGCTCGTCGATCACCTCGCCGAAGTCGAGGAACGGCAGTTGGCGCGCGAGCGCGCGTGTGTTCTCGGCGTCGAACGCGCCCCAGCCGCCATTGGCGCTCTGCATCCCCTGCAGCCAGTGCGTCGCCCGGTCGATCGCCCCCTCGATCCGCGCGTCCGGCTTGACGCGGCGCAGCGCCAGCACGACCTCTGCCGTGTCGTCGACGTCCGGGTAGTTGACGTTCGCGAACTCGAACGCCCAGCCGCCAGGCTCGAGCTTCGATCGCGCGACCGACCAGTCGCCGCGGTCGGTGACCTCCCTGCCCAGCAGCCACTCGGCCGCGCGCAGCAGCGCCGGGTGGTCCTCCTCGAGCCCGCCGTCGCTCAGCGCGATCATCGCCAGCGCCGTGTCCCAGACGGGCGACTGGCACGCTTCCAGGCGCCGGCTGCGCCCCGGCGGCGCGCCGACGCCGCGCGCGTCGTCCTCGTCCTCGACCATGAAGCGGTCGAGACCCTCGAGGCCGCGGCGCATCACCGGGTGGTCGAGCGGATAGCCCGACAGGCTCAGCGCGATCAGCGAGTACACCCACGGCGGCTGGATCCCGCCCCACGACCCGTCGGCCTCCTGATGGCGCACGATCCAGCGCTCGGCGTGCACGAGCGCGAGCCGGCGCAACAGGCCGATCGGCCGGCGTTCGTAGCCGCGCAGCGCGCGGTCGAGCAGCGCGAGCACGCGCGCCGGCAGCGACAGCGGCGCGCGTGCCGGCTCCTCGGCGGCGACGCGCAGCTCGTCGAGGTCGAATGGAAGCTCGCGCACCGGCCGGTGCGATTTGACGATCGACAACGCGGCGATCGTCTGCCGCGCCCAGCACGCGAAGTCATAGATGTTCAGCGGGAACCACGACGGAAGCAGGACCGCCTCGGGCGGCAGCGAGGGCACCTCGTCCCACGACCACAGCCCGAACAGCGCGAGCCACAGGTGCGTGAACACGCGTGCCCGCGCGAGCCCGCCGTTGGCGCGGATGAACTCGCGCGCGGCGAGCATGTGCGGCGCGTCGCGCTCGTCGCCGGCCAGCCGCAGCGCCCAGTAGGCCTCGATCGTCGTCGAGAGCTCCCCGGGGCCGCCGTAGAAGTTCGTCCAGGTGCCGTCGTCGCGCTGCTGCGAGCGGATCCACGCCGCCGAGCGTTCGGTCTCGTCCTCGCGCCGCACGCCGAGGAACTCCCGCAGGAGCATGTCCTCGGCGTCCATCGTCACGTTCGTCTGCAGCTCCGCCTGCCACCAACCGCCGTCGGTCTGCAGCGCGAGCAGCCGCTCGCACGCGAGCTCCAGCGCCACCTCGGCCTCGTTGCGGGCCTCTATGGTCGACGACGCCATGCGCAGAACCTAAATGTTTTGATCGGACGACGACATTTGCGTGAGCTTCATTGCGTACCGACGGGAGTTGTCGAGACCTGCGCATCGGCCGGCACGAGCACCTCGGGGTGAGCGAGCGTGATCACGTGGCGGCGCAGCTCGGCCTCCGACACGAGGCGCGGAACCGAGGATACGAAGCGGTAGAGGATCAACCCGTCGATGTCGCGCCGTTCGAGCAGATGGAAACCCGCAGCCGGGCGCTCGCCGGCGCTCGCGCGCAGCGGCGCGTAGCCGGTCTCGTCGATCTCGCTGACGCTGACGCGTGTGCGGCGCGCGAGGTTGCGCAGCCGCAGCCGTGGCAGGTAGTACTCGAGCGGCGCCGCGCCGAGCTCGACCGTCGTGATCGCGCGCGCGCCGCCGGCCGGATTCGCGCCGCGCAGGCCGCCGACGCCGCCGCGCTCGATCGCGTGCGCCAGATCGCGCCAGTTGCCGCGCTGCAGGCGCGGGCTGAGGTCGACGTCGACCGAGATGATCAGCAGCGCGAGCGCCGTCAGCGCGGCCAGCGCGGTCCCGAGCGCGCGCGGGTCGACCGCGGCGAGCAGGATCGCGATCAGCACGCTGACGGGGATCATCGCGCCGACGAGGTTGCGCGGGGCGAGGTAATCGGCGCCGAAGCCGACCAGCACGATCGGTGCGAGCACGGCGAACGCGGCGACCGCGAAAGCGATCATCGCGCCGCGGCGCGCGTCCGGTGGGCCGCTGGCATCCCCAGCGTGCTCGCCGGCCGGGCCGCGAGCTCCACCCGCGCGGGCGCCGAGCGGTGACGTGAGCAGCCGCCACGCGCCGAGCGCGACGCCGACGAGGATCGGCAGCGCGACGAGCAGCTCGACGCCATGTCCGAGCGGCGCGCCGCTGTTGCCGGTGAGGTAGTACTGCGGAATCGCTTCGAGGCGGCTCGACAGCGCCCAGCGCCCGATCCACTGCGTCCCATGACCGCCCTGCGCGGAGATCAGCGGCAACAGTGCGAGGCCGACGAGCGCGAGTGCCGCGAGCGCCGGCAGCGCCGCGCGGCGCGTGCGCGGCTCCCACAGCAGCCACAGCGCCATCGGAACGAGCAGGAAGACGGCGAAGTAGTGCGTCAGCAGCGCGAGCGCGCCGGCGAGCGCGAACGCCGCCAGGCGACGGCGCGTCGGCTGCTCGAGCGCGCGCACGAAGCACAGCATCGCGAGCGCAGCGAACAGCACGAACAGGCCGTACGCGCGCGCCTCCTGCGAGTACCAGACGAACAGCGGGCCGACGGCGATGATCGCGGCGCCGATCACGGCCGCGCGCCGCCCGGCGAGCCGCGCGCCGATCGCCCCCACGACCGGCACCGTCGCGACGCCGGCGAGCGCCGAGGGCAACCGCAGCGCGATCTCGCCGTCGCCGAAGATGCGCACATCGACCCACGCGAGCAGGTACCACAGCGGCGGCGTGTTCTCCGTGTGGACGACCGCGTGCAGCGTCGCGCCGAGGCCGCTGTGCAGCACGTGCACCGGCGTGAACGCCTCGTCGTACCAGAAGCTCTGCTCGCCGAGCGTCGCGAAGCGCAGGATCGCGGCGAGCAGCGTCAACGCGGCGAGCGGCCACCACGGCGCGAGGCGCCGGGCCGCGGGCGCCGCGCGCGTCTCCGCGGCGGCGAGCGCGCTCACGGACACCTGCCCTCGTCCTTCGGCGGCCCGAAGCAGCCGTAGCGGTAGCGGTGCAGGTCTTCGGCGCGCGGCGGCAGATACCAGCCACCGCGTGCAGCACGGTAGCCGTGGACGACGGGACCAGTCAGCTGCAGGCAGATCTGCGTGCGTTCTTTGGGCGGCCCCGGGGAGGTGTTGCCGCAGACGACGTCGGTCGTCGAGAAGTGCAGCACGTCCTGTTCGGTCGAGACGTTTTTGAAATCGTGGCCCGTGTACGCGCGCCACGTGCGCAGGTCGGCGACGAGCCGGTGGTTGACGTGCGTGTCGAGCACGACGTCGTTGATCGTCGCGATCGCGAGCAGCAGGCCGGCGAGCAGCAGGAGAACCGTCTCGAGGAGCCGCAGCTGCCCGCTCCCGCGAGCCTCATCCTCGCGCGGGCGCAGCCCGGCTGGCAGGCGCGCGAGCCGGCGCTCGAGTGGGTTCGTCGCCTCGCTCATCCGACGGGCGCCAGCAGGGGCGTCATCTGGTGGACGACGAACAGCGCCTGGATCGCGAGCGCCGCGACGAGCAGACGGCGGTCGCGCGCGATCACGGCGAGCGGCAGCGGCCAGATGATGTACCAGGCGAGCAGCCACGTGCTCGTGACCGAGATCGCCAGCAGCGCCCAACCCGATGCGGCGACCCAGTCATAGCCACGCCACGTGCGCCACAGCAGGTGCAGGACGATCACGACGAGCGCCGCCTTCAACAGGGCGTGGTCGACCGGGAAGACGCCGGGCTTGCCGAACAGATGGGCGATCTCCGTCGGGAAGCTGTCGGTCGAGACGAACGCGGCGTCGCGGTTCAGCGCGGCGACGACGTTGACCCCGTCGATCCCGAAGACGCCGTAGGCGACGAGCGCCGCGAGCGCGAGCACGCCGAGCGCGGCGAGGACCTGCGCGACGCTCCGCCGCGCGATGATCATGAACGGCAGGAGCACGGCGACGGTCGCCTTGACGAGCGCCCCGGCGGCGACCGACGCGGTCGCCGGCGCATCGCGGCCGGCGAACGTCAGAGCGACGGCGGCCATCATCAGGAGCAGCATGATCAGGTCGTTGTGCGCACCACCGAGCCCGTAGATCAGGTACAGCGGGTTGGCGCCGACGATCAGCGTCGCGACGACGGGGTCACGCCCGCGCAGGCGCGCGCATCGCCACGTCAGCGCGAGCGTGCCGGCGCTGGCGAGCACCGCGAGCAGCTTCATCCCCCACAGCGCGCCGGTCACGCCGAGCAGGCCGAACGGATAGGAGATCAGCGTGTAGATCGGCCCGTACGCCGTCGCGACCTTCTTCCAGTCCGCCCCGACGTAGTGGTAGACGGGATCGTGCGCGATTGCGATCGGCCCGTGCGTGTACGGGTTCAATCCGTGCTGCACGCCCATCCGCGCGTAGGCGATATAGCTGAAGACGTCGGTCGAGAGCAGGATCGGGCCGAGGAAGACGAGCACGTGGAGGACGGCGAGCAGCGCGATCGCGAAGCGTTTGGAGACGGCGTGGCCGAGCGCCAGCAGCCCCGCGTAGCCGACCGTGAACGCGATCAACGCGATCAGGAAGACGCGGTAGCCGAGGCGCTCGCCGAGCCCGCTCAGCCAGCCGGCGATCTGCGGCTGCTTGGGAATCAGGATCGAATGCCCGACGGCCGCGTCGAGCACGATCTCGGTGGTCGCGGCGACGAGCAGCAGCGCGCAGGCGGCAGCTAGCGGCACGGCCCACTGTGCGGGGCGCGTGCGTGCTAGCGGCAGTTGTTGCGAAGCGGCGACGTTCACGACGCCGCGTCGCTCACAAGGCGGTCCAGACTGTCTTCGTCTCCAGATAGGCGTCGAGGCCGTCGTGACCATGCTCGCGCCCGATCCCCGAGGCCTTGAAGCCGCCGAACGGCGCCGGCGGCTCGGAGTTGCCCCACGTGTTGACGTACACCGTCCCGGCGCGCAGCATCGCCGCGAGCCGGTGTGCGCTGCCGACGTCGCGCGTCCAGACGCCCGCCGCGAGCCCGTACTCACCGTCGTTGGCGCGCTCGGCGACCTCCTCGAGCGAGTCGTACGGCGAGGCGACGAGCACCGGCCCGAAGATCTCCTCGCGAGCGATCTTGACGTCGTCGGAGGTCGTGCTGAAGAGCGTCGGCGCGACAAAGTAGCCGCCGCTGTCGGTCAGCGCCGGCTCGCCGCCGGCGAGCAGCTCCGCGCCCTGCTCGCGGCCCGACTCGATGTAGCCGATCACGCGCTCGCGCTGCTCGGCCGAGACGAGCGGCCCGAGCTGCGTGTCGGGGTCGAGCCCGGGTCCCAGCTTCGCCGCGTTGGCGGCATCGGCGAGCGCGCCCATCACCTGATCGAAGCTCTCCGCCGGCACGAACAGCCGCGAGCCGGCGTTGCAGGCCTGGCCGGAGTTGAAGTAGATCCCCTGGAAGGAGCCCTTGATCGCGGCCTCGAGGTCGGCGTCGGGCAGGATCACGTTCGGCGACTTGCCGCCGAGCTCGAGCGTGACGCGCTTCAGCGCGCGGCCCGCCTTGGCGCCGATCTCGCGCCCGACCGTCGTCGAGCCGGTGAAGGCGATCTTGTCGACACCCGGCGAGTCGACGAGGGCGGCGCCGGTCGCGCCGTCGCCGCTCAGCACGTTGATGACGCCCGGCGGGAAGCCGACCTCGAGCGCGAGCTCGCCGAGCCTCAGCGCCGTCAGCGGCGTCTGCTCGGCGGGCTTCAAGACGCTCACGCAGCCCGCGGCGAGCGCCGGGCCGAGCTTCCACGCGGCCATCAGCAGCGGGAAGTTCCACGGCACGATCTGACCGCAGACGCCGACCGGCTCGCGGCGTGTGTAGCAGAGCATGTTCGGCGCGCTGACGGGCAGCACGCCGCCCTCGATCTTGCTCGGCCAGCCGGCGAAATAGCGCAGGTGCGCCGCCGCGCCGCGGACGTCGACGTACTTGGCGAGCCCGACCGGCTTGCCGTTGTCGAGCGACTCGAGCTCGGCCAGCTCCTGGTCGTGGTCGTCGATCGCCTGCGCGAGCGCGTGCAGCAGCCGCTCGCGGCCGCTCGCCGACATGCTCGCCCACGGCCCGCTCTCGAACGCCGCGCGTGCCGCGCGCACCGCGCGCTCGACGTCCTCGGTGCCGCCCTGCGCGACGGTCGCGATCTCACGCCCCGTCGCCGGGTCGAGCGTGACGAACGTCGCGCCGTCGGCGGCGTCGAGGCGCTCGTCGCCGATCAAGAGCTGCTGCGGGCGCGCGAGGAACTCGCGCGCGGCCGGGCCCAGCGCGTCGGGCAGGGCGGTGGAGGCGGTGTCGGCGGCAGCGGTCATGGCGGCTCCTCTTCTTCCCTCGGAGAATCTACGGTTGGAGGACGATCTTAAGCGCCTCGCGACGGTCGTACAGCCCATACGCCTCGGCGGCCTGCTCGAGCGGCATGTGGTGCGTCACGAGCGGCGCCGGGTCCAGCCGCCCGCTCGCCATCAGCTCGAGCACGCTGTCGACGTGACCGATCACGTTCGCGTGGCCGGAGCGCATGTTCAGCGCCTTGATCCAGAACAGCCCCATGTGCACCTCGCAGCGCTCGGCGTAGACGCCGATCGCCTGGACGGTGCCGCACTTGCGCGTCAGGCGGATCGCGAGCTCGAGCGCGCGCGGGTCGCCGACGGCGTCGATGCAGGCGTCCACGCCGCGGCCCTCGGTCGCCTCGCGCGCAGCCGCGCGCGGGTCCTCCTCGCTGAGGTGCACCGCCTGTGCGCCGAACGACGCAGCCATCGCGAGACGCTCGGGGACGGTGTCGATCGCGATCACGTGCGACGCGCCGACGGCGAACGCCGCCTGCACGGCGCACAGCCCGACCGGCCCGAGCCCCAGCACGGCAGCGACCTCGCCGGCCTGCAGACCGCTCTCGGCGGCGGCGTGGAAGCCGGTGCCCATCACGTCGCCGGCGAACAACGCGACGTCGTCGCTCATGCCCGCCGGGACCTTGCGCAGGACGAGGTCGGCGCTCGGCACGAGCGCCTGCTCGGCCTGTGTGCCCGGCAGCGATCCGAGCGTCGCGCCGTGACCGAACGTGCGCGAGGAGTCGCACTTGTGAAACAGCCCGCGGCGGCAGAAGAAGCAATGCCCACAGGCGGTCTGGAAGCAGCCGAGCACGCGGTCGCCGACTGCCACGTCACGGACCTCCTCGCCGGCTGCCAGCACGGTGCCGACGTACTCGTGCCCGATCGTGAAGCCTGGTTCGATCTTCACGCGCCCGTGGTAGATGTGCAGGTCCGAGCCGCAAATGCCGCTCGCTTCGATCCGTACGATCGCGTCGGTCGGCTCGAGCAGCTCGGGCTCGGGGACGTCCTCGACGCGCACCTCGCCGGGCGCCTGGAATGTGACCGCGCGCATCGGCGCTCACCCTAGAGGACGGACGGCTCGAGCGTCTCCGCCCAGCGCCGGAATGCCACCCGGCGGCGGACGCGGCGTGGGCTTATGCTGCGGGCATGTCGACGCCGTCGAAGGCCGTGCTGATCACCGGCTGCTCGTCGGGGATCGGGCGGGCGACGGCGCTGCGCCTGGCACGCGCGGGCTGGCGCGTGTACGCGACGGCGCGGCGCCCCGAGGCGCTCGCCGAGCTGCGCGACGCGGGCGCTCAGACGCTCGCGCTCGACGTGACCGACGAGGGATCGATGCGTGCCGCGGTGGATCGCGTCGAGGCGCTCGACGGAGCGGTCGGCGTGCTGATCAACAACGCCGGCTACAGCCAGAGCGGCGCGATCGAGACGGTGCCGCTCGAGGCCGTGCGCCGCCAGTTCGAGACGAACGTGTTCGGGCTCGTGCGCCTGACGCAGCTCGTCCTGCCGATGATGCGGGCGCAGCGCTGGGGCCGGATCGTCAACGTCGGCTCGATGGGAGGACGCCTGTCGTTCCCCGGCGGCGGTCACTACCACGCGACCAAGCACGCGCTCGAGGCGCTCTCCGACGCGCTGCGCTTCGAGCTGCGCGGCTTCGGCATCGACGTGACGCTGCTCGAGCCGGGGCTGATCAGGACCGAGTTCGGCGAGGTCGCGACGGCGAGCATGGCAGACGTGCAGGCCAGCGGCGGCGATCCGTACGGGACGTTCAACGCGACCGTCGGCGCCGTCACGAAAGGTGCCTACGAAGGGCCGATGCGCCTGCTCGGGGGCGGCCCCGACCGCGTCGCGAAGACGATCGAGCGCACGCTGAAGCGCAAGCACCCGCCCGCCCGCATCACGATCACCCCCTCCGCGAAGATCATGCTCGGCCTGCGCCGCGTGACGCCCGACCGCGCGTGGGACGCGGCCATGCGCGCCCAGTTTCCTCAACCACGCTAGGCCAGCCCATCAGGCGGCCTGGATGGCCGCCAAGGTAACCGCCGTGGCGGCCGGAGCGGTCACAAATTGAATCCAGAAGCGGAGGCCGGCTCGGCAGGAAGGCAGGATGCCGGTCACAGGGGTGAGCACCGAGCGCTGAGCCCGGCTCGGCGAGAAGCCTGGATGCCGGTCAAACGGCCTTGCCGTCCACTCCGGCAGAAGCGAAGCTCGGACCCGGCCGCCCGATCTCGAACCCCTGCGCGTAGTCGACGCCGAGCTCGCGCAGCAGCTCGATCGTGCGCCGGTCGCCGACGAACTCGGCGATCGTCTGGTGGCCCATATCGCGCACGAGCCCGACCAGCGCCTTGACGACGAGCTGGTCGTGCGACGAGTCGGCGAGGCCACGGATGAACGCGCCGTCGATCTTCAGGTAGCGAAAGGGCAGGTGCTTGAGGTAGTGGAACGAGCCGAATCCTGCGCCGAAGTCGTCGAGCGCGATCGCTCCGCCGAGCTCGTGGACGCCCGTGCAGAAGGCTCGTGCGAGCCCCATGTCGGAGATCGACGCGGTCTCGGTGACCTCGATCACGAGGCGCGCCGGGTCTGCGTGGTGGCGCGCGAGGCCGCGCTCGACGTGGGCGAGCATCTCGCGGTCGGTGACCGACAGCGCCGAGAGGTTCATCGCGATGCCACCGGCGAGCTCACCGGCGTCGTCCGCGAGCTGCTCGGCGACCTTGTCGAGCACGACGCGGTCGATCTCGCCGATCAGGCCGTAGCGCTCGGCCGCCGGGAGGAAGCTGGCGGGGCCGATCAGGGCGCCGTCCTCCTCGTCGAGGAGCCGCACGAGCGCCTCGTGCCAGGCGATCCGCCCGTCGGCGAGCGAGACGATCGGCTGGTAGTGCAGCACGAGCAGGTCATCGGCGAGCGCGCGGCGCAGGCGCCCCAGCCACGGACGCCGCTGCAGGCCGGCGGGCGAGCAGATCCGCTCGGCGCCGGGCGCCGGCATCGGCACGCCGCGGTAGCGCTGCTGGGCGGCGCGCACCGGCGCACGCATCAGCAGGCGCGGCTTGGCCGCGGCGATCGTCGACGTGCGCATCTCGGCGGTCCTCTTCGACGGGGTCCGCCCGACCCCTGCGCGCGGGGCGCCCCGGCTCAGCTGCGCGCGCGTCCCTCGTAGGGACGGCGCGCACGGTCGGAGACGACGAGCAGCAGGGCGAGCAGGACGAAGTTCATCACCACCGAGGAGCCGCCGTAGGCGACGAACGGCAAGGTCACGCCGGTCAGCGGGATCACCCGCGTGACGCCGCCGACGATCACGAAGACCTGCATCGCGACGACGAACGACAGCCCGGTCGCGAGCAGCTTCGAGAACGAGTCGCGCGCGAGCGCAGCCGTCTTCATCCCGCGCGCGATCAGCATCAGGTAGACGAGCAGCAGCACGGCGGCCCCGGCGAGTCCGAGCTCGTTCGTGATGACGGCGTAGATCGTGTCGCTTTCGGGAACCGGCAGGATCGGGCCGCCGCCGTGCGGCAGGCGCAGCAGCGACTGATCGAAGCCGGTCCCGAGCAGGCCGCCGTCGGCCTGGGCGAAGAGCGACTGTGCGAGCTGGTAGCTGCCGCCGACCGGCCTGTTGTAGAGCGCCGGGTCGAACGGGTGTTCCCAGGCGAGCACGCGTGCCTCCACGTGGCTGACGTGCCCGATCACCAGCCACGCGCCGAGCGCGAACAACGCGAGGCCGATCAACGGGAACGAGAAGCGGCCGGTCGCGACGTACAGCAGCGCGAGGAACGCACCGTAGAACATCAGCGAGGTGCCGAGCTCGCGCGTCAGCAGCAGCGTCGCCATCGCGGCGCCCCAGACGATCAGCATCGGCCCGAACTGCTTCATCGGCGGGATCGTCAGGCCGAGCACGCGCCGCCCCGCGGTGACGAGCAGCTGGCGGTTGTCGTGCAGGTAGCTGGCGAGGAACACGACGATCGCGATCTTCGCGAGCTCCGAGGGCTGGAAGGAGACGCCGGCCAGGTGGATGTCGAGGTAGGCGCCGTTGACCTGCGCGCCGATGCCCGGCACCCGCGGCAGGATCGTCATGCCGATCCCAACGGCGGCGATCGTGTAGCGGTAGCGCTCGAGCACGCCGACGCCGCGGCGCAGCGCGATGATCGTCGCCGCGAACAGGACGAGCCCGACGACCATCCACAGCGCCTGCTGGCGGGCGAGCGTCGGTTCGATCCGGTAGACCATCACGATGCCGATGCTCGCGAGCACAGCGGCGATCGGGAACAGGTACGGGTCGGCGTGCGGCAGCGCGAAGCGGATCACGAGATGCCCGGCGAGGCACAGCAGGAGGAACAGCGCGCCGTAGGTCAGCGAGACGCTCGAGGCGTGGTTGAGCGTCAGGTTGGCGGGCGCGCCGGGCGCGTTGGCTTCGGACTGGATGAAGATCGCGGTGAAGCCGGCGCTGACGAGCAGCGCCGAGGGCACGAGGCCCAACAGCTCGCGGTTTCTGGCGCTGAGCACGGCCGCGAGCGTACCTCGCGACGCGGCGCGGACACGCCGGGAGCCCCGCTACGCTTGGCGGGCGTGCATGCCCCGGGGGCAAGCGTGTGCCCGCCAGGCGTATGAGCTGTCGTGAGCTGACAACCGATGGGTGACGAGCGTCCGCCGTCTCACGCGCGCCGCATGTGGCTGCGCTTCTCGGTCGCGGGCGTGTTGATCGTGGCGCTCGCCGGCGGCGCGACGGCGACGGTCGCGCTGAACACGGCGAGCAGCATCGCGCACGAACTGTTCAAAAACCCGGTCGAGGCGCCGAAGGGGCTGATCGCGCCGTATACGGGCGGCGCGCAGACTTATCTCGTGCTCGGCTCCGACCGCCGCGCGAAGTCGGCCGACGTGTACGACCGCTCGGACCCGCCGCACAGCGACACGATCCTGCTGATCCGCTTCGACCCCGGACAGGGGCAGACGTCGGTGCTGTCGATCCCGCGCGACCTGCTCGTCAACATCAAAAGCCGCTCCGGCGCTTACTACCCGCAGGAAAAGGTCAACGCGGCTTACACGTACGGGGCGCGCGAAGGCGGCGCGAAAGGCTCGATGGTGCTCGCGGCGGAAACGATCGAGCACGAAGTCTTCCCGGGGCTGAAGCTCAACGGGATCGTCGACGTCAACTTCGGCGGCTTCATCAAGGTCGTCGACACGCTCGGCTGCGTGTACGTCAACGTCGACCACCGCTACCTGCACGTCAACGGCGAAGGCGCCGAACTGTACTCGGAAATCAACCTCCAGCCGGGCTATCAGAAGCTCTGTTACAACAACGCGCTGAGCTACGTGCGCTACCGCCACGGCGACTCGGACTTCGTGCGCGTCGCGCGCCAGCAGGACTTCGTCCGGGCGATGCGCGAGCAGATCTCGCCGGAAGACGTGCTCGGGCAGATCGAACACGTCGCGAACGAGGTCGGCAAGGCGATCGTCACGGCCGGCTTCGAAACGTCGGCCGATCAGGTGATCCAGCTGGCGAAGCTGATCGGGTTCTCGCAGGGCAAGCCGCTGCGCCAGGTCAAGTTCCGCGCGACGAGCGCGAACTACGCGCTGCGCGGGGGCTCGTACGTGACGAGCACGCCCGAACTCGAGCGCGCGACGCTCGACGACTTCCTCTACGGCCATCAGAACGTGACGGAAGCGAGGCCGAGGGCGCCGTCGGCCCACGGCGGCCAGCGCCACGCGCACGGCGCCTCGACGCCGTCGGCGGCCTCGCTCGCGCTCACATCGTCGTCGTCGTCGGGCAACGCCGAACTGGCGAAAGCCACGGTCGGCATGCCGCTGCAGGTGCTCTACCCGTCGCTGCAGACCGTGTCGAGCACGGAGCAGCCGGCGCGCGCTTACGACCTGCGCGACAAGGGCGGGGTCCTGCGCCACGCATACATCGCCGTATGGCAGGAGAACACGCTCGGCGGCTACTACGACTTCGAGGGGACCGACTGGCCGAACCCGCCGCTGATCGCGCACCCGAACCAGCAGCGGAAAATCAACGGCGTCACCTACCTCGTCTTCACCGATGGCGCGCACATCCACGTGATCGCGTGGCGCCAGGGCGGGATGCTCTACTGGCTCACGAACACGCTGCTCGAGGATCTCTCGAACGAACAGATGCTCGCTATCGCAAGGTCAGCGAAGCCCTTGCACTAGCGGCGACCGGCGTCTCGCGCTTGGTCGAGCGCCGCGTTGACGAGCCCGTCGGCCTCGGCGTTCTGCGCGCGCGGGACGGTGCGGATCGACCAACGATCGAACGTGCGCAGCGCGGCGGTCGCCTCGCGGTGCAGCGCGCGCAGGGCCTCGTTCTTGACCTTGTACTCGCCGAGGACCTGCCTTGCGATCAGCTCGGAGTCGCCGACCAGCTCGACCTCGTCGGCGCCGAGCTCGCGAGCGCGCTGCAGCCCGAGCAGGAGCGCGCGGTACTCGGCGACGTTGTTCGTCGTGCTGCCGAGCAGCTGCGCGTGCTCGGCGAGCAGCTCGCCGTCGGCACTCGCGATCACGCACGCCGCGGCGGCCGGTCCGGGATTGCCGCGGGCGCCGCCGTCGACGTGCACAACGAGCTTCATCGCGCGGGGCGCGCGCGTGCGCTAGGCGGACGCGGTCGCGAGCGGCAGCAGGTCGCCGGCGACGCGGGCGCGGCGCCGGTCGCGCACGATCCGCCGCTGAGCGTGCTCGCCGGCGGCGGCGGCGGATGAGCGTCCGTGGCGGGCGCGCCGGTCGGCGACGCGCCGGTCGACGATCACGGTGACGTTGCCGTCGTTCTCGTAGTGCTCGACGAGCTTCGGATAGAGCTCATCGGCAAGCGGCTTGGGCACGACGCAGTAGATCATCGTCGGCCGATCTTACAGCCTGTTTTCGAGATAGCAAGATGTGCAAGGCGCGCGGCGTACCCGGGCGGGCGCCGGCCGGCCGGCGCACCGGCCATTCGGGCGTCCTGCTCAGAGCAGCGCGAGCGCGCCGCGCTCGTCGGCGAGCGCGTTGGCGAGCCGGTCGTCGCGGCCGAGCTCGGACAGCTCGGTGCCCTGCGCGAGTGGCCGCGCATCGAGTCCCTGCTGGCCGATCTTCGATCGGTCGTCGAGGTCGACCTCGTAGGAGTACCAGCAGAGCTCCCAGGCGAGCACGATGACGATGCAGCTCGCGACGGCCTCGCCCGCGCGGACCGTGACCTCGGGCGCGCCGAGCGAGCGCGTCAGGCTGGCGACGCGGCGCGTGTACTCGCCGCCGTTGAAGGCGTCGACGGCGCGCTGGAGCGGTCCGTCGGCGCCCGCCGCGGCGGGCGCGCGCTCGGCCGGCGCTCCGGCGCGCACGGGCGCGGCCGAGCCGGCGCTCGGCGGCTCGCCGAAGGCGTCGTCGAACACGTCATACGGACGCCCTTCCTCGGGAGACGGCGACGGCGAAGGTGAAGGCGCGCTGTAGTCGTCGTCCACGTCGAGCCTGCGCGAGGAACGCAGGCGACCGAACAGGCCGCGTCCACGGCGCGGCGGCGGCGCCGTCAAGCTCTCCGCGTGCTGTTCGGAGCCGCGCTTCCAGCCCTGGTGCGCCGCGCGTGGCGCGCACAGCTCGCAGACCATCCGCGGTTGCCCGGCGTCGAGGAACAGGTCGGGCTGCTCGCCGCGCAGCAGGCGCCGCTGGCAGACGTCGCACTCGATCTCGGGCTGTGACGTGACGATCGATCGGGTTGCCATCCGCCCAGCAGCGTAGCTGGGCCGTCAAGCCGACGACCTCAGGCGTGCGTCGCTGCGCGCTCTCCGCGCGCCGCGTCGACGATCCCCTGCGCAAGGTGCGCAGGCAGCTCCTCGTAGCGCAGGAACTCGAGCGTATAGTCCCCCTGCCCGCCCGTGATCGAGCGCAGGTCGGGCGCGTAGCTGAGCATCTCCGCCATCGGCACCTCGGCTTTGATCTCGGTCATCGCCCCGGCCGGCTCCATCCCCTGCGGGCGCCCGCGACGGCTGTTCAGGTCACCGATCACGTCTCCGACATAAGCGTCGGGCAGCGACAGCGTCACGAGCATGATCGGCTCGAGCAGCACCGGCTCGGCCTCCTCGAGCGCCTGTCTCATCGCGTGTACGCCGGCGAGCCTGAAGGCGATCTCAGACGAGTCGACCGAGTGGTGCTGGCCGTCGAGGAGTCGCACGCGCACGCCCTTGACCGGATAGCCGGCGAGCACGCCGTCGGCCATCGCCTCGCGCACGCCCTTCTCGACGGCCGGGATGAACGAGCCTGGGATCACGCCGCCCTTGATGTTGTCGACGAACTCGAAGTCCTCGCCGAGCGGCAGCGGCTCGATCTCGATCTGGCAGTCGCCGAACTGGCCACGCCCGCCCGACTGCTTCTTGTGGCGTCCGCGCGCCCTCGCCGAGGCGCGGATCGTCTCCTGGTAGGGGACGCGCGGCGGCTGCAGCGTGACCTCGACGCCGAAGCGATCGCGCAGGCGGTCGACGATCACCTCGACGTGGACCTGCGAGAGCCCGGCGACGATCTGCTCGCCGGTCTGCTGGTCGCGGTGGAGGTCGATCGTCGGGTCCTCCTCCTGCAGGCGGCGCAGCGAGGTGAACACCTTCTCCTCGGCACCCCGGCTCTTCGGCTCGATCGCGAACGCCATCACCGGCGCGGGCAGCTTCAGGCGCGGCATCTCGATCGGCTCGTCGCGCGACGCCAGCCAGTCGCCGGCGCGGGTCTGTTTGAGCTTCGCGACGGCGCCGATGTCGCCGGGGCCGAACTCGTGCACGTGCTCGACGTCCTTGCCGGCGAACGCGAGCAGCTGGCCGACGCGCTCCTTGACGTGCGCGCGCGTGTTGAGCACGTGGCTTTCGGCGGGCAGGACGCCCTGGTAGACGCGCAGCAGGTTGATCCGGCCGGCGTACGGGTCGGCGCGCGTCTTGAAGACGAACGCGAACAGCTCGCCGTCGGCGCTTGCCTGCAGCTCGAGCTCGCCAATCCGCAGCGAGCCGTGCTTGACCGGAGACGGGAGGTCCTCGACGATCGCGTCGAGCAGGCGCGAGGTCCCGAGGTTGCGCGTCGCGACGCCGCAGACGACGGGGAATATCTTGCCGTGGTTGGTGCCCTCCTTGAGCGCGTCGACGATCTGCTGGTGCGAGATCTCCTCGCCCTCCAGGTAGCGCTCCATCAGCGCGTCGGACACTTCGCAGACCTCGTCCATCAGCTTCTCGCGGTACTGATGCGCGCGTTCGGCCTCGGCGTCCGGGATCGCGATCTCGCTCCAGCCCGCACGGTCGGCTGAGCTCTGGCGAAACGCCTTCATGTCGACGAGGTCGATCACGCCCTCTACGTCGTGCTCGGAGCCGATCGGGATCTCGGTCGCTACCGCGTGCGGCCCGAACGCGCGCTTGATCTGCTCGAGCGCGCGGAAGAAGTCGGCGCGCTCGCGATCGAGCATGTTCACGAACAGCATCCGCGCGATGTCGAGCTCGGCCGCGCGCGCCCACAGGCGGCTGGTCGAGACCTCGACGCCCATGACCGCGTTGACGACGAAGATCGCCGACTCGCACACGCGCAGCGCACCGAGCGCGTCGGCGACGAAGCTCGGCTCGCCCGGCGTGTCGAGCAGGTTGATCTTGCGCTCACGCCACTGGAGCGAGCTGAGCGACGCCGAGATCGACATCTGGCGCGAGCGCTCGTCCGGATCGGAGTCCGAGACGGTGCTCGCGTCCGGCACCGAGCCGAGCCGGCCGATCGCACCGGCCTCGAACAGCAGCGCCTCGTGCAGCGAGGTCTTGCCGGCGCCGCGATGGCCGACGAGAGCGACGTTGCGAATCCGATCCGCCCGCGGGCGATCCCCATTGCTTCGCATGCGATCTCCTCTCTGAACTGTGAGAGGGACCATACCGCCGACGTCAATCAGTCGTCAAAGGACTCCTCCTGCATCCGCGAGCGCAGGCGCAGGACGGCCTTCGTGTGCATCTGCGAGACGCGCGACTCGGTCACGCCGAGCACCTCGCCGATCTCGCGCAACGTCAGGTTCTCGTAGTAGTAGAGCGCGATCACGAGCTTCTCGCGCTCGGGAAGCTTCGCGATCGAGTCGGCGATCCGGTCCTTCAGGTCGCCGACGTCGAGTGAGCGCGACGGGTCCGGCGCGTTCGGGTCCTCGATCGTGTCCATCAGCGAGACCTGGTCGCCGCTCGAGTCCGACACGCTCCACAGCTCGTCGAGCGCGACCATCGAGCTGTGCGAGATCGCAAGCAGCGATTCGTTCAGTTCCTCGACGGTGATCCCGATCTCGTCGGCGATCTCCTGATCGGTCGGCGCCCGCTGCAACGCGTTCTCGAGCTTTGCGTTCGCGCGCTCGACCTCGCGCGCCCGCGCACGCACGCTGCGCGGCACCCAGTCCATCGAGCGCAGCTCGTCGATGATCGCGCCCTTGATCCGCATGATCGCGTACGTCTCGAACTTGATGTCGCGAGACAAGTCGAAACGCTCGATTGCGCTGATCAGGCCGACGAGGCCGTACGAGATCAGGTCGGCCTCCTCGACGTGCGGCGGCAGGCCGGCGGCGGTGCGACCGGCTACGTACTTGACCAGCGGCGAGTAGGCGACGACCAGCCGCTCGCGCGCCTTGCTGTCGCTGTCGGACTTGTATCGCCGCCAGAGTTCCCGCAGCTCGATCGGTTTGACATTGGTCTCCAGGGTCGTTTCCCCTTGTATCAGGCCCGAGGGTGGCTGCGCGCGTAGGCGCTTTTTAGCCTCGCTGACTCTACCCGAGTGTAAATCTGGGTGCTCGACACGCTCGCGTGCCCGAGCAGCTCCTGGATCGTGCGCAGGTCGGCGCCCCCGTCCAGCAGGTGCGTCGCGAAGCTGTGACGCAGCGCGTGCGGCGAGATCGCGCCGGCGTTGCTAGCCGCCCCCAACGGTACCCGGGCCGTCCACGTGCGCAGCCTGCGCCGGACATCGCTGGTACCCAGTGAGCGGCCGCTCTTCGACAGGAAGAACGGACCGTCGTCCTCCTCGCCGGGCCTCGTGCGAGCCTCGCTGAGCAGATGACGAGCGCGGTCGCGGTACGCCTTCAACGCCGCCATCGCCGGCTCGCCGACCGGCACGAAGCGCGTCTTTCGCCCCTTGCCTTCGACGCGAAGCTGCTCGTCGTCCCAGTCGACGTCGATCTCGCGCAGCGAGACGAGCTCCTCGGCGCGCAGGCCGCACGCGTAGGCGAGCTCGAACATCGCGCGGTCGCGCAGCTCGAACCGGTCGCCAGCCGGGATGCCGTCGAGCAGGTCGGCCGCTTCACGCGCGCTGAGCACGCGCGGCAGGTGCGAGGCCCGGCGCGGCGTCGAGACGAGCTCGGCCGGGTTCTCGTCGATCGCGCCGTGCTCGCGCTGGCTCGCGAACAGCGCCCGCAAAGCGGCGAGCTTGCGCGCGCTCGTGCTCGGCGCGGCGCCGCGCTTGGTCAGCTCGGCGATGTAGCGGCGCACCGTTTTCGGGCCGACCTCGCTCGGCGCCTGTCCGCGCGCGCCCGCCCACTGCGCGAACTGCTCGAGGTCGACGCCGTACGCACGTCGGGTGCGCTCGGCCGCATCTCGGCGCACGAGGTCGTCCATCAGCAGGCCGATCGCCGCGCGCCAGTCCTGCTGGCGGCGCACGGCAGCCCGCTCGTCGCTCCGATTCGCGCCCATGCCTCGCCTTAGTTCGCCGCCACGACCGTCGCACCTTGCCAAGAAGCCTCACGCTACATTCCCGGGCATGACCGCTGCATTGCCGCTCGCGCGACCGCGCGTCCGCCGCTCCGGGGGTGTCTAGGTGTACGAGGCCGCCGCGCGCGCGCGCTGGCAGGACGTCGACTGGCGAGCGCGCCAGCGCTGGGTCGAGGTAGATGGTTCGCCCGTCAACGTGATCGAGCTCGGTCCCGAGCGCGACGATCAGGCCACGCAGCCACTCGTGTTCGTCCACGGCCTGTCCGGCTCGTGGCCGAACTGGCTCGAGCAACTCGCCGCCTTCGCCGCCGAGCATCGCGTCATCACGCTCGACCTGCCCGGCTTCGGGCACTCGCCGATGCCGCCGCAGAGGATCTCGATCTCGGGCTACGCGCGGATCCTCGAGCGCCTGCTCGACCGGCTCGGAGTCGACGCCGCGGCGCTCGTCGGCAACTCGTTGGGCGGCTTCGTCGCCGCCGAGCTCGCGATCGCCTTCCCGCAGCGCGTCGAGCGCCTCGTGCTCGTCTCGGCGGCCGGGCTCTCGACACACGACCATCGCGGCTCGATCCGCGTGCTGCCTGCGCTGCGGCGGCTCGAGCGGGTGTTGATCGCCACCGGCGCTTGGACCGCGTCGAAGTCCGACACCGTCGTGCGCCGCGCGCGCCTGCGCGACGCGGCGCTCGGCGTCGTCGTGCGCCACCCCGACCGGCTCGACGCCGCGCTCGCTGCCGAGCAGGTCCGCGGTGCCGGCAAGCCCGGCTTCATCCAGGGTCTCGAAGCCGTCCTCGAATACGAGATCCGCGAACGCCTCGGCGAGATCGCATGCCCGACGCTGATCGTCTGGGGCGAGCGCGACCGTCTGATCAGCGTGCGCGACGCCGACGTCTTCGCCGAGCTGATCCCGAACTCGCGCAAAGTCGTCTTCGGCGACACCGGACACATGGCGATGCTCGAGCGTCCCGAGACGTTCAACGCGCTGCTCGAGGAATTCCTCGGCGAATAGGCGCCGGGGGGACGCGGCGGGGCATTCGCGGCTGCGCGTGCCGATAGCGACGGTGCCTACGCGGTCACCGCGTTTGCGATCGCTCGGTGCGTCGGCTATGCCGCTGCGGGCGCGCTCACAGTGCTACGGCACCCTCCGACGCGCTGCCGACGAGCTTCGCGTACTTGCGGATCGCCACGTCGATGTGCTCGTCGGCGCGCGGTGGCCGCTCATAGGCCGCGACGCGTGTGGCGATCTCGGCGTCGCTCAGCGCGACGTCGAGCCGGCCCGCGTCGACATCAACGGTCACCTCGTCGCCGTCCTGCAGCGCGGCGATCGGGCCGTCGCGGACGGCCTCGGGCGCGACGTGGGCGACCATGAACCCGTGCGTCGCGCCGGAGAAGCGCCCGTCGGTGATCAGCGCGACCTCTTCTCCGAGCCCCTCGCCGACGATCGCGGCCGTGACGGCGAGCATCTCGCGCATGCCCGGGCCGCCGGCTGGCCCCTCGGCGCGGATCACGACGACATCGCCGGCCTCGATCTCGTGCGCGAGCACGGCCGCCATCGCCGCCTCCTCGCCGTCGAACACGCGTGCAGGGCCCGAGTGTTTGCGCCGCTCGTGGCCCGACAGCTTGACGACGCAGCCCTCCGGCGCGACGTTGCCGTGGAGGATCGCGAAGCCGCCTGTCGGTTTGATCGGGTCGCTCAGCGGCCTGACCACCTTCTGGCCGTCGGTCTCGTGCGCCCGCGCGGCCTCCTCTCCGATCGTCCGGCCCGTGACGGTCGGCGCGTCGGCGTTGAGGATGCCCGCCTCCGCCAGGCGGGCGAGCACGAGCGGCACGCCGCCCGCTTCGTATAGCTCCGTCGCGACGTACTGCCCACCGGGCTGCAGGTCACACAGCAGCGGCGTGCGCTCGGAGACCGCCTCGAACTCGTCGAGCGCCAGCGGCACGCCCATTTCGCGCGCGACGGCGAGCAGGTGCAGCACGCCGTTCGTCGAGCCGCCGCTTGTCGCGACCGCTGCGATCGCGTTTTCGAGCGCCGGCTTTGAGATCACCTCGCTCGGGCGCTGACCTCGCCGCAGCACGTCCATCACCAGCTCGCCGCACTGCCGGGCGACCTCGAGCTTGCGCCCGTCCTCGGCCGGGACCATCGCCGAGCCGGCCGGCGAGATGCCGAGCGCCTCGAACGCCATCGCCATCGTGTTCGCCGTGAACTGGCCGCCGCACGCGCCGGCGCCAGGCGATGCGGCCTCCTCCAGTTCGTGCAGCTCGTCCTCGGTGATCTTGCCCGAGGCGAACTCGCCGACGGCCTCGAACACCTGCTGGATCGTCACCTCGGCGCCCTTGAAGTGACCGGGCTTGATCGAGCCGCCGTAGAGCATCAGCCCGGGGATGTCCAGGCGCGCGAGCGCCATCACCGTGCCGGGGATCGTCTTGTCGCAGCCGGAGATCGTCACGAGCGCATCGAATGCGTGCGCGCTCGCGACGAGCTCGATCGAGTCGGCGATCAGCTCGCGCGAGACCAGCGACGCGCGCATCCCGGCCGTCCCCATCGTGATCCCGTCGGAGATCGCGATCGTGTTCAGCTCCATCGGCGTGCCGCCGGCGGCGCGAATGCCCTCCTTGACCTTCGCCGCGAGCACGCGGTTGTTGAAGTTGCACGGCATCGTCTCGATCCACGAGTGCGCGACGCCGACGATCGGCTTCGCGAGGTCCTCGGCCGAGTAGCCGATCCCATGCAGGTACGCGCGCGCAGCCGCGCGCTCGGGCCCCTCGGTGAGGGCGCGGCTGCGGTGCTTTGAGTCAAAGGCTCCCGGTGTGCTCACGCGGCGCGGACGATATCCGTTGCGCCACCGCCGCTCACGTCCACACGCCCGGCGCGCGCCGGCGCGCGCTCGAGCGCCTCGCGCTCCCAGCGCGCCAGGCGCGTCAGGTCGCGACGGACGCGATCGGGGTCGAGCTGGCGACCGGGCAGGTGCATGTTGGCCTCTTCGATCAGCCGCCGCTCGTCGGCGTTGAGCGCCATCCACTTCGCGAGCACGTCGTCGGCGTCGGGCAGCCGCGCGCTTCCGAACGGACGCGAGTGGTCCGGGAACGCGACGCAGTACTCGTTCAGGAGCGCGCCCGTCTGCGGCACGTACGCGACGATCGGGCGGTGCGGGTAGATCAGGTACGCGTACGACGCGCCGGCCGCATGCCGGCGCTCGCCGAGGCCGCCCCAGACTCGCAGGAAGCCGAGGTCGCGGTACATCTCCCAATCGCGCGGCTCGACGCACGAGCGCAAGAGCTCGCGCGCGCGCTGCTCGGCGCGGCGTTCGCGTCCCGGGTCGTAGCTGACCTGCGTCGACGCGCGCGAGCTTGCCCGCAGCGCCTGTGTGCGCCTGCGCGCGTGCGCGATCGCCCCGAGGACGCGCGAGCGCGAGAGCTCCCACAACAGCACTACGAGCACGAGCGCCGCGGTGCCGAGCGCCAGCAGCATCTGCGCGTCAGCGAGCCGTCGCCGGGGCGCCGCCGGCCGCGCGCGGAAAGAAGATCACGCGCTCTGCGTCGCGCGGAACGTCGCTGAAGCTCTTGACGAGCTCCGCTCGGCGACGGCCGTCGCTGCGCTCGCTCGGCACCGCCGCCCACATTCCCGCGTCGAGCTCGCGGCGGAACGCCTCGATCAGCCGCTGCTCCTGCTCGGCCACATCGACGTCACCCTCCGCAAGCAGGATCTCGCCATGACCGGGCTTCATTCGCAACAAGCGCATCGTGCACGGATTATGGCAAACAGCATGCGACACAACTACCGGTCGCGTTCGCCGTCTTGCGGGCGCTCGTGCGCGAGCCCGCTCGCGAGCTGCGCCCTGACCCGCGCGAGGCCGAGCACGTCGACCGGCCCGGAGCCGGCGCCGACGTCGCGCAGCCCGTCCCTGACGGCCTCGCCGGCCAAGTTGCGGGCCGCGCGCGCCGCGCCGAGCGGATCGAGCCCGAGCGCGAGGTGCGCCGCGAGCAGCGACGAGTGCGTGCAGCCCGAGCCGTGCGCCGCGCCGTCGGCGTGGCGCACGCCGGGGATCTCGACCGCGCGCGCACCGACGCCGGCGTCGAGGAACACGTCGATCGCGCGTGCGCCGTGACCGCCAGTGACGACGACCGCTTCCGGCCCGAGCGCGAGCAGCGCGCGGGCGAGCGCCTCGGCCTCGGCGAGCCCGGCGGCTGCGCCCGGCTGCTCGGCCACGCGTCCGCCCAGCGCGCGCGCCTCGAGCAGGTTCGGCGTGAGCACGCTCGCGCGCGGGATGATCTGCTCGATCAGCACGCGCTCGGCCGCGGCGTCGAGCAGCCGCGCACCCGACTCGGCGACCATCACCGGGTCGACGACGACGGGCACGTCGGCGTCGAGCTCTGAGAGCGCGAGCGCGACGGCGCGCGCCGCGTCGGCCGTCCCGAGCATCCCGACCTTGACGGCGTCCGGCGGGATATCCGCGCAGACGGCTCGCACCTGCGCCAGGATCGCGGCCGAGTGCACCGGATCGATCTGCTCGATGCCGATCGTGTTCTGCGCGGTGATCGCCGTGATCGCACTGGTGCCGTGCACGCCGCAGCGTGCGAACGCCTTCAGGTCGGCCTGGATGCCCGCGCCGCCGCCCGAGTCCGAGCCGGCGATCGTCAACGCGACCGGCGTGCGCCCCGGGGCGAGCCCGCGCCGAGACTCACGCGCGCGAGAGCCAGCGCCCGACGACGCGTTGCCGCGCGCCATCGCTCAGGACGCCGGCGCCGCCGGCGAGTCGGGGCGTCGCGGCGGGAAGATCGTGTAGCTGCCGATCGCGGTCACGAGCAGCCGTCCGTCCTCGTGGCGCACCTCGCTGCGCATGACCGCCGTGCGGCGGTTGCGCCGGTCGAGCGTCGTGCGGCAGACGATCTCGCCAGCGGTCGCCGTCTGGATGTAGTTGACCGCGATGCTGATCGTCGCGATCCGCTCCTCGGCGGTCGTCTGCGCCCACAGCGTCGAGCCCATGCAGTAGTCGACGAGCGCGTACGTGACGACGCCCGAGAGCAGGCCGCCCGCGTTGATCAGCTCCGGTCGGATCGTCAGACGCACCGTCTGCGGGTCCTCCCAGCGCATCCCCATGAAATCGGTGACGCCGTCGATCGCGCCGGGGCTGCGCGAGCGACGCCTCGCCGGCGCTCCGCCAGGCCCGTCGGCGGGATCATTCCGGCGCGCGTCCGTGGAATCGGTCGACCGCTCACTCACGCCGTCGCAGGCTATCGAGCCGTGCGAGATCTTCGCGCCTGTGGGCAGTCTTAGAGGGTGCTACCTGCTGATCCGCCTGTCGCAGCGACCGGCACGCAACGACGCTCGTCAAGAGCGATCGCACGCCCGAGCGCCCCGCGAAGCGCCTCTTCGAGCAGGCCGTCTGCACGCAGCGCAGGGCCGCTTGCCCCGATCGACGCGTGTGCCGCTTCGTCGAGCTTTTCGGTCATCCGGAGCGCGTGTAGCGTCGCCAGCCCTCGCTAGCGTCGTGCCGATGTCCACGCGTGAGGAGCATCAACCCCGAGGCTGTCCGCCGACGGCCGGTACGACGAACGCACGGCGCGAGCTTGGCCGGCAGGGCGAGGACCTCGCCGCACGACGGCTGCGCGCGTGCGGCTACGACGTGCTCGCGCGCAACGTCCGTACGCGTCACGGCGAGATCGACCTGATCGCCTGCGACCGCTGCACGCTCGTCTTCGCCGAGGTCAAGACGCGCTGCGCCGGCGTGCACCAAACCACGATCCGCGCCGACCAGGAGCCGTTGCTCGCGCTCGGCCGACGCCAGCAGTACCGGCTGCGCCGGCTCGCAGCGGCGTGGCTCCGCGACGCCGGATCCCGGCGGCCGTCGGCGCGGACGATCCGCTTCGACGCGATCGGCGTCGTGATCGACACGCGCGGCCGGCTGCGCCGGATCGAGCACATCGAAGGCGCCTTTTGAGCGGCTGGGGCTAGAGCGCGAGCTGCTGGTAGGCGAGCGACTGGAACGACATGCGGTGCAGCGGCGAGACGCCCTGTCGGAGGATCGCCTCGCGGTGCTCGGGCGTCGAGTAGCCGACGTGCTCGGCGAAGCTCCAGCCCGGGTGCTCGCCGTCGGCGTGGCGCATGTAGCGGTCGCGCGTGACCTTCGCGACGATCGAAGCAGCCGCGATCGCGGCGCTCGTCGCGTCGCCGTCGACGATCGCGCGCTGCGGGCGCCCGAAGGCCGGCACGGAGAAGCCGTCGGCGAGGCACAGCACCTCGCCGGTCACGTCGCGCGTGACCGCGCGCAACGCGTCGCGCAGCGCCGCGAGGTTCGTCTTGTGCAGGCCGCGCGCGTCGATCGCGCGGACGCAGCGGGAGACGACGACGACGCGCGCGGCCGTTCGCAGGACGATCGGGAACAGCTCCTCGCGCGCTGCGGGGGTGTGCTGCTTGGAGTCGTTCAGCGCGCTCAGCGCGCGCAGCTCGCGCGTCGTCAGCGCCTCGTAGTCGAACAGCACGCCCGCCGCGACGAGCGGCCCGGCGAGGCAGCCGCGCCCCGCCTCGTCGGCGCCCGCGACGAGCGGCACGCCGAGGCGGCGGTCGAACGCGAACAGCCGCCGCCCGCTGCTGTCGCGTCGCGCCCGGCGCCGCGCCCGAGCCGTGCCGTCACTGCGGCGCGACGTGCCGGCGCTGGCAAGCGGCGCGACGGTCGCATCGGTCACGACGTCGCTCGGGCTAGAGGATGCCGATCCGGTCGGGCGGCCAGTAGGTGACAAAGGCTCCGCCGATGATCCATCCTGTGGGGACGGGACCCCAGAAGCGGCTGTCGTCGGATTCACCACGGTTGTCGCCCATCATGAACCAGTGACCGGGCGGAACCTTGATCTGCACCGGGAAGTTGCACTCCGAGACGCCCGGGCACGGGCGAATGTAGGAGTCCTTCTCGCGCTTGCCGTTACGGATCACGTGTCCTTCGACGACCTTGATCGTGTCTCCCGGCCCGGCGACGATCCGCTTGATGAAGTTCGTGCCGTTGTCCTCCTTGTCGACCGGCTGCGAGCATGGCGCGCCTCCGGGGCTGACTCGCTGCCCGCCGCCGCACTCCTCCTGCGTGGCGCCTTCGGGCGGGTGGAACACGGCGATCTCGCCAACGTGCGGTTCACCGAAGTGCGTGCCGATGCGGTCGACGAGCACACGCTGCCCGATCGTCAGCGTCGGCTCCATCGAGCCGCTCGGGATCCGATAGGGCTTGACGATCCAGGCCTGGATCGCGAGCGCGAGACCGAGCGCGACGAGGATGATCACGACCAGCTCGACGATCGAGCCAACGGTCGATCTCGACCTCTTCGCGCGGCGTTTCACGCCGGCTCGTCGCCGCCGATGTTCCCCTCATCCGCCGCGGCATCGGCGGCGTCGCCGACATTCGCCGCGGGCGCCGGCGGGGCATCGCCCGCGTCCTGCGCGAGCGCCTCCGGCTCGGTGTCGATCGCGTCAGGCAGCGTGTCGGCGCCGGTGCTGACGGCCGCGGCCGTGCCCGCCTCGGCGCCGCCGCTCGCTCCGGCAGCCTGGCCGTCGGCCACCTGCTCGGGTGCCTCGACGGCCGCGTCCTGCTCGAGCACGGTCTCCTCCGCGGTCAGACCGTCGGCGTCGGTCGCGCCCGACGGCTCGTCCGATCGGGGGTCGACCGATCGGAGATCGGCCAGCAGGCCCGGCTCGACGATCTCCTCGGGGCCGCTGTAGCGGCGCTCGCGCACGCGGGCGCGCTTGCCGACACGGTCGCGCAGGTAATAGAGCTTCGCGCGCCGCACGTCGCCGCGCGCGGCCAGCTCGATCCGCTCGATCTTCGGCGAGTGCACGGGGAACATCCGCTCGACGCCGACGCCGAACGACTGCTTGCGCACCGTGAACGTCTCGCGCGCGCCGTGGCCCTGGCGCTTGATCACGACGCCCTCGAAGACCTGAACGCGGCGGCGCGTGCCCTCGATCACCTGGAAGTGGACCTTGACGCGGTCGCCCGGCGCAAAGCTGGGGACGCGGCGCAGCTGGGCGCGCTCGATTGTTTCGATGACGCTACTCATAACGGTCAGGAGGTGGCGCTGACGGCTGGAGCTGATCCCCGCTCGTGGGTTCCCGGCCGGCGCGGCTAGGAATGGTAGCGGACCACTGACGCCGTCCGCGTCACTGCGCGGGCCGGCGGCCGGCGCGCTCGGCCGCACGCAGGCGCTCGCCGCGCTCGCGACTGCGCTCGCGCCGCCACTGCTCGATCCGCGCGTGGTGGCCCGAGAGCAGCACGTCGGGCACGCGCCAGCCGCGGTGCTCGGCCGGACGTGTGTAGTGCGGATACTCCGGGTCGCCGCCGAGTGCGGCGCTGAAGGACTCCTCGACGGCCGAGCGCTCGTCGCCGAGCACGCCGGGCAGCTTGCGCAGGACGGCGTCGCAGACGACCATCGCCGCCGGCTCGCCGCCCGAGAGGACGTAGCGTCCGATCGACAGCACGTCGCTGCAGAAGTGCTCGACGATCCGCTCGTCGAAGCCCTCGTAGCGTCCGCACAACAGCGTCAGCGCCGGCTCGGCGGCGAGCTCGTCGACGAGCGCGTCGTCGAGCAGTCGCCCGCCCGGCGCGAGCGCGATCACGCGGCGACGCTCGCGCAGCAGCACGGGGTCGACGCCGTAGCGGGCGCGCAGCGCGTCCTCGACGACGTCGACGCGCAGAACCATGCCGGCGCCTCCGCCGAACGGCGTGTCGTCGACCTGACCGCCGCTCAGCCTCGTGTGCCGGCGGAAGTCGACGCACTCCAACAGCGCGTCCGCCGCGAGCGCGTTCGCGACATGGCGCTCGGCGCGCAGCCAATCGAACCACTCGGGGAACAGCGTGAAGACGTCAATCTCCACGGGCGTCCTCCGCCGGAGCGGGATCGAGGTCGAGGAACGCCGCGTCTACCTCGATCCGGCGCGCACGCACGTCGACGTCGCGGATCGCGTCTCTGACCATCGGCACGAGCAGCGGTGCCGCGCCGGGCTCGCGGCTGACCTCGAGGACCTCGCACGACGGCAGCTCGATCAGGCGCGCGACGGCGCCGAGCGCGCGCCCGTGCTCGTCGAGCACGGCGCAGCCCTCGAGTTCGTGCGACCACCACTCCCCCTCGCCGAGCTGCGGCGCGTCGGCGTGCGAGACCGTCAGCGCCGCTCCGCGGAGCGCCTCGGCGGCGGCGCGGTCGCCGACGCCCTCCAAGCGCAGGATCGGACGTCGGTCGGTGCCCGCCCGGCGCACGATCTCGGCTGGTCGCCCGTCGACTGTCACGCTCGTCCCGAGCGTCAGCAGGCGGGTCAGCGGCCCGGTGACGTAGAAGCTGCCGTCGAGCCCGTGCGCGCGCCCGACCCGTCCGGCCTGCTGGCCGCCGCTCTCCGGTCCCTCGCGCGTGCCCGCCACCGTCGCGCGTGCGTCAGCGTCGCGCGGGCGCGGGGCGTCGGGCGCCGTCAATCGTCGACGATGTCGACGAGCACATGGCATCCCTCGCTCGTAGCGGCCGCTTTGACGACCGTCCGCAGCGCCTGGGCCGTGCGGCCGCCGCGACCGATCACCCTGCCGTAGTCGTCGTCGCCGACGCACAACTCGAGCACGAGCGTGCCGTGGTCGCCGTCGAACTGCTCGACGGCGACCTCTTCGGGCACCTCGACGAGGCCTTCGGCGAGGTACTCGAGCAGCCGTCTGGGCACTTCGCTGGGACCATCTGCGCTGCGCTCGTTCATGGCGAGTCGCCGGCCACGTTCGCTCAAGGCCGCCGCGCTAGCCGCTGCGGGCCTCGATCCCCTGGATGCGCAGGAGCTTGCGCACCGCATCCGAAGGCTGCGCGCCCCGCGCAAGCCAGCTGCGCGCGCGCTCCTCGTCGAGCACGATCGTCGACGGCTCGGTCTGCGCGTTGTAGTGGCCGATCGTCTCGATCACGCGACCGTCGCGCGGCGAGCGCTGGTCGGCGACGACGACGCGCCAGATCGGGTCCTTCTTGCCGCCCACTCGCGTGAGCCTGAGCCTTACCGACACACTTACCTCTTTGCTCGATTCCGGTTGCCTGCCGAGAGAGCTTAGACGGTGCGCCGCGTCGAGGCCTGGCGCCGGCTAGCGCGCGCCGCGCGTCAGCGCGCCGATGTCGGGTATCTTGCCGCGCCCGACCTGGCGCATGATCTTGCGCGTCTGGGCGAACTGCTTGATCAGGCGGCTGACGGCCTGCACGTTCGTGCCCGACCCGCGCGCGATCCGCAGCCGGCGCGAGCCCTTGATCAGCTCCGGCGAGCGGCGCTCCTGCGGCGTCATCGAGAGAATGATCGCCTGAATCCGGTCTAACTCGCGCTCATCGACCTTCATGTTCTGCAGCTGATGGCCGGCGAGCCCCGGGATCATCCCGAGCAGGTTCGTCAGCGGGCCCATTTTGCGGATCGTCTTGAGCTGCCCGAGGAAGTCCTCGAGATCGAACTCGTTGCGCCGAAGCTTGCGCTCGAGCGCGGCAGTGTCGTCCTGGTCGAACTGGCGCTCGGCCTGCTCGATCAGGCTCATCACGTCGCCCATGCCGAGGATCCGCTGCGCCATCCGGTCGGGGTGGAAGCGCTCGAACTGCTCGAGCTTCTCGCCGGTCGACGCGAACAGGATCGGGCGGCCGGTGACGGCCTTGACCGACAGGGCCGCGCCGCCGCGCGCGTCGCCGTCGAGCTTGCTCAGCACGACGCCGTCGAACTTGACCGTCGCGGCGAACTGCTCGGCGACGTTGACCGCGTCCTGGCCGGTCATCGCGTCAACGACGAGCAGCACGTCGTGCGGTTTGACGGCGTCGCGGATCCGCACGAGCTCGTCCATCAGCTCCTGATCGACGTGCAGCCGCCCGCTGGTGTCGACGATCAGTACGTCCTTGCCATCCTCGCGCGCGCGCTCGAGCGCCCATTCGGCGATCTCGACCGGGTCGCGGTCGGTTCCCTGCTCATATGCCTGCGCGCCCGCCTGCGCGGCCACCTTGACGAGCTGCTCGACCGCCGCCGGCCGGTACACGTCGCACGCCGCCACCCCGACGCTCGAGCCGTTCTCCTCGCGCAGGTAGCGCGCGAGCTTCGCCGTCGCCGTCGTCTTGCCGGAGCCCTGCAGGCCGGCCATCAGGATCACGGTCGGCGGTCGCGGCGAGAACGTCAGGCCGGCCGACGCGCCCCCCATCAGCTCGGTCAGCTCCTCGCCGACGATCTTGATGACCTGCTGCCCGGGGTTCAGGCCGCCGACGACGTCGGCGCCGAGGCAGCGCTCCTTCAGCTGCGTCGTGAACTGCCGCACGACCTTGAAGTTGACGTCGGCCTCGAGCAGCGCGAGGCGGATCTCGCGCATCGCCGCGTCGATGTCCTGCTCGGTGAGCGTGCCACGGTTGCGGACGTCGGTGAGCGTGACCTGCAGCTTCTCGGCGAGCGAGTCGAACACGGCTCAGGCGTCTTTTCGCGGCACTGCGGGACGTGCGGGCCGCTCGGGCGCGGACGGCGCGGGCGGCGCTGAGGGCGCGGAGGCCGGCGCGGTCGGTTGACCGCCGTCGATGCCGCGCGCGAGCGCCGAGCCGATCCCGCCGAACGCCTGCGCGAACTCGGACGGGACGACGAACACCTTGTTCGCGTCGCCTTCGGCGAGCTGCGGCAGCATCTGCAGGTATTCGTAGCTGAGCAGCTCTTGTGTCGGCTGCCCCTCGTGGATCGCGTTGAAGACCGTGTCGATCGCCTTCGCTTCGCCCTCGGCGCGCAGGATCGCGGCCTGGCGCTCGCCCTCGGCCGTCAGCACCGCGGCCTGCTTGGCGCCCTCGGCGGTGAGGATCTGCGACTGCTTCTCGCCTTCGGCGGTGAGGATCGCCGCGCGCCGGTCGCGCTCGGCGCGCATCTGCTTCTCCATCGCGCTGCGGATGTCCGGCGGCGGGTCGACCGACTTGATCTCGACGCGGTTGATCCTGATCCCCCACTTGCCGGTCGCCTCGTCGAGCACGACGCGCAGCTCGGTGTTGACGTTCTCGCGCGCCGTCAGCGTCGCCTCGAGCGTCAGGCCGCCGATCACGTTGCGCAGCGTCGTCACCGTCAGCTGCTCGATCGCCTGCAGCGGGTTGGCGATTTCGTACGTCGCCGAGCGCGGGTCGGTGATCGTGAAGTACAGGACCGTCTCGATCCCGACGACGACGTTGTCTTCGGTGATCACCGACTGCGGAGAGAAGTTGACGACCTGCTCACGCAGGTCGACGAGCGGCTTGACGCGGTCGATGAACGGGGTGACGATCGTCAGGCCCGGCTCGAGCGTGCGGCTGTAGCGACCGAGTCGCTCGACGACGCCGGCGCGGGCCTGCGGGATCACGCGGATCGTGCGCGCGGCGACGATCAGTGCGAAGACGACCACGACGATGACGACGATGAGAGCGACCATGGGGCGGTCTCCTTCCTAGTGCATGACGAGCGCCGTGGCGCCCCTTATTTCGACCACCTCGACACGCTCGCCGGCCGGAATCACCTCGTGTTCGTCGTAGCTGCGGGCCGTCCAGACCTCGCCGCCGTCGATCTTCACGCAGCCGACGCCCTCGTCGTTGGCGATCCGCTCGAGCACGAGCGCCGGTCGTCCGACGAGCGCAGCCGCACCGGTGCGGATCGCCGGCGGCAGCCGGCGGTGGCGTTGCGCGACCGGCCGCAACGTCGCGAAGACGATGCCCGAGGCGAGGATGAACACGATCGCCGAGAGCAGCGCGCCGACGCCGAGCAGGCCGACCACCGCGGCGAGCACCGCGCCGGCGGCGAACGGCGCGAGGTAGAAGCCGCCCTGGTGCATCTCACCGACGCCGAGCACACATGCTGCGATCAGCCAGATGACCCAAACGTCCATGAGATCAGATTATCCCTGCGCGGGCGCCGCGGCGCGGGTTCTCGCCCGGACGAGCCCCGCAGGACGGTGGCACCGCCGAGGCTACGGCGCGATCAGGGCGCGCGCGAACTCCTCGGGGTCGAACGGGCGCAGGTCCTCGACCGACTCGCCGACGCCGATCAGCTTCACCGGCAGCTCGAGCTCGCGCGCGATCGCGAGCGCGATCCCACCGCGCGCGGTGCCGTCGAGCTTCGTCAGCACGACGCCGCTGACGCCGGCCGCCTGCGCGAACAGCTTCGCCTGGCGCAGGCCGTTCTGTCCGGTCGTCGCGTCGAGCGTCAGCAGGGTCTCGTGCGGCGCGCCGTCGAGCTGGCGCGCGATCACGCGGCGCACCTTCGAGAGCTCGTCCATCAGGTCATCCTGCGTGTGCAGGCGACCGGCCGTGTCGACGATCACGACGTCGATCCCCTCCGCGCGCGCCCGTGCGATCGTCTCGAAGGCGACCGAGCCGGGGTCCGAGCCCGGCGCGCCGGTGACGATCTCGCATCCGGCACGGTCGGCCCAGCCTTCCAGCTGCTCGCTCGCGGCCGCGCGAAACGTGTCGGCCGCACCGAGCAGAACGCTGCGGCCGAGCTCCCTCTGCAGGTGCCACGCGAGCTTGCCGATCGTCGTCGTCTTGCCCGTGCCGTTGACGCCGACCGCCATGATCACGGTCGGGTGGCTGCGCAGGTCGATCCGCGCGTCGCCGACCCGCGTCGTCTGCGCGAGCAGCTCGATCAGCCGCTCGCTGAGCGCCTCTCCGCCCTCGAGCTTGCCCTCGCCGACCTCGGCTTCAAGCGTCGCGACGACCGCGCCGGTCGTGCTCGCGCCGACGTCGGCCATGATCAGCGCCTCCTCGAGCCGTTCCCACGTGTGCTCGTCGAGCACGCCGAACAGCGTCGCCTGGATCTCCGAGCCGAGCGCCTGGCGCGTCTTCGCCATGCTCTCGCGGAGCCGTTTGAAGAGACCGCCGCGGTTGCGTCCGCCGTCCTGCTCCTGCACCTCCTGCTCGGCCACGCCCGACGCGCTCGCCAGATCGCGCTCGTCGAGGATGAACAGTTCGCTCCACTCGCGCGCCACGGGGCGAGCGAAGATATCAGGCGTCTAGCCGGGCCGAGAGCCTTCGCGATCCGGCGTCCTCGGTCGCTCGCGTGCTGGCCGATCGTCGATCGCATCTGATCGACGATCGGTACGCCACGCTCCCTGCGTCCTTGTCTCGCTCGACTCTCGACCCGGCTAGAGCTTGGCCTTCAGGCGACTTCGGCCACCTCCGGCGCCTGCGAGCGTTCGGCCGGCAGACGACGCGAGAGCACCTTCGAGACTCCGTCGCCGCCCATCGAGACGCCGAACAGCCAGTCGGCCGCCTCCATCGTGCGCTTCTGGTGCGTGATCACGATGAATTGCGCACGGTCGGCGTAGCGCCGCAGCAGCGCCAGGAAGCGATCGAGGTTGAGGTCGTCGAGCGCCGCCTCGACCTCGTCGAGGATGTAGAACGGGCACGGGCGCGCGAGGAAGACCGCGAACAGGAACGCGAGCGCCGTCATCGACTTCTCCCCGCCCGAGAGCAGCGAGAGCCGCTTCGTCGACTTGCCCGCCGGCGTGATCTCGATCTCGACGCCGAGCTGGCCGATCTCCGAGGAGTCCCGCTCGCGCTGCTCGGCGAGCTCCGCCTCGTGCTCGGCAGCGAGCTCCGCCGCCTCGGCGCTGCCGGGCGCCTCCTGCGCAGCCGTCGCGCCACCGACCAGGCTCCTCTCCGCCGCGCCGCGCTGCCTCTCGGCGATCGGCTCGCCGCCGAGCACGCCGCGTGCGGGCTGCTCTTCGCTGACAAGGCGCAGCCGCCCGGAGCCGCCCGGGAAGACATCGCCGACGAGCTCCTCGAAGTTGCGCGCGGCGGCCGCGAACGTCTGCTCGAAGGCCTCCTGGATCTGGCGGTCGGTCTCGCGGATCACGCCGCGCAGCTCGCGCAACGCCGTCTCCAGGTCGGCGCGCCGCGTCTCCATCTCCTCGACGTGCGCGAGCGCCTCGGCATACTCCTCCTGGGCCAGCGGGTTGACCGGGCCGAGCTGCTCGCGCCGGCGCGTCAGTCGCTCGATCCGCGTGCGCAGCAGCTCGATCTCCTGCTCGCCGAGCGCGGCACGCTCGCCCTCGGCCGGCGTCGCGGCGTCGAGGCCGAGACGCTCGGCCAGGCCGGTGAGCTCGAGCTCGGCCTCGCCCGTCTGGTCGCGCAGGCGCTGAGCCGCGACCTCGGCCGCTGTCACCGTCTCGCCGGCGCTGCGGAGCGCGGCCTGGATCTCGGTCTCGCGCGCGGCGCATGCCCGCAGCTCGCCGGCCATCTTCTCGGCCGCCAGCCGATCCTCCGCGAGCTCGCGCTCGAGCTCGGCGAAGCGCGCGCCGATCGCCTCGGCGGCCGCTGTCAGCGCGCCGCGCAGCCGCTCGGCGCGGGGCGTCGTCGCGGCGTCGTCCGCCAGCTGCGCGCGAACGCGTGCGATCCGCTCCCGACGCTCGGCGAGCTCGCGGGCGATCCGCGCCGTCAGCGCGCGCTCGGCGGCGAGCTCGCCCTCGAGCTCGGCCCGGCGCACCGCGAGCGGCCCCTCGGCGGGGGCGGCGCGGCGCTGCTCGATCAGCCACTCGGTGCGGCGCGCCTGCTCGGCCGCCTCGGCGTGCTCGCGCTCGCGCTGACGCAGCGACTCCTCCGCTGCCGCGCGGGCCGCGACGGCGGCCTGCAGCCGGGCGATTGCGCTGTCGGCGCTGGCGCGCGCGGCGAGCTCGGCCTGCGCCGCGCGCTCGGTCGAGGCGAGCAGGCGGTCGCGCTCGTTGCGGCGCGCGAGCACCCGCTCGGAGCCGCCCTCGGCGAGCTGGCGAACCTCACCCCAGGCGGCGAACCAGACGCGCCCGGCGCGCGTCACGGCGATCCCGGCGAACTCACGCGGCAGTCCCTCCAGGCGCTCGACGACCCACGCGTCGGCGAGCAGCCGCTCGGCGAGCGCGAGCGCCGCGGACGGACCGCTGACGAGCTCGAGCAGGCGCTGCGCGTCGGGCGCCGGCGGCGCCTCTCGCGCCGGCCCAGGCGCCGCGCCGGCCGCGAGCAGCGCGACGCCGCCATCGGGACCTGAGCGGTCGAGCAGTGACTCGGCGCCGGCGACATCCTCGACGAGGGCCGCGTCGAGCCGTCCGCCGAGCGCCGCGGCGAGCGCGAGCTCGTAGCCGTCGCGCACGCGCAGCTCCTCGCTGAGCGCCTTCGGCGCGTTCTGCAAGCCGGCACTGCGCACGCCGGCGTGCCCGCGCAGGAACTGGTTGGCGGCGGCCAGCTCGGCGCCGACGCGAGCGGCCTCGCGTCGCGCGCGCTCGACGCCGCGCTCGGCCTCGGCGACCTGCTCGCGCGCGCTGGTCGCGGCCGCGTCGGCGTCACTTCGCGCCGCACGCGCCGCCGACAGGCGCTCGGCCCGTTCGGCGATCAGCGATCCCGCCGTCTCGAGCTCGTCCTCGAGCCCGCCGACGGAGCTCTGCAGCTCCTGCTCGCGTTCGCGCTCGATCTGCGCGAGCTCGGCCTCCAGCCCGGCGATCCGCTGCTCGCCGGCGGCGCCGGCGTGCCCTGAGCCGTCCGGCTCGGAGCCCGCCTCGAGCTCGGCGAGCTCGAGGCGCAGCCGCTCGTCACGGCGCGCGAGCGTCGCGCAGGCGGCGTCGACCTGCTCGCCACGCAGCTGCAGACGCTCGCGCGCCGAGCGGGACTCGTACGCGCGCTGTGACAGCGCGTCGCGGCGCTCGCCGTGCTCGGAAAGCGCGCGCTCGGCACGGCCGCGACGCTCGACCGTCTGCGCGAGCGTCGCCTCGACCTGCTCGCGCTCGCCGCGTGCATGCGCGACCCGCCGCTCTGCCTCGGTGAGCTCGATCCGAGAGCGCCTGACCGTGTCCTGCGCGAGCTCCCAGCGCGACTGCAGGATCTGGCGCTCGAGGCGCTCGTGCAGCTCGGCCGCTTCGGCCTGGCGCTTGAGCGGGCGCAGCCGGGTGCGCGCCTCGCGCTCGACATCGAGCGCTCGGTCGAGGTTCTCCTGAGTGCGCTCGAGCTTCAGCTGGGCCCGGCGACGGCGCTTGCGGTGCTTGCCGAGGCCCGCCGCCTCCTCGATCAGCATCCGCCGCTCGCGCGCCTTCGAGGTGACGATCTGCTCGACGCGCCCTTGCGAGATGACCGAGTGGTTCTCTTTGCCGAGACCGGTGTCCGAGAGCACCTCGATCACGTCGGTCAGCCGGCAGCGCGCCCCGTTCAGGCGGTAGCCGCCCTCGCCGGTGCGGTCCAGCCGTCGCACGATCGAGATCTCGCTCAGCGGCAGCTCGACGGTCCCGTCGGAGTTGTCGAGCACGATCTCGACCTCGGCCGCGCTGCGTGCCTGCACGCCGTGGCCGCCGCCGAAGATCACGTCCTGCATCGACTGCCCGCGGACGGCGAGCGGCGATTGCTCGCCCATCGCCCAGAGGACCGCGTCGGTGACGTTCGACTTGCCCGAGCCGTTCGGCCCGACGACGACGCTGACGCCCGGGCCGAAGTCGAGCGTCGTGCGGTCGGGGAACGACTTGAACCCCTTCATGGTCACCGACTTCAGACGCATCGCGCGCTCACGCCTCCAACCGCTCGACCGCCTGGCGCGCGGCCTCCTGCTCGGCGTGCTTCTTGCTGCGCCCGCGCCCGTTGCCGAGCTCGCGCTCGCCGACGCTCGCCGTGACCGTGTACGTGCGCTCGTGCGGCGGCCCCTCCTCGGAGATCACTTCGTAGCTGACCTCCTCGCCGCGGCGCGCGAGGAGCTCCTGCAGCGCGGACTTGAAATCGACCGGATGCTCCAGCGCCTCCTCGATCTCGGGTGCGAACGCCTCGACGACGGCGCGCGCCGTGCGCTCGTAGCCGGCGTGCAGGTAGCACGCGCCGATCACCGCCTCGATCACCGACGCGAGCACCCGCTCGGTCTCGACGAGCGCCGCCGCGCTGCCCTGCACTCCGGCCGGCGCCGCCGCGCGCAGCCGCCGCGGCAGCCCGAGGCGCACGGCGACGGCACGGCACGACGGTCCCGAGACGGCCTGCGCGCGGATCTTCGTGAGCCGCCCGGCGCCGAAGCGGTCGGCCTCCAACCGCGGGTACAGGTGCGTCGTCACGGCCAGCGCGAGCACGCTGTCGCCGAGGAACGCCAGCCGCGCGTAGGAGTCGCCGCGCCGCTCGCTCCACGAGGCGTGCGTGAAGACCTGGCGCGCGAGGTCCTGCGGCAGCTCGTCGAGCAGCTCCGCGAGCAGCCTCATGGGCCATCGCTGGCCCCGTTTTGACCCTGATGTGCGAGGACGTACTCGACGGCCTGCCCGACCGTCAGGATGCGCGCTGCCTGCTCGTCGGAGATGCTCACACGGTAGCTGTCCTCGAGCTCCTGCACGAGCGTGTAGAGATCGAGCGAATCGGCCTCGAGATCCTCCTTGAAGCGCGTCTCCTCGCCGATCGCGCCGGGCTCGACGTCGAGTTCGTCGGCAAGGTGCTCGCGGATCAGCGCGAACACCTGCTCGCGCGCCAGGACGGTCATCGGCGGGCGCGGGCAGCCGGCGCGAGCGCCCGCGCCGGAGCGCGCGCGGGCGGCGTCGTCGTCGTCCGTTCGAGGGGGCTCATGCGGTCGGGGGCAGGCTAGCGCCAGCCACGGACGCCGGCGACTCGCGCAGCGCGCCGGCGTTGGCGAGCGCACGCTCGGTGCGGCCGACGACGTCCTCGCTCGCGCCGCGTTGCGCCCGGATGATCGCCTCGGCGAAGCCGTGGCGCGAGAAGCGCCCGTGCGGCACGACGCCGAGCTGGCGCAGCCCGAGCAGGTAGGCGCCGCCCTGCAGCTCGGGGTCGATCCCCGCGCGAAAGCCGCCGAGCGCAGGGCGCAGCAGCAGGCCACCGAGCTTTGCCCGCGGCGAGGACGTGGCCGCCTGTCTGACCCCGCCGAGGATCGCCTGCGAGACGCCCTCCATCAGCTTCAGCGCGACGTTGCCGGTGAAGCCGTCGGTGACCACGACGTCCGCGACGCCGGTCGTCACGTCGCTCCCCTCGACGTTGCCGATGAAGTCGAACGCGCCCGTGCTCGCGGCGGCGCGCGCGGCGAGCTCCTCGCCGGCCTCGACGACGAGCGGGCTCCCGCGCTCGGCCTCCTCGCCGTTTGAGAGCAGGCCGACGCGCGGGCGCGCGACGCCGAGCACGGTGCTCGAGAGCGCGGCGCCCATGAACGCGAACTGCACGAGGTGCTCGCGGCGCACGACCGCGTTCGCGCCGACGTCGAGGAGCGTCACGGGGCGGCCCGGGACGGGCAGCGGCAGCGCCAGCGCCGGCCGATAGATGCCGCGTGTGCGCTTGATGTTGAACAGGCCCGCCGCGAGCGCCGCGCCGGTCCCGCCGGCGCATACGAGCGCGTGCGCGCGCCCGGCCGCGACCGCGCGTGCCGCCTGCACGATCGACGCTGACGGGTTCGCGCGCACGGCGCTGACCGGGTCGGCGCTCTTCGCGACCGACAGCGGCGCATCGACGATCTCGACGCCGGCCGGCGGATCGCCGAGCTCGACGGCGGGGCCGAACAGGATCACGCGCGCGCCGCGCTCGGCGGCGAGTGCCGCGCCGGCGGCGACCTCCGCCGGGCCGAGGTCGGCGCCATTGCAGTCGACCGCGACGATCGTCTCGGACGCCGCCGACGCGGCGTCGCCCTGCGGTCCAGCGGACAGCGGCGTCGGCGCCACCGCCCCGTTACTCGTCGTGCTCGTGCTCGTGATCGTGATCGTGGCCGGAGCCGGAGGGCGCTACGACCTCGCGGCCCGCGTAATAGCCGCAGACCGGGCAGACCCGGTGCGGCCTGCGCGGGCTGTGGCACTGCGGGCAGGCGTTGAGCGCCGGCGTGCCGATCTTGTGCTGGGCGCGGCGCTTTGCCGTGCGGCTGTGCGACTGCTTTTTCTTGGGGACGGCCATCCGCTGCAGAAGGCTACCAGCAGCGCGCCGCGCTACTCGAGCTTCAGCTCGCGCAGCTTCGCCCAGCGCGGGTCCGGTGCCGGCTCGTGGCGGTGCTCCGGGCCCGCCTCGTTGAGGTCGGTGGCGCAGACCGGACAGAGCCCGGCGCAATCCTCGCGACAGAGCACCTTCGCGGGCGCCGACAGCGCGAAGGCGTCGCGCGCCCACGCGGCGAGATCGAGGATCTCCTCGCGCACGTAAGGGCTTTCGAGCTCCTCGCCTTCGCCCGGGCGATCGACCTCGCGGACGTCGACGTCGATCGTCGGCTCGGCGTCCTTCAGGCAGCGCACGCACGGGCCACTCAGCGCCGCGGCGAAGTGCAGGCGGAGGGCGTAGCCGCCGCCCATCATCCGCGAGACGTCGAGCGCGACCGGCAGGTCGGGGCCCCCGTCCTGCAGCGGCACGGCGCGGTATGACTCACCGCCGAGCAGCAGCGGCTCGATCGGCGCGGCAAGATGCAGACGCCGGCCCTCGCCGGAGCTCAGGCGCAGCGCGCCGAGGTCGAAATCGTGCGCCCGCGCGGCCATCGCTCCAGGCTAGCGAGGCGCGCCGCGCGCTCTCGGGCCGGCGCGACGGCCTACGCGACGCCCTGGAGCTCGCGCTTGAGCACCTTGCCGGTCGCGTTGCGCGGCAGCCGCTCGACGAAGACGACCTCGCGCGGCGCCTTGTAGCGCGCGAGGTTCTGCTTGACGTGCTCCTGCACCTGGGCCTCGTTCAGCTTCGCGCCGTCGCGCAGCACGACGAACGCCTTCAGGCGCTGGCCCCACTCCTCGTCGGCGACTCCGAGCACCGCGACCTCCTCGATCGCGGCGTGGTCGGCGAGCAGGTCCTCGACCTCGCGCGGAAAGACGTTCTCACCGCCGCTGACGATCATTTCGTCGTCACGACCGTCGACGAACAGGCGCCCGTCGGCGTCGAAGTGCCCGACGTCGCCGGTGCTCATCAGGCCGCCGACGATCTCCTTGCCGCCGCCGCCGGTATAGCCCTCGAACATCATCTCGTTGGCGACGAAGATCCTGCCGCCCGATCCCGGCGGCGCCTCGCGCCCGTCGCCGTCGAGCAGCTTGACGACCGTTCCGAGCGGCGGTCGACCGGCCGTGCCCGGGGCCGCACGCAGGTCCTCGGGCGTCGCGATCGTCGCCCATGCGACCTCGGTCGAGCCATAGAGGTTGTAGAGGACGTCGCCGAACGCGTCCATCGCGCGCGTCGCGAGCTCGCCCGGCAGCGCCGAGCCGCTGACGGCGATTATCTTCAGCGAGCTCGTGTCATAGCGCGCGAGCGTCTGCGGCCCGAGGTCGATGATCCGCTGCAGCATCACGGGCACGACGGCGAGCACGCTGGCGCGGTGCTGGGAGACGGCGCGCAACGTCTCCTCCGGCTCGAAGCGACGGCGCAGCACGAGCGTCGAGGAGAGCGCGAGCGCGAGCGTGAAATGCGCGTAGCCCCAGGAGTGGAACATCGGCGCGGCGACCATCGTGGTCTCGCGCGCCTTCAGCGGGATCTTAGTGAACAGCGCCGCGGCCGGCTCGAGCGTGTCGGGCTGTTTGCGCGCCGCGCCCTTCGGCGTGCCGGTCGTGCCCGACGTGAGGATCACGACGCGCCCCTTCTCGGCCGGCGGCGTCGGCTCGCTGCTCGCGCCTGCGGCGATCAGCTGCTCGAGCGTCGGCTCCGAGCCGGCCGCCGCCGGCTCGTCGTGGACGACATAGCGTTTGCGCCCGTCGGCCCCGTCGCCGACGAGGTCGGCGAACTCCTCGTCGTAGATCGCGGCGACCGGGTCTTCGCGACGCAGCACGTCGGCGATCTGCGGAGCGGCGAAGGCCGTGTTCAGATACAGCGCGCCGGCGCCGAGCTTCGCGCAGGCGACCGTCGCCTCGACGAAGCCACGGTGATTGCGGCACATGATCGCGACGTCGTCGTCTTCGCCGACGCCTGCTTCGCGCAGCGAGTTGGCGAGCGCGTTCGTGCGCAGATGCACCTGACGGAAGGTGACCGCGCCACGATCGTCGACGATCGCCGTGCGGTCGGGGAAGCGAATCGCGCCGCCGAGGTACGCCGCCGGCGAGCTCGGTCCCCACCGTCGCAGCGCCGCGATCGACCGCACCGCCTTGTCGACGCGCTCCGGCTGCAGGATTCCGGTGCCGAGCAGCGCCCGCGCGAGCTGCAGCCTGTACCTCACCTCCTGCGCGTCCACCGTCCGGACCCTACCCCAACGCCGACGCCTGCAGGCGTCGAATCGGCGGCCGGGGGTCGCTAGCTGACTTCCGCCGGTTCGTCCTTGCCCTGCAGGCGCTCGCGCCCGCGCTGGACGGCGGCGATGAACTTCGAGAGGTTGATCTCCAGCGTGTTGAGGATCTCGTCGGCGTAGTCCTCGGCGCCGAGACGGATCTCGCGCTCCCTGGCGCGCGCGTCCTCGACGATGTCCTCGGCGGCGCGCTCGGCCTGCTTGGTGACCTCCTCCTCGCCGACGAGGCGCTCCTGGCGCTCGCGCGCGTCCTTGATGATCCGCTCGGCCTCCTTCTTGGCCTCGGCGAGCATCTCCTGGCGCTCCTTGACGATCCAGCGCGCCTGCTTGATCTCCTCGGGGATCGTCGCGCGCATCTGGTCGAGGATGTCGTAGATCTCCTCCTTGTCGACGCGCACCTGGTCGGTCAGCGGCACCGGCTTGGCGTTGTGCACCAGGTCGTCGAGCTTGTCTATCAGTACGAGGACGTCCATCAGCGGCCTAGCCGATCGTGGTCTGCGACCCAATCGAGCCGCCGTTGTAGTTCCAGATCACGTGTCACGTCCCATTCGTCAGCGCTTGAGCTCTTCCTGCAACCGTCTGGCGACCTCTTCCGGCACGAGGTCGTCGATCCTGCCTCCGAACGTGGCGAGCTCCTTGACGCCGCTCGATGACAGGAAACTGTACTGCGGGCTGGCCATCAGGTACACGGACTCTATCTCGGGGTCCTGGCGGCGGTTGAGTTGGTTCATCTCGAGCTCGTACTCGAAGTCGGAGATCGCGCGCAGGCCCTTGACGATCGCGCGCGCGCCGACGTGCTTGGCGAACTCGACGACGAGCGTCGAGAACGGCTCGGCGCGGACGCCGTCGAGATCTACGATCGCGCGCTCGATGAAGCCCATCCGCTCGTCGAGGTCGAACAGCGCGGTGCTCTTGCGCACCGACCGGTTGACGACGGCGACGACGACCTCGTCGTACAGCCGCGAGGCACGGCGGATCACGTCGAGGTGCCCGTTCGTGATCGGGTCGTAGGACCCGGGGCAGACGGCTATCGACTTCGTGGACGGAGTCATCGTTGAAGGTGGATCCTGATCGTGGTGTCGCCGTAGCGCCGCTCGCGCTGGAGCTCGAGCTCGAGCCCGAGCTCCAGCGGGGCGCGCCGATCGCTCTCGACGACCACGCGCGCCGCCGGCCGAAGCAGCGGCGGCAGCGCCGTCGTCAGCTCGGGCCCCCAGTCGCGCGCCTGGCTGTAGGGGGGGTCGATGAAGAGGAGATCGTATGTCTCTTTGCGTCCGCGTGCGCTCCGGAGCGCCGCGAGCGCGTCCGTCGCGCGGACGCTCGCGCGCGGCGGGGAGAGCGCGAGCTGCTCGAGGTTCGCGCGCAGCGCGCGCAGCGCCAGTCGATCGCGCTCGACGAAGACCGCGTCGGCGGCGCCGCGCGAGAGCGCCTCGATTCCGAGCGCGCCGCTGCCCGCGAACAGGTCGAGCACGCTCGCGCCGGCGACGTCGTCGAGCATCGCGAACAGCGCCTCGCGTGCGCGCTCGGACGTCGGGCGCGTGCCGCGGCCGCGCGGCGCCTGCAGCCGCCGGCCGCCGAGCTCGCCTGCGATCACGCGCATCTGCGCACGGTAACGCCGCTCGCGGCCTAAGCCGGGATCGGCTCGAGCGCCTCGGGACCGAACGCGCGCATCAGCGCGTCAGCGAGCAGCGCGTGCTCAGGCGCCCGCAGCTCGGGGTCCTCGTCGACGATCGCCTGCGCCCAGGCGCGCGCGCGCTCGAGCAGTCGCGCGTCATCGGGCAGGCGTGCGACGTCGAACTGGCCTACGCCCGACTGGCGAGTGCCGACGAGCTCGCCCTCGCTGCGCAGCTCGAGGTCGATCTCGGCGAGGCGGAAGCCATCGGAGTGCGTGGCGAGCGCGCGCAGGCGCGGCGAGCCGGGCGGTCCCATCAAGAGGCAGCTCGCGCGGTGCTCGCCGCGCCCGATCCGCCCGCGCAGCTGGTGCAGCTGCGAGATCCCGAAGCGCTCGGCGTTCTCGACGAGCATCACGGTCGCGTTCGGGACGTCGATCCCGACCTCGACGACGGTCGTCGCGACGAGCACGTCGGCCGCGCCCGACGCGAACGCCGCCATCGCCTCCTGCTTCTCGCGCGTACGCATGCCACCGTGCATCAGCACGAGCTCGTAGCCGCGCAGCTCGCCGCCGCGCAGCCGCTCGAGCTCGGCGGTCGCCGCGCGGAGCTCACCGAGCGCACCGGACGGCGGCGCGGCGGCGGCGCTCGCCTCCTCGTCCTGCTCGATCAGCGGGCAGACGACGAATGCCTGGCGCCGCGCGCGCAGGTGCTCGCGCAGCTCCTCGTACGCGCGCGAGCGAGCGCGCTCGCCGGCGATCACGCGCGTGTCGATCGGCTGGCGTCCTGCCGGGAGCTCGCGCAGCGTGCTCGTGTCGAGGTCGCCGTACCCGGCCAGCGCGAGCGTTCGCGGGATCGGCGTCGCCGTCATGTGCAGCATGTGGGGCGCGCCCTTGCCGTGCAGCGCGGCGCGCTGGCGCACGCCGAAGCGGTGCTGCTCGTCGACGACGGCGACGGCGAGCGAGCGAAACGCGACGTCGGGCTCGATCAGCGCATGCGTGCCGACGAGCAGCGACAGCTCGCCGCTCGCGAGCTTGCCGAGCGTGTCCCTGCGCTTCGCGCTCGCGGTCGAGCCGGTCAGCAGCGCGCACGCGATCTGCTCGCCTCCGAGCAGGCGCTGGATCGTCGCGAAGTGCTGCTCGGCGAGCGTCTCGGTCGGCGCCATCAGCGCCGCCTGACGGCCATGCTCGACGGCGCGCAGCATCGCGTAGAGCGCGACGACGGTCTTACCGCTGCCGACCTCGCCCATCAGCAGCCGCTGCATCGCGCACGTGCTCGCGATGTCGGCGTCGATCTCGCCGAGCACGCGCTGCTGGTCGCCGGTCAGCGCGAACGGCAGGGCGCTTCGACGCCAGCGCGCGCTCAACTGCGGCGGCTCGGATAGCGCCGTGGCGTCGTTGCACGCGCGCCGGCGCGCGCGGCGACGCAGGAACGCCGCCTGCGCGAGCAGCAGCTCCTCGAACGCGAGGCGCTCGCGGCCGCGCTCGGTGTCCTCGCTGCCGCGCGCGAAGTGCATCGCCGCCAGCGCACAGGCGCGGTCGGGCAGGCGCTCGCGCACGCGTGCCGCCGCCGGCAGCGACTCGAGCACGTCGACGAGCCGCCCGCGCAACCCCTGCACGAGCGTCAGGATCTGCGTCGAGCTGACACCCTCGCTCGCCGGATAGTGCGCGACCGAGCGCGCCGCCGGCGCGCTCGGCGACGACCGCGCGCGAGCGTCCTGTTCGGGCTCGTGAGCGTCCGCCTCGCCCGGGCCGGGCTCGCGCGCGTCCTGGCCGAGCGCGAGCTGGGCCTCGCTCGCGTGGTGCGAGACGCGAAAGCCGCCGCGCGCGTCGGCCTTGCCGTGCAGCAGCAGGCGCGTCCCCGCCGGGTAGCGCTGCACGAGCCACGGCTGGTTGAAGAACGTCGCGCGCATCGTCCCGGTCGCGTCCGACACGCTCGCCTCGACGAGCGGGCGCATGCCACGCCGGCGCACGGGCCGCGCGACGATCGCGCGAACCTCGACGGCGACCGTCGCCTGCTCACCCGCGCGCAGCTCGGCGACCGTGCGCGCCTCGCGGCGCTCGCGCGGGAGGTGCTCGAGCAGCGCGCCGACAGTCGTCAGCCCGAGCGCGCGCATTCCGTCGGCGAGCTTGCCCTGCGGCAGCGCCAGCGGCTCGGCCAGGCGCTCCGGGCGCGGCCATCGGACGCGCGCGCCGAGCATCTCGGCGCGGCTCAGGACGCGCTGCTCGGCGAACGCTCGCATGTGCGGCATGATCGGCCCTGCCGGCGCGTGCTCGGCCGGCGTCTCGCGCGCCGTCTGGGTGCTCGTCGCAGCCATCGGCCGCCCATGATGATCGGCACGCCGGTCGTCGCAGGCCGTACATCCCTGCCAGCTCCGCCGGCGGGCCGTCGACCAAGCGGAGCAAGGACGTAGGGAGCGTCGCGTGCTCTGCACGCGAGCGACTGAGGACGCCGCTCCGCGCAGCGTCGACGGTCCGCCGGCGCTACTCGGCGGCGATCAACCACCAATACGCCGGCTGGCCGCCCTCGCGCAGCTCGAGCTCGACGCCGCCGTTGACCATCCCCTCGATCTCGCTCAGGCGCAGCGGCGCGTGCTCGCCGGCGAGCACGCTGATCAGCTCCGGCTCGCGCCCGTCGCCGTCGCCGAGCGCGAGCTCGTGCAGGACCGCGCGCAACGTCTCCGTCGGGTCCCCCCACGCGCGCACCTCCTCGCCGACGAAGCCGACGGCCTCGCCGCGCGCGAAACGGCCCTGCGCGTCGTCGCGCGCCGCCGGCGCGACCGCGCCGGTGCGCAGCCGCGCAAGCGTCTCGGCGACGGCCTGCGCGTTCTCCTCGACCGGACGGTCCGGCGTCAGCGCGACGGCCGCCGCGAGCCCCGCCTGCTGGCTCGTCGTGCGCGCGACCTTGACCTCCTTTTCGGACAGGCGCGCGGCGTGTTCGGCGGCCATCACGACGTTGGCGCTGTTCGGCAGCACGATGACCTCCTCGGCCGGCACCTCGTGAATCGCCGCCAGCAGGTCGTATGTCGAGGGGTTCAGCGTCGGGCCGCCGTCGAGCGTCTGCACGCCGAGCTCGGCGAACAGCTCGGCGAGACCGTCGCCGCTGACGACCGCGAGCGCGCCGCAGCGCGCGATCGGCGGCTCGCGCGTCGGCACGTGCGCGCCGTTCTGGGCGATCGCCGACGCACCCTCGGCCGCGCGCCCTCGCTCGACGCCCGCGCCGAGCCGGGCCTCACGCTCCTCGACCTGCAGGCGCATGTCGGCGACGTCCAGGCGCGAGACCTCGCCCGCGCCCACGAACACCTCGGTCGCGCGCTCGGGGTCGTCGGTGTGCAGGTGCACCTTCAGCGTGCTCGAGTCGCCGACGACGAGCACCGAGTCGCCGAGCAGCTCGAGCGGCGCGATGAAGCGCCCTGGGCTCAGCCCGCTGCCGGTCACGGCGAAGTTCGTGCAGAAGCGATACGTGCTCGAGCTGTGCTGGGGGTGCGTGATCCGCGCCGGCGCGTGGTGGTCGAGCTCCGGCGGCTCGTCGCCGCGCAGCGCCGCGACGACGCCGGCGAACATGATCGTCAGCCCGTAGCCGCCGGCGTCGACGACGCCCGCGTCGCGCAGCGCCGCGAGCAGCTCCGGCCCGCGCTTGACCGAGTCCTGCCCGGCGATCACCGCGCGCTCGAGCGCGGCCGCGATCGCCGCATCCTGTTCGTCGCGCTCGGTCGACGGGCCCAGGCGCGGGTTCTCAGAGCTGTGCGCGAGGTCGGCGACGATCTGGTGCGCCATCTCGCGAGCTACCGTCAGGATCGTCCCCTCGGCGGGCTCGCGCACCGACGAGTACGCGCGGTCGGCCGCGTTCGCGAGCGCCGCACCGATCAGCGTCGCGTCGATCAGCTGGCCCGGACGCGAGACGAGCTCCTCGGCCGCGCCGCGGATCAGCTGCGAGAGGATCACGCCGGAGTTGCCGCGCGCGCCGAGCAGCGCCGCGCGCGCGACCGACTGGACTATCTCCTCGCGTCCGATCTCGTCGATCGTGCGCTCGCCGCCGTCGCCCTGCAGGCGGTCGAGCTCGTCGAGCACCGCGCGCAACGTGAGCGCCATGTTGTCGCCCGTGTCGCCGTCGGCAACCGGGAAGACGTTCAGGTCGTTGACCTCCTGGCGGCGCGATTCCAGGTGCGCCAGCGCGCCGGCCACGGCCGTGCGAAAGCGACCCAGGTTCGTATCGGTCACGCAGACACGTCTATCAGTTGACGCGGGTGGCTTGCCCGCCGGCCGCGCGCCGCGCGGACGATTGGCCTAGCGAGAGGGGCAGTGGCAACACGCGCTCTAGGACGTCGCTGGTCAAGCGAGGCAAGGACGCAGGGAGCGAAGCGTGCTGGCCGATCAGTCGATCGCATCTGATCGACGATCGGCACGTGAGCGAGCGAGGACGTAGCCTCGCGCAGCGCCAGCGGCGTCCTAGACGGCCTTCAGGACCTTGCCGGCTTTTAGGCAGCGCGTGCAGACGTAGACGCGCCGCGGCGCCTTGCCGACGATGATCCGCACCTTCTGCAGGTTCGGGTCGAAACGGCGCTTGGTCGCGACCATCGAGTGGCTGCGGCTCTGGCCGAACGCGGGGCCCTTGCCGCAGCTGTGACACACCTTTGCCATCGCGCGCAGTCTAGATGGTTTTTTCGATCGGACCCCTCTCGGGGTCCCGCGATGACCTGCGCCGTGCGCCTCAGCCCGCGGCGAGCTCAGCTCGCAGCGCGGCCATCCGCAACACGGCCTCGGCGGCGTGCGCCCCCTGGTCACGCTTGTCGCCTCCGGCGCGCGCAAGCGCCTGCTCGATCGTCGTGCATGTCAGCACGCCGAACGCGCACGGCACGCCCGTGTCGAGCTGCACGCGCATCACGCCGCCGGCCGCCTGCGCGCAGACGAAGTCGTAGTGGTCGGTCTCGCCGCGGATCACGGCGCCGAGGCAGGCGACGCCGGCGAAGCGGCCCGACGCCGCCGCGTAGCTCGCGCCGAGCGGCAGCTCGAACGCCCCCGGGACGTCGAACACCTCGACGATCGGGCCGCCGCCACGGGCGAACGCCGCCTGCGCGCCATCGACCAGCCGCTCGGCGAGATCCTCGTAGAAGCGACCGACGACGATCGCGTAGGAGTCGCTCACCGCCCGTCCCGCTCGCCGGGAGGCTCGGGCGCGGACGACGATCCGCCGCGCGCTCGCGCGTCGGCGGCGCGCCTGTCGCCCTGGCGGCGCTCCTCGGCGCCGGCGCGGTCGTGCTCGCGCTCGGCGTGCAGCAGCTCTTCGTCGAGGTTCAGGCCCTGGTGGTGAAGCGTATGCCCCATCCGCTGCGCCTTCGTACGCAGGTAGGACTCGTTGTGCACGTTCGGCGCGTGCTCGATCGGGATCTGCGACGTGACCGACAGGCCGTAGCCCTCGAGGCCTCTGATCTTCTTCGGGTTGTTCGTGAGGATTCGGATCGAGGAGAGGCCGAGGTCGGCGAGGATCTGCGCGCCGATCCCGTAGTCGCGCAGGTCCGCCGGCAGGCCGAGGCGCTCGTTCGCCTCGATCGTGTCGAGCCCGTCCTCCTGCAGTCGATACGCGCGCAGCTTGTTCAGCAGCCCGATCCCGCGACCCTCCTGCGCGAGGTACAGCAGCACGCCCTGACCCTCGCGCTCGATCATCGCCAGCGCCGACTCGAGCTGCTCGCCGCAGTCGCAGCGCAGCGAGTGGAAGACGTCGCCGGTCAGGCACTCCGAGTGCACGCGGACGAGCACATCGGTCTCGCCCGCGACGTCGCCCTTGACGAGCGCGACGTGGTGCTTCTCGTCGACCATCGAGCGGTAGCCGATCGCCTCGAAGTCGCCGAACGTCGTCGGCAGCCGCGTCGCGACGACGCGCTCGATCAGGCGGTCGTTGCGCCGGCGGTACGCGATCAGGTCAGCGATCGTGACCATCTTCAGGCCGTGGCGCGCGCAGTAGTCGGCGAGGTCGGGCACGCGCGCCATCGAGCCGTCCTCGTTCATCACCTCGCAGATCACGCCCGCCGGGATCAGCCCCGCCAGGCGCGCGAGGTCGACGCTCGCCTCGGTGTGCCCCGTGCGCTCGAGCACGCCGCCGGGCTTCGCCTTCAGCGGATTCACGTGGCCCGGCTGGACGAGGTCGTCGGGCCCCGTCGCCGGGTCGATCGCGACCTGCATCGTGTGCGCGCGGTCGTGCGCCGAGACGCCCGTGGTGACGCCGTCGCGAGCCTCGATCGTGATCGTGAACGGCGTCTGCAGGGCCGACTCGTTCTTCGCCGTCATCAGCTCGAGGCCGAGCTCGTCGCAGCGCTCGGGCGTCAGCGCCAGGCAGATCCAGCCGCGCGCCTCCTTCGCCATGAAGTTGATCGCCTGGGGCGTGACGAACTGGGCGGCCATCACCAGGTCGCCCTCGTTCTCGCGGTCCTCGTCGTCGCAGACGACGACCATCCTGCCCTGCTGGATCTCGTCGATCGCCTCCTCGATCGTGGCGAACGGGGTCGTCGTGCGTGTCGTGCTCATGGGACTCCTTCGGTCACCGGCGCGTGTGGCTGTAGTCGTGACCCCATCAGCCGCTCGACGTGCTTGGCGAGCACGTCGACCTCGACGTTGACGCTCGCGCCCACCCCCACCCCTCCGAAGGCGGTTCGCTGCAGCGTCTCCGGGATCAGCGACACGGAGAAGCCCCGCTCCGTGAGAACGCTGACGGTCAGGCTGACGCCGTCGAGCGCGACCGAGCCCTTCTCGACGAGGTAGCGCGCGAGGCGCGGCTCGATCTCGATCTCGATCTCGCGCGCGAACCCGTCCTCCCGGACGGCCGCAACCGTGCCGACGCCGTCGACGTGACCCTGCACGACGTGGCCGCCGAGCCGGTCGCTCGCGCGCAGCGGTAGCTCGAGGTTCACCGGCGAGCCCTCGCGCAGCTCACCGAGTGAGGATCGGCGCAGCGTCTCGGTCATCGCCTGCGCCTCGAAGCCGTCCGCGGCGACGGCCGTCGCCGTCAGGCAGACGCCGTTGACAGCAATCGAGTCGCCCTCGCGGAGCTGCGGCGCGAGCGCCGTGTCGATCCGTAGGCGCGCGCCGTCCTCCTCGCGCGCGATGAAGCCGACCCGCCCGAGATCTGCGATCAGGCCGGTGAACATGAGCAATCGACTGTCATCGGCTTGATCAGCACATCACCACTCGCGCAGGCGGGCCGAGATCAGCAGGTCGTCGCCGACGCGCTCGCAGTCGAACGTCAGCGCGCGCATCGCCTCGGCGATCCGCTCGACGCCCATCCCCTCGAGCGGGTCGCGCGCCGAGCTGCCGCCGAGCAGCAGCGGCGCGAGGAACAGCCTGAGCTCGTCGATCTCGCCCGCGTCGAGGAACGCCCCGGCGAGGTGCGGTCCGCCCTCGAGCAGGACCGAGGAGACCCCGAGCGCGCCGAGCTGATCGAGCCCCGAGCGCACGCGCGCCGGCTCGTTCTCGCCCGTCGCGACGAGCACCTGCGCGCCCGCCGCCTCGAGCGCGTCCGTGTCCGAGCGCGCCGCCGCGCGTGAGACGACCACCGTCAGCGGGATTTCGGCAGCCGCGCTGAGCAGGCGTGAGCCGGGCGGCAGGCGCCCGAGCGTGTCGAAGACGACGCGCCGCGGCTGGTGCGAGAGCTCGGCGAGCTCGCCTTCCGGGCGTGCCGTCAGCTGCGGGTCGTCGGCCAGCGCCGTGCCGATCCCGACGACGACCGCGTCGACCGACGCGCGCCAGCGGTGCGCCAGCGCGCGGCTGTCCTCGCCGCTGATCCACTGCGAGTCGCCGGTCCGCGTCGCGACCTTGCCGTCGAGCGTCATCGCCGACTTGAACAGCACCCACGGGCGCCCGACGCGCGCGTGCTTGCGAAACGCCTGGTTGAGCAGGCGCGCGCGCGTGGCGAGCTCGCCGTCGGCGATCACGATCTCGACGCCGTCGTCGCGCAGCATCCCCAGCCCGCGCCCGGCGGCCTTCTCGGTCGGGTCGTCCGAGCCGACGACGACGCGCCTGATTCCCGACTGGATCACCGCGTCCGTGCAAGGCGGCGTCTTGCCCTCGTGGCAGCACGGCTCGAGCGATACGTACAGCGTCGCGTCGCTCAGATCCTCCAGGCCGCACGCCTCGATCGCGTTGACCTCCGCGTGCGCGCCGCCGAACTCCTCGTGCCAGCCCTCGCCGAGCACCTGCTCGCCGCGCGCGACGACGGCGCCGACGACCGGGTTCGGCTTGACCGCGCCGGTGCCGTTGCGCGCGAGCTCGATCGCGCGCGCCAGATGCGCCCTGTCGGTGTCGGTGCCGATCGCCATGCCTGCAGCCCAGGATAACCCCGCTCAGCGCCCGCACCGGCCGCCGCGCAGTCGGTAGACGGTCATGTACGGCCCCGGACGCTCGTACGCGAGCGGGTAGTAGTCGAAGCTCCAGTCGAAGCCGAACGCGACCGCGCCCGCGCCGCGCGCGTAGGGAGAGGCGCGGAACACGACTTCGCCCTGACGCGCGAGCGCGCGGTAGTAGGCGACGGCTAGCGGCGCCGCTTGGGGGTCGGCCAGCGCGCGGCCCGACTCGGTCGAGCCGCTCAGCACCGTGCAGTAGCCGTGTTGCTCGTAGTAGCCGATCAGCGCCGGGCTCAGCGTCCGCTCGTAGTTCTCGATCCCGACCACTTGCGATGGTCGCGCCACGAGCGACCCGTCCGGCGCGATCCGCAGCAGCAGCGACGGGTACTTGTGCCAGACGTACGAATTGAAGCCGGGCGGCAGGCCACCCGGTAGTTCGCGCGCCCAGACGTCCGGCGAGACCGGCTCGACGACGATCTGCGAGCCGGCCGGCACGTTTGCGAGCAGCCACGCGCGCGTGATGTTGCGCGTGTCGGCACGCGCCAGGACGAGACCCGAGTGGACGCTGTAGAGGAGCCCTTGTGCGAGCACGAGCGCGACGAGCAGGCCGGTCAGCGCAAGCCTGAGCATCCGACCGCGCGCGTCGGTCCGCTCGCGGGGACCTCCGGCGCGAGCCGCGCCTTCCAGCGTGTCGCGATCGGCCCCGCGCCGCACGCCCCACCTCGCCGAGCCTCGCGCGAGCCCGCGTGCGAGCGCCGCCGCCGACTCGATCACGAAGAACGCCGCAAGCAGGCAGACGATCGGGAAGATCGGCAGCAGCCAGCGGCCGAAGTAGCGCCCCTCGAGGCCCATCAGCGCGAGATACAGGAGCGGCGCCGGGACGAGCAGCCAGCCGAGCGCCGGACGCCGCCGCCAGATTGCGATCGCGCCACCGAGCGCCGCGAGCGCCGGCGCCCAGCCGAGACCCCACGTCAGCGTCCACAGGTAGTAGGCGAAGCCGCCCGTGCGCGGCGCGCCGAGCTTGCCCTGTGCTTCGGCCGACAGCGTCGACTGACGCACGAGTTCGGCGTGGAAGCTCGAGTAATCGAGCAACGAGTAGGGGTTCGCCAGGAAGAACGCTGCGAACGCGAGCGCGCCGGCGAGCAGCGCGCCGAGCGCCGCGCGGCGGCCGGCGCGCGATCGCTCGGAGTCCTGCGCGTCGGCGAGGAAGCGGATCGCGACGGCCGCGACGAGCGGGACGAGGACGATCCCAGCCGTGTACTTGCTCGCGCACGCGAGCCCGAGCCCGACGCCGGCGAGCGCGTAGTCGAACGCTCGGCCCTTGCGCACGACGCCCGCCGTCCCGAGCAGCGACAGCGTCAGCGGCGCGAGCGTCGGCACGTCGTTGAGCGCCAGGTGCGAGTAGAAGACCGGTAGGAACGCGACCGCCTCGATCGCCGCCGCGAGCAGCCCGGCGGCGCGGCCGAGCAGCCGCGCACCGGTCGCATACAGCAGCCACAGCGCCGCGACGCCGAGCACGGCCGCCGCCGCGCGCGCGAGCGTGTAGACCTCGGCAGGGTGGAGTGCGACCGCCGTGCGCACGCCGCTCGCCCCGCCGTAGGCGATCGCGAAGAGGAAGTGCAGGACGTACGTGAACGCCGGCGGGTTGGCGAAGTAGTGCGGGTTCAGGCCGTGCCCGAACATCGCGATCGCGTGCGGCACGAAGTGGTCGGCCTCATCGGCGTTGTACGCATACGGCAGCCCCTGTTCGATCCCCCACAGCCGCAGCCCGAGCCCCACGACGAGCACGAGCGCCAACGCCGGCCACGCCCACCGGCGCGCGAGCTCCGGCGCCGGCGGCGCGAGACCGTCCGGCGCGCGCGCCCGCTCAGCAGTTGCCATAGATCGCGTAGTAGCGGCTCGTGAAGATGCGGTGGTAGCCCAGCTGCGGGATCTGGTCGCGCGCGTCGTCGCCGACGTCGACGATCGCCTCGAAGAAGACGGCGCTGCCAAGCGGGAACACGGCGACGCTGCCGCGCCTGATCCGGTTCTCGAGCGCGTGCGAGCCCCTGCCGACGTCGGCCCGCGCCTCGCTGCGCGCGACGATCTCGTGCTGGTTCGCGGAGCCGAGGATCCAGCGCGCATCGGGGATCAGCTTGTTGTTCGGCAGCGTCACGAGCGGGCAGCGATGCAGTTCGCGCTTGACCGCCGGGTCGTGCAGCGCGACGGCGAGGCCCTTGTGGAAGTCCTCGTGATAGGCGAGCGTCGTCTGCAGGCTCGACAGGCTCAGCGTGCTCGCCGCCGACGCGATGCCGTAGAGCACGAGCAGCGCCGCGGCGGCCATCCACACCCTCCGCATCAGCGTGCCGCGGTCGAGCATCGCCCAGCCGCCGACGGCGATCGCGCAGAACAGCAGCGCCACGACCGACGCGCCGAGCAGGTAGCGGTCGATCACCGACGCCCCGGCGGCCCCCTCGAGCACGAAGACCGCCAGCAGCAGCGCGAGCGCAGCGAGCGGAGTGCGCGCACGGCGCGGCGTCAGCCACGCCGCAAGCGCGGCGCCGGCGATCGCGCCGATCACGACCGGCAGCTTGTCGATCCGCACGCTGAACGTCCCGATCGAGCCGACGACGCTCGTCAAGCCCTGCGTGCGGCCGAGTTCCTGCGCGAGGCCGGATGTCGAGGTCAGCGAGTAGAACGGGTTGCCGGTCACGATCAGGTCGACCAGCACCCACACGACGGGTGCGAGCGCCGCGATCGCGCCGTATTGGAGCGCCGTGCGCAGGTCCGCGCGCGGCTCGGTGTCCGATCGCCGCCGCCAGAGCGGCCATCCGCACCACAGCCAGTAGACGCCCGCGAGCAGCCACGCGTCGGGGCGCAGCAGCCCGGCTGCGGCGAGCACGAGCAGCACGGCTCCTCCGCGCCGCGGCCGTTCGACCTCGAGCACGATCGCCCAGACGATCAGCGCGACGTAGGAGATATCGAGGTACCCCTGCGCCGCGAGGTTCTCGACGAAGAAGCGGCTCAGCACGAGCAGCGCCGCGACGACGCCGACGACGGGACCGAAGCAGAGGCGTCCGAGGCGGTACATCGCCGCGACGAGCGCCACGAACGAGCCGATCGAGCCGAGCACCATCAGCCGCGCGCCGCCCTCGCCGAAGATCGAGCAGAGCGCGCCGAAGGCGATCGCCAGCGGGTGCTCGGTCGGCCCACGGTAGACGCGGAAGTCCGGTAGCTGCAGGTGCAGCAGGTCGCGCCCCCAGAGGAGCGCGTAGAACGAGTCGTAGGTCGGATAGGTCGGGTAGAGCAGGTAGCCGAGCAGCGCACCGACGCACATCACGACGAGCGCGATCCGCGCCCACGGCCAGTCGCCCGCCGAGCGGAGCCGGCCCAGCCGGATCGAGCCCGGTCGCTGCCGGGTGAGCGTCGCGCTTTCCATCGAGACTCGGGCCGGTCGTGAGCCGGCGCCGGCGCAGGCCCGCACGGCGCCTGTCGGGACCGCCGCCGCGCTTTGGGATACTGCCGGGAGCCAAGTCTAGGCAATCACGCCGATGAAGCTCATCATCCAGATCCCCTGCTTCAACGAGGCGGACCAGCTGCCGCAGACGCTCGCGGACCTGCCGCGCGCCGTCGATGGCTTCGACGTCGTCGAGGTGCTCGTGATCGACGATGGCTCGACCGACGAGACCGTCGCGGTCGCCCGCGCGCAGGGCGTCGAGCATCTCGTGCGCCTGACCAACAACAAGGGCCTCGCGACCGGCTTCCAGGCCGGCATCGACACGGCGCTGAAGCTCGGCGCGGACGTGATTGTCAACACGGACGCCGACAACCAGTACTTCGGCGGTGACATCGCGCGCCTCGTGCAGCCGATCCTCGACGGGCGCGCCGACATGGTCGTCGGCGACCGCGAGGTGACCGGCATCGAGCACTTCTCGCCGCTGAAGAAGACGTTGCAGCGGCTCGGCTCGTGGGTCGTGCGCCGAGCCTCCTCGACCTCGGTCCCCGACACGACCTCCGGCTTTCGCGCGTACAACCGCGAGGCCGCGATCCAGATGCTGGTCGTCTCGAAATTCACCTACACGCTCGAGACGATCATCCAGGCGGGCAAGCTGCTCGTCGCGATCGACCACGTGCCGGTCCGCACGAACGCGAAGACGCGCGAGTCGCGCCTGTTCCCCTCGATGGGCTCCTACGTACGCCGCAACGCCGTCTCGATCTTCCGGATCTACGCGCAGTACGAGCCGCTGCGCGTCTTCTGGAGCCTGGCGCTGTTGATCGGGCTCGCCTCGCTCGGCGTCTGGATCCGCTTCGCGGTCGCCTACGCCGAAGGCAACGGGAAGGGTCACGTGCAGTCGCTGATCCTCGGCGCCGTGCTGTTCATCGCCGCCGTCGTGCTGTGGGCGCTCGGCGTGATCGGCGACCTGCTCGCCGCGCAGCGCGTGATGACGCAGAAGACATTCGAGCGCGTGCGGCGGATCGAGCTCGAGCTCGGCGTCGCACCGTCGCACTACGAACCGGGCGACGCGGAGCCCGCCGCACAGGCCGGATCGCCCGCCACCCGCTCGCCGGCCGGACAGAGCGGTCGTGCGCAGGGTGGGGAGGGCACGCCGCAGTCGCCCGCGCGCGAGGAGGCGCTCCGGTTGTGAGGCCGCGCACGTGAGCGGTGGCGTGACCGTCTCCGAGGACGGCGTCGTCACCGGGAACACCTACGACAAGTACGGTTCGAGCAACCCCGTCGTGCGCCGGCTGATGGCCGGCTTCGAGCGCACGCTCGACGACCTGCTCGGGCGCGCCGAGCCGCGCTCGCTGCTCGACGTCGGCTGCGGTGAGGGCGTGCTCGTGCACCGCTGGGCGCTCGAGCGCCCGCAGGCGCGCCTCGTCGGGATCGACCTCGAGGAGGAGTCGATCCAGTCCGGTTGGGCCGAGCGCCAGGCGCCGAACCTCGAGTACCGCACGACGGCGGCCGCCGAGATCCCGTTCGCGACGAGCGAGTTCGACCTCGCGAGCGCGATCGAGGTGCTCGAGCACGTCCCCGACCCGGAGCGCACGCTCAACGAGATGGCCCGTTGCGCCGAGCGCCATCTGCTCGTCTCGGTCCCGCGCGAGCCGCTCTGGCGCGGGCTGAACATCGCGCGTGGCGCCTACCTCGGCCAGCTCGGCAACACGCCGGGCCACCTCAACCACTGGTCCAAGCGCTCGTTCGCGCGGCTGCTCTCGCGCTACGGGCAGATCGCCGAGCTGCGCTCGCCGTTCCCCTGGACGATGGTGCTTGTCCGCCTCTGACGGCCCCGCGAGCGCGCCCGTGCGGGGCGGCGAGGGCAGACGGCGCTCCTACGGCAGCGGCGCGCGGATCCTCTCGATCGGGATCGCCTCGACCGGGCTGCTCACGTTCGCGTACTTCTCGATCGCGAGCCACGTGCTCGGCGAACAGTCGGCGAAGCGAATCGACCTGCTGTGGTCGGTGATGTTCGTGATCATCTCCGTGATCTACCGGCCGATCGAACAGCTGCTGTCGCGGACGATCGCCGAACGCCGCGCACGCGGGCACGCACAGCAGACGCTGCGCGTGCCGATGTTGATCCAGGGCGCCTTCGCGCTGATCTTCCTGACCGTCGCGCTCGCGCTGCACGGGACGCTGGTCAACGACGTCTTCGAACACGAGGAAGCGCTCTACGTCGTGCTCGTCGTCGGCACGCTCGCCTACGCCGCGAGCTATTTCGCGCGCGGCTGGCTTGCCGGCCACGAGCGCTTCGGGCTGTTCGGCGGCCTCGTGCTGATGGAGTCCGTCTCGCGCGTCTGCTTCGCGCTCGCCGTCGCGATCGGAATCGCCGAAGGCCAGACCGCCGTCGCGCTCGGGATCGCCGCGGCGCCGTTCGTCTCGCTCGTCGTCGTCCCGCTCGCGTTCGCGCGAACCGGCGGCGCGAGCGGGCGCGGCGGGCGGGCTGGTGCGCGCGCCGCGGTCACGGCGTCGGCGCCGATCACCGTCGACGAGGCCGACGCGGCGCTCGCGGGGCCCGGCACCGAGGGCGTCCAGGAGGCCGCGGGCCACGACGAGCTCTCGCTCCGTCGCGGCGGCGGCTTCGCCGTCTGGGTGTCGGGGATCATGCTGTCCGAGCAGACGCTGCTGAACGCCGCCGTGCTGACCGTCGACGCGACCTCGCCGAATCGCGCGCTCGCCGGGATCGTCTTCAACGTGCTGCTGATCGCGCGTGCTCCGCTGCAGCTGTTCCAGGCGATCCAGACCTCGCTGCTGCCGCACCTGACCGGGCTCGAGGCGACCGCAGGGCACGAGGCCTTCGCGCGTGCGATCCGCACGACCGTGCTCGCGATCCTCGCGTTCGCGGGCATCGTCGCGCTGGCGCTGCTGCTCGTCGGCCCGTTCGCGCTGCGCCACGTCTTCTTCGGTCAGCACTACGGCTACAAAGGCGCCGGCCTGGCGCTGATCGGCGTCGGCATGGGCCTGCATCTCTGCTCGGGCGCGCTCAACCAGGCCGCGCTCGCGCGCGACCGGGCTCGCGCGGCCGCCTGCTGCTGGCTGCTCGCAGCGGCGGTCTTCGTCGGCTGGATGCTCCTCCCAGCGATCTCCGAACAGCTACTGCGCGCCGAGGTCGGCTACGCCGGCGCGACGGCCGTGCTCGCGCTCGCGCTCGGCGCCCTCTACCGGCAGGGAACGCGCCGGATCGAGGCGCACGCAGCGAGCTGACGCAGGGCGCGCCCGCTCGTGCCCCGGCATGGGCGCTCAGCTCACACCGAGCGCCGCTGCGATCGCCTCGTAGGCGGCGCCCGGCTGCTTCGCGCCGAAGATCGCCGAGCCCGCGACGAACACGTTCGCACCGGCCGCTCTGCACGGGGGCGCCGTCTGCGGATCGACGCCGCCGTCGACCTGCACCGCGACGCGCTCGGCGACGATCGCGCGCACGCGCGGGATCTTCTCGAGCGACTGCGCGATGAACCCCTGGCCGCCCCAGCCGGGGTTGACCGTCATGCAGAGCGCCATGTCGATCTCGGCGCCGATCTCCGCGAGCTCGCCAACCGGCGTGCCCGGGTTGATCGCCACGCCGACGCACGCGCCGCGCTCGCGCACGAGCGACGCCGCGTAGGCGACATGCGGCGTCGCCTCCGCGTGGATCGTCACCGAGTCTGCGCCGGCCTTCACGAAGTCGGCAACGTGACGCTCGGGACGCTCGATCATCAGATGCACGTCGAGCATCGCGCCGGCGTCGCGCGCCTGGCCGGCAATCCCCTCGACGACGAGCGGCCCGACCGTGATCGGCGGGACGAAGTGGCCGTCCATCACGTCGACGTGGATCACGCGCGCCCCAGCCGCCAGGACCTCGCCGACCTGCTCGCGCAGACGCCCGAAGTCGGCCGACAGGATCGACGGCGCCACCCGCACGCCGCCAAGCAGCTCGCGCGCCAGCGCGCTCATATCGGCTGCAGCATCGAATCGCCGCAGTGATTGCACTTGAGGATCGCCGTCGAGGACATCCGTACGATCGTCGAGTGCTCGCCGCAGTTCGGGCAGACCGACGTCAGCTCGAACCGGTGCAGGCAGTACACGCAGCGATAGCGGCCCGGCAGGTTCGTCGGACGCAGCCACGGCTCGCCGCAGTTCGGGCACTTCGGTCCGAGCTCGACGGCGCGCTTGGATGGCGCGTTCTGCTCGCCCTCCATGCCTCAGCTCCGGCGCAGGCGAGCGATGAAGAACCCGGCCGTGCGGTCGCGGTGGGGAAGCGTCAGGACAGTGCCATCGATGCTGCCGCGGTGTGAGGACGCCGCCGTCGCAGACGCGCTCGCGGAAAGCGGGCGGCCGATCTCAGATCGGTCGGCGGCGAGATCGTCGAGGGTGAAGTCCGCGTGAGAGTTCAGGAAGGTGTCGATCACGTGCTCGCTCTCGGTCGCTGAGATCGTGCACGTAGAGTAGACAAGCACGCCCCCCGGACGGAGAGCCTCGGCGCCGGCCTCGAGGATCGCCTGCTGCGCGAGCGCCATCTGACCGACCGCCGCCGGCGTCATCCGCCAGCGCAGGTCCGCGCGCGCCTGCAGCGTGCCAAGGCCCGAGCACGGCGGGTCGACGAGCACGCGGTCGAACGACGCGCGCTCGGGACGCGGACGGGCGGCGTCGGCGAGCTCGACGTGGACGTTCTGCGCGCGCAGGCGACGCGCCGTCTCGCGCAGCTCGGCCGCGCGGCGCTCGTTGCGCTCGACGGCGATCACCTCCCCCTCGCCGCCCATCAGCGCCGCGAGGTGCGTCGTCTTGCCGCCCGGCGCGGCGCACAGGTCGAGCACCCGCTCGCCCGGGCACGGCGCGAGCGCGCGCGAGACGAGCATCGCGGCGCGCGACTGTGCGACGAATGCGCCCGCGCGCCACGGCGGCGAGGCGTGCGCGTCGAACGGACCGTCGAGCACGAGCGCCTCGGCGAGGGACGGGTCGACGTGAAAGGAGACCGCCGCCCACCACAGCTCCTCGGCGAGCGCCGGCGCGTCGGTGACGAGCGTGTTCGCGCGCAGCGCCACCTCGCCGGGCTCGTTGTCGTACGCCATCAGCGCGCGCGCGTCCTCGGCGCCGAGTCGCTCCCACCACAGGCGCGCGACCCACAGCGGGTGCGAATGCATCACGGCGGCCCGCTCGGGCGTCGCGTCGTCGAGCGCGCCGAGCAGGGCGTCGCGCCCCTCGCGCGCGGCACGCCGCAGCACCGCGTTGACGAGCCCGTGACCCCGCCCGCCACCGTCCTTCGCGAGCTCGACCGCGTCGCCGACGACCGCGCGGTCGGGCGCGCCGGAGAGGTAGAGCAGCTCGTAGGAGCCGAGCCGCAGCGCGGCGAGCACGGCCGGGTCGAGCCGCCCGACGGGACGCCCCGCGAGCTGCTCGATCAGGTGGTCGAGCGTGCCCTTGCGCTGCACCGTGCCGTACGCGAGCCGCGTCGCGAGCGCCCGATCGCGACGGTCGAGCGTCGCTGCCTCGGCGTGCAGCGCCAGATCCGCGTAGGCGCCGCGCTCGAAGACGCGCCGCACGACGGCGAACGCGCAGCGCCGCGCCGGGGCGATTGCGGTCCTCGGGCTGCTCGTCACGACGCCCATGATCGACGACCGCGTCAGCCCGTGCGGGCTGCGCGCGCCGGCGCACAGACCTCGGCGAGGTCGTCGGCGAGCCGCGCCGCCTCCTCCTCGGAGAGCGTCGCGATCGTGATCCGGATCGCCGGCGGGCTGGCGGCGAGGCGATACGGCGCGCCGGGCGCGACGACCCAGCCGCGTGCCGCGAGCGCGCCGACGACGCCGGTCTCGTCCTCGACCCGCGTCCATACGTTCAGCCCCGACGCTCCCGCCGCCGCGATCCCGCGCTCGGCGAGCGCGCGCAGCAGACGTCCGCGCCGCGCCGAGTACGTCGCGCCGGCGTGCTCGATGAGCTCGAGCACGTGCGGGTCGCGCCACAGCCCGAGCACGAGACGCTGGAGGATGTGGCTGACCCACCCCGGGCCGCACTGCTGGCGCCCCTGCACGCGTGCGAGCGTCTGCGGATCGGCGGCGAGCGCCGCTACGCGCAGATCCGGTCCGAGCGCCTTCGCAACCGAGCGCGTCACGGCCCAGCGCTCGCGCCCGGCGACCGTCGTGTGCAGGGGCGAGCCGGCGACGTCGCCGAGGTGGTCGTCCTCGATCACGAGCGCGTCCGGCGCCTTCGCGAGCGCCGCGCGCAGCTGCTCGGCGCGAGCTGCGTCGAGCGCCGCGCCGGTCGGGTTCTGCCCGCGCGGTGTCAGCACGACGGCGCTCGCACCGCGTGCCAGCGCCGCCGCGAGGGCGTCCGGGCGCATCCCACGCTCGTCGACCGCGACCGGCTCGAGCGCGATCCCGCGCACGCGAAGCAGGTCGAACAGCGCCGCGTAGCCGGGGTTCTCGACCGCGACGCGGTCGCCCGCGCGCACTTGCGCGTCGAGCGCGCGCTCGATTCCGTCGAGCGCGCCGCTGACGATGCACGGAGCCTCAGCGGCGATCCCGTCCGCGGCGAAGCGCTCGCGGGCGAGCTCGGCGAGCTCGGGCAGCGCTGCCGGCTCGCCGTACAGCCGCGGCGGCAGGTTCGTCCCCGCGAGCGCACGCTTCAGATCGGGGAGCAGCGCCGAGTCCGGGTTGCCCTGCGAGAGATCGCGCGCTCCCGGCGGGACGGGCAGCGGAGCTCGCGTCGCGCCGATCGGCGGCCGTTCGCCGATCCGCGTGCCGCGACGCGGCTCCGTGACGACGACGCCGCGGCGGCGCAGCTCGCCGAGCGCCGCGGCTACCGTCACCGGGCTGAGCGCGACATCACCCGCCAGCCGGCGTACCGACGGGAGCCGCTCGCCGGGCCGCAGCTCGCCGAGCGCGACCGCGCGTTCGATCCCCGCCACCAGCTCGGCCGCGCCTCCGGCGGTGATCCGATACTGTGTCAGATCAGTCATCAATCTGTACTATTACAGACTGGAGGGACATGATGTCGACGGACGCGAGAGGGCACCCCGCTTCCGAGCGCGTGCGCCTGCGCCGCAAGCGCGAACGCGGGAGCTACGACTCCCAGACGATCGACGCGATCCTCGACGAGGCGCTGATCGCCCACCTCGGAATCGTCGACGAGTCCGGTCAGCCGTTCGTGATCCCGACGCTGCACGCGCGGTATCGCGATCGCGTCTACGTGCACGGGTCGAGCGCGAGCCGGACGCTGCGCGCCTTGCGCGCGGGTGCGTCGGCGTGTCTGACCGTGTCGCTGCTCGACGGCCTCGTGCTCGCGCGCGCGGCGATCCACCACTCGGCGAACTACCGCTCGGTGATGCTGCTCGGAACGGCGCGGGCGGTCGACTCGCCCACCGAGAAGCTCGTCGCGCTCGAGGCGATCGTCGAGCACATCGTGCCCGGGCGCTGGGCCGAAGCACGGCCGCCGAGCGAGAGCGAGCTGAAGGCGACGTCCGTGCTCGCGCTGGCGCTCGATGAGGTCTCGGCGAAGGTCCGCACCGGACCGCCGCTCGACGACGCGGAGGACCTCGCGTGGCCGGCATGGGCCGGAGTGATCCCGCTCGCGATCTCGCCGGGCACGCCGCAGCCCGACCCGCGGCTTGGCCCCGACATCCCGCTTCCGGGGTCACTGGGCGCCTACCGGCGAGCCGCGAGCCCGTGACCGCGTAGATAGTCCTCGGCCGGCATCGGCCGGCCGCCCGGCGGCTGCACGACGCGCAGCTCGAGCGCGCCCTCGGCGCAGGCGAGCAGCAGGCGCCCGTCGCGCTCGATCGGGCCGAGCTCGAGGGTGCCGGCACTCGGCGCCAGCGCCGCCTCGTGAATCGTCAGCAGCGTGCCATCCGCGAGCGCGGCGCGCGCACCGATCTGCGGGTGCAGCGCGCGCACGACGCGCTCCAGCTCGACCGCGGCGCGCGCCGGGTCGAGCGCCCGGTCGCGTGACTCGATCTTCTCCGCGTACGTCGCCTCCCGCTCGTCCTGCTCGACGAACGGCGGCGGATCTCCGGCGGCTTTCGCGTCGAGCACGTCTAGCAGCAGTCGCGCGCCGAGCTCGCGCAGTCGCGGCGCGAGCGTGCCGTACGAGTCGTGCTCGCGAATCGGCTCGTCCTCGGCGAGGCACACCGGACCGCTGTCGAGCCCGGCGGTCAAGCGCAGGATCGAAACGCCGGTCCGCTGATCCCCGGCCATGATCGCCCGCTCGATCGGCGCCGCGCCGCGCCAGCGGGGCAGCAGCGACGGGTGCACGTTGAGCAGCTCGTGCGTGGAGAGCAGCGGCTCCTTGATCAGCGCGCCGAACGCGCAGACGACGATCGCGTCGGGGCGCACCGAGTCGATCGCCGCGACCGTCTGCTCGTCGTTGACGCTCGCCGGCTGCGCGAGTGTGAGCCCGAGCGCGCGCGCCGCCTCGGCGACCGGCGGCGAGGTCAGCCGCCGCCCACGTCCGCTCGGCCGGTCCGGCCGGGTCAGCACGAAGATCGGGCGATGACGCTCGTCCTCGGCCAGGCGCTCGAGGATCCCCGCGGCGAACTCGCTCGTGCCGAGGAAGACGACGCCCAAGACGCGAGCCGCGCCGTCAGGCGGCGGCCGTCTCCTGCGCCTCGCGCATCGCGCGCATCGCCTGCTTGCGCTCCTCGCGCGAGACCCGGTCGAGGATCAGGACGCCGTCGAGATGGTCGACCTCGTGCTGGATCACGCGTGCCGTAAGGCCCTCGGCCTCGATCTCGAGCTGCGCTCCCGCCGCGTCCTGGGCGCGCACGCGCACGCGCGCCGGACGCTCGACCTCGACGTGCACGCCCGGCAGGCTCAGGCAACCCTCTTCGGCCGTCTCGAGCTCCTCGCTGCGCCACTCGATCACTGGGTTCACGAGCGCCGTCAGCGGCTCTTCGGGGTAGGCGCGATAGACGAGCACGCGATGCAGCACGCCGAGCTGAGTCGCCGCGAGCCCGACGCCGAGCGCGTCGTGCATCAGCTCGCCCATCCGCTCGACCTCGCGCCGCAGCGGCTCGTCGAAGCGCTCGACCGGCACCGCCTTGGCGCGCAGCACCGGGTCGCCGAGCTTGCGCACGAAGCGCAGCGCGTGGTCGCGCCGTTCGCGCGTCTCGGCATCGAGCTCCTCGGGCTCGGGCGCGTCCTCCTCGCGCTCGACCTCGACGTCGGCGTCCTCGGAGACGGGCGTCGGGAGCTCTTCGAGCGCCGGCGTCTCGGCGGTCTCTTCCTCTGCGGCCATGCGCTCAGTCTAAGAGCACGTTCGGGCTTCGAGGAGTCCGACGCGGGCGAGCCACAGGGGCCGCCCCGCGTCGATCCACGACTACCTCCTCGGCTTGACGATCACCGTCTGCGTATGCGAGACCGCGGCCCCGCCGAGCGAGGACTGGAAGCTGAGCGCGATCGAGACGGGGACTCCGCGCCTCTGCCTGAGCGCGTTCTTCAGCGCCTTCATCGCCGATGCGGTCGGCTTCAGCGTCACGCTCACACTGCCGGCGCCTGGGACGGTCTTCGAGCCCTTGGCGTAGACGATCGCCACCGGCAGGCACCTGCCGGCGAGCTTGATCTGTCCTTTCTTGCACTTGCCGGCCGACCCAAAGGCGCCGAGCTTGCCGTTCGGGAACGTCGCCACGAACGTGAGCATGCCCCGGTCGAGGACCGACGTCGTGAGCGTGACGACCCCCGTTTTCGTGTTCACGGCCGCCGAGGCAATCGGGAAGCCGCTGTGCGGGATCGCGGCAGTGATCGCGGGGGCGGTCGATGTCGAGGTCGTAACGGTGGCTGGCACCGTGCCGCCTCCGCCGCCGATCGCGGCCGGCGCGACGGTAACCGTGTGGGTGACCGGCGTGCCGATCGAGTCAGTCAGTCCGTCCCGCGGCGTCATCGTCACCGTGTAGGCGCCGACGCTCGCGTAGGTGTGACTGACAGAGACGCCCACACCAATGCCGCCGTCGCCGAAGCTCCACGTTGGTTCCAGGCCTTCGTAGGGATCCGTAGCGCTACCGGTGAACGCGGCTGGCGAGCCTGCCGTCGCCGCCGGCGACGCGAATGAGCCGGCGCCGAGCGCGAGCGGCTTCATCAGGCAGGCTTTGCCAGCGTTGTCCCACTCGCTCTGCAGATAGTAGTGGCCCGTGTCGATGAGCTGGTCGAACAGCGTGCCTTCTCCCGCCGTACCACCGAGTATGGGCAGGAATGAGTTCGGGTCGCTGCCGATTCCGCTCGATGGACCCTGAACACCGTTGCACTTGTCGCCGATCTCCAGTCCGCGCGCGTCGACCCACGCGGTTTCGAAGCTCACCAGCGGATCGGTGGCCGCCTCAATGTACTCGTGGCTGATGAACTTGAGGGCCACATCGGCGAATCTGCTTTCGGTGTTTTTCCCGCCCGCGTTGTCGGGATTCGGCTGTTGGATCGCAACGTTCCCGTCGTTCTGACAACCCTTCGCATCGACGCTGTCGAGCAGAGAGAACGGGACATCAGCGTAGATGATCTCGCTTGGCGAACCCGGGGCGATATAGCTGTGGTAGGCACAGAAGAAGTTGTTCGAGCAGGCCTGTTCGAATACGCCCATGGCCACTTCAGCTTGTTCTTCGAGGCAGGTCGCGACTTTGTGGGGGAGCAGCAGAAAGTACAGCTGTGTCGGACCCACCGGAAGGTTTTCGGCCGCGATGAACTTGGAGAGCCCTTCCTGAAGTTGCTGATCGAGCAGGCACCCGGTGTATGGCGGTCCGGGATCACCGCCCACCGGAGCGGTGCATGCGCTCGTGGGGAATTTTTCGCCGTCGGAAAGCGGGGTTGTCGCAGTCGAGCTGTAGGCGGCGTGGCCCGTCGAATCGGTGTATTGGCCCGCGACGGCGAAGACGTTGGTCGGCAACCCGCTGTCGTGTGCGACATTGCCGAAGAAGCCGCTGACGATGCCCTTGGTCGTGCTCGTGAATTCTTTGTTCGGATCCCAATAGATCACGTGTGTCGTCACGGCGTGCATCACGGGCCCAACTTCGAGGTTGACCAACTGGGTGCCGCCACCTGGTCCCACATCGTAAGGATGAGCAAGGGCACCGACCGACATCGCTGCCGCGTGTTCAGCCTGGTATTTCGCGGCCAGGCTGGCTTCGATATCGCCGTTAATCGGCGTGATGCCGTAGCCCCGACCGCCGATCTTCGTCACAACCGCACCCGCTGGCGTGGCACCCACGGCGAGCAGCAGCGCACTCGCGAATGAGCAGAGACCGATGACGACCCGTGAACGCCTTGCGCCGGGTGACTGCACTCTCAGCCCGCTCTGAGTAAATCTGGCATCCGTGCTGGTGCGAGCTTCGGTGCGCCCCATGCGGAGCGGAACGCGATGCGTCACGAGTGGACCTACTGCGGATCGACGTCGACGCTGAAGTGGGCGCCCTGGTGCTCGCCGGCGCCGGCGACGCGGCGCACGGCATCGCCGACCGCGCGCACCGCCGGCCGGCGCTCGGCGGCCTTGACGACGAGCGCCTCGCGCTCGCGCCCGCGCAGCCTGAACAGCGAAGCCGGGCCGAGCACCGCGCGTCCGCCGCCGGCAGGGGGCGCGTCCGCCCGCAGGCGCTCGCGCACCGCGATCGCCGCCTCGCGCGCGAGGCGCGCGTCCTCGGCCGAGCAGACGATCCTGATCAGGTGCGAGAACGGCGGGTAGTCGAGCGAACGCCTGCGCTCGAGCTCACCGGTGAGGAAGCCGTCGCTGTCGTGGTTCGCGGCGTACAGGATCGCGCGCGCATCCGGCGCGATCGTCTGAGCCAGCACGCGCCCGTCGCCGCCGCGCCCAACCCGCCCGGCGAGCTGCGCGATCAACGCGAACGTGCGCTCCTCGGCGCGGAAGTCGGGAAAGCGCAGCGTCGCGTCGGCGTCGAGCACGACGCCGAGCGCGACGTCGGGGAAGTCGTGGCCCTTGGCGACCATCTGCGTCCCGATCAGAACGCCGCAGTCCGCGGCCTCGAACCGCCGCAGCAGCGCCCCGACGGCGCCGTCGGGCGCGTCCGCCTGTCCCGCGGCCCGCTCGGCGGGCGTCTCGCCGGCGCTCCCCGCCGCGACGTCCGCGTCGAGGCGAAAGATCGGGAACGCGCCGTCGTCGAGCACGCGCGCCAGCTCGTGCTGCAGGCGCTCGGTGCCGGCGCCGTGGCGCGCGACCGAGATCGAGGCGCACTCGCGACAGCGCTCGGGCGCCGGCTCGCGGTGTCCACAGTGATGGCACGCGAGGAACGCGCCCGCGCGATGGAGCACGAGCGCGACGTCGCATTGTGGGCAGCTCCATACGTGTCCGCACGAGCGGCACGAGAGGAAGTTCGACCAGCCACGGCGGTTCAGCAGGACGATCGCCTTGCTGCGCCGGTCGCGCACGTCGGCCAGCGCCTGCGCCGTCTGCGGATGCAGGCCGTGAGGAGCGCCGCGCATGTCGAGCACCTCGACCGGCGGCAGCGGCCGTCCGTCGACCCGTCGCGGCAGGCGCGACGCGGGGATCCGGTGCGCGCTCTCGGCGCGCGGTGTCGCGCTGCCGAGCAGCAGGACCGCGTCGCTGCGCCGCGCGCGCTCGGCGGCGACATCGCGCGCGTCGTAGCGCGGGTCGCCTTCATGCTTGTAGGAGGACTCGTGCTCCTCGTCGATCACGATCAGCCCGAGCCGCTCGATCGGCGCGAACACGGCCGAGCGCGGCCCGACGCAGATCCGCGCCTCGCCCTCGCGCAGTCGCCGCCACTCGGCATAGCGCTCGGCGCCGCGCAGCTGCGAGTGCAGCACCGCGACGGTGTCGCCGAAGCGCGCGACGAAGCGGCTGACGGTCTGCGGCGTCAACGCGATCTCCGGCACGAGCACGATCACGCCGCGGTCCTGCGCGAGCGCCGTCTCGGCGGCCCGGAGGTACACCTCGGTCTTGCCGGAGCCCGTCACGCCGTGCAGCAGGCGCGTGTGCGCAGAGCCGCGCTCGAGCGCCACCCGCAGAGACGCCAGCACCGACTCCTGGTCGGCGTTCAGCGCTGGCGGAGTGGGCGCCCGCGCGCCGACCGCAAGGCGCGGCGAGAGCTCGACCGCGCGCCGCTTGCGCCCGCTCAGTCGCCGCGTCGCGTTCGGCGGCAGGACGAGCCCGAGCGCGCGCGCAAGCGTCGAGCAGTACTCCTTCGCGATCCAGTCGGCGAGCTCGACCATCTCCGCCGGGACGCCCAACTCGAGCGCGCGCAGCGGCGCGAGCAGCTTCTCGGCCGCGACGTCGCTCGAGTCGGCGAGGCCGACGACGACGCCGAGCACCTCGCGTCGGCCGAACGGCACAACCAGCATCGAGCCGACGTCGACGACGCCGCCGCGCAGCTCCTCGGGCAGCCGGTAGTCGAACGGCCCGCGCAACGCGCGGGCCGTCGTCATCGGCTCGACCTGAGCGATGCTGGGCATCGCTCGGACGTTAGGTCAGAGCCCGGCGGCAGACCGCAAGGCCTGCGCCTTGTCGGTCTTCTCCCACGTGAAGTCGCGGTCTTCGCGGCCGAAGTGGCCGTAGGCGGCGGTCTTCTGGTAGATCGGGCGATGCAGTTTGAGCTCCTCGCGGAACGCGCCCGGGCGCAGGTCGAAGACCTCATCGACGGCCCTCGCGATCTGCGCGCGCCCGACCTTCTCGGTGCCGAACGTCTCGACCATCACCGACACCGGGTGCGCTACGCCGATCGCATAGGCCACCTGGAGCTCGGCGCGATCGGCGAGGCCGGCCGCGACGATGTTCTTGGCGACCCACCGCGCCGCGTACGCCGCCGAGCGGTCGACCTTCGACGGGTCCTTGCCCGAGAAGGCGCCCCCGCCGTGGCGCGCCATCCCGCCGTAGGTGTCGACGATGATCTTGCGCCCGGTCAGGCCACAGTCGCCCATCGGGCCGCCGATCACGAATTTGCCCGTCGGGTTGACGAGGAAGTTCTTGACGAGCTTCTTCTCGTCGTAGAGATCTCCCGGCAGCACCGGCCGCAGGACGTGCTCAAGCAGGTCGGGCTTGATCAGCGTGTCGCTGTCGATCCCCTCGGCGTGCTGCGTGGAGATCAGGATCTTCTCGATCTCGACCGGCACGCCGTCCTGATAGCGGATCGTGACCTGTGTCTTGCCGTCCGGGCGCAGATACGGGACGACCTCGCCCTTGCGAACCTCCGAGAGGCGCTTCGCGAGCTTGTGCGCGAGCGCGATCGGGAGCGGCATCAGCTCGTCGGTCTCGCGCGTCGCGTAGCCGAACATCATCCCCTGATCGCCCGCGCCGGCGACGTCGAGCTCGTCCTCGTCGGCCGGGTCGTGGCGGCTCTCGTAGGCCGTGTCGACGCCCTGCGCGATGTCCGGCGACTGCTTGTCGATCGCGCTGATCACCGCGCACGTGTCGCAGTCGAAGCCGTAGGCGGCATCGTCGTAGCCGATCCGGCGCACCGTCTCACGCGCGATCTCCTGAATGTCGACGTAGGTGTCCGTCGAAATCTCGCCCGAGACGACGACGAGGCCGGTGTTCACGAGCGTCTCGCAGGCCACGCGGCCATACGGGTCGTCGCGCAGCACCGCGTCGAGCACGCCGTCGGAGATCTGGTCGGCGATCTTGTCCGGGTGCCCCTCCGTGACGGACTCGGAAGTGAACAGGAATTCGTTGTCGGAAAGCTCATTCATGGCCGCAGCGGTTCACTCCAGGATTCGTCGTGTGAGGGTAGGGTCCGGCGAAAGCCGGGAAAGTCTAGGCGAACGCGCGCACTCAGCGCGATCCCGCACGTGCGCGCGTGTCGTTCGCCCCACGCCCGCGCTGGCCGCGCTCGACGAAGTCGACGATCAGCGGCACGCCCTCCATCCCGTATCGCGCGCGCATCCGGTTCTCGAGGAAGTAGGCGTAGTCGCGCGTCACGCGCGTGCGCGAGTTGACCTGGATCGCAAAGCGCGGCGGGCGCTCGCCGATCTGGGTCATGTAGATCAGCTTCAGGCGGTGCCCGCTGGCGCCGCGTCGAGTCCCGACCGGCGGCTGGCGCGCCTGCACGACCTCCGCGAGGAAGCGGTTCAGCTCGGGCGTCGGGATCCGCGCCGCCATCCGATCGCCGAGCGCGATCGCCTCGGGCAGCAGCCGCGCGACGTGTCGCCCGGTCTTCGCGCTCGCCGTCAGCACGCGCGGGCGCAGCCGCAGCTTCTCGGCGACACGGGCGCGCTCGTGCAGCAGGTCGTCCTCGTCGCCTTCGTGCAGATCCCACTTGTTCAGCACGATCGCCGTCGCGCAGCCGGCCTTCATCGCGAGCTCGGCGACCCGCAGGTCCTGGGCTGTCACGCCGTCTGTCGCGTCGCATACGACCAGCGCGACGTCGGCGCGCTCGGCCGCGCGCTGCGAGCGCAAGGCCGTGTAGTACTCGACCGAGTCGGCAACCTTCGACTGCCGGCGCATCCCCGCCGTGTCGATCAGCGTCAGCCGGCGATCGCCGACGAGCAGCGGCATGTCGATCGCATCGCGGGTCGTGCCCGCGAGCTCGGAGACGATCACGCGCTGCTCGCCGAGGAAGCTGTTGACGAGCGAGGACTTGCCGACGTTGGGCCGGCCGATCACGGCGAGGCGGACCGTGTCGTGGTCCTCGTCCGCGTCGCCGTCGGGCAGCAGCTCGACGATCCGGTCGAGCAGATCCCCCGAGCCGAGCCCCTGCGCGGCGGAGACGGCGAGCGGCTCGCCCAGCCCGAGGCGGTGGAACTCCGCGGCGAGCGGGATGTCGCCCGGCGCGTCGCACTTGTTCGCGGCGACGATGCTCGGGAGCGGCGAGCGGCGCAGCAGGTCGGCCATCTCTTCGTCGCCTGGCCGCAGCCCCGCGCGCACGTCGACTACCAGGACCGCGACCTGCGCGTCGGCGAGCCCCGCGCGCGCCTGGTCGCGGATCGAGCCGGCGAGCGGGTCCTCGTCGTGGAAGTCGACGCCGCCGGTATCGATCAGCGTGAAGCGGCGCCCGTTCCACTCGCAGTCGAGCTCCTTGCGGTCGCGCGTCACGCCGGGGCGCTCGTGCACGACCGCCTCACGCGAGCCCGTGAGGCGGTTGATCAGCGAGGACTTCCCCACGTTCGGATAGCCGACGACGGCGACCTTCATTGGGCCAGTATGACCCGGACGTGAGCGCTAGCCCGAGCGCGCTTCGCGCGCGAGCCCCGCGATCGAAGCGACGACCTGCTCGACCTCGCGCCCAGTCGTGTCGATCCGCACAGCTCCGTCCGCCGCGCGCAGGGGGCTGTGCTCGCGCTCGCTGTCGCGCACGTCGCGGCGCGACTGCTCGGCGAGCACCTCTGCGGGATCGGCGTCGAGCTCGGCCGCGCGGCGCCGCGCGCGCTCCTCGGCGCTCGCCGTGAGAAAGACCTTCAGCTCGGCGCTCGGCGCCACGACGGTGCCGATGTCGCGACCCTCGACCACCCAATCTCCGCTCGCGATCAGCGCGCGCTGCTTGGCGACGAGCGCCGCGCGCACCGCGGCGTCGCTCGCCACCCGCGAGGCCGCCTGCGAGACGGCGGCGCTGCGAATCTGCTCGCTGACGTCGCGGCCGTCGAGCAGCGTGCGGTCGTCTCTCAGCTCGATCCGAGCAGCGCGCGCGAGCTCGCCCGGGTCGCGCGCCGGGGAGCCCAGCACGAGCAGCGCGACGCAGCGGTACATCGCGCCGCTATCGAGGTAGGTGAAGCCGAGCGCGCGTGCGACGGCGCGTGCGACCGTCGACTTGCCGGCGCCGGCCGGCCCGTCGATCGCTACGAGCAAAGCGCCGCCAGGTCCTCGACGAACCCCGGATAGGAGACCGTCGCGGCCTCGATTCCTCGCACCTCGACGCCCTCGCGCGAGGCCAGCCCGGCGACCGCGCCGAGCATCGCCATCCGGTGATCGCCGTGAGCGTCGATCACGCCGCCGCGCAGCCCACCCGTGCCGCGTACGGCGAAGCCGTCGCTGGTCCCCTCGATCTCGGCGCCGAGCCCGCGCAGCCCCTCGACGACGCCGGCGATCCGATCGGACTCCTTGACGCGCAGCTCGTGCGCGCCGCGCACGAGCGTCTCGCCCTCGGCGAAGCATCCGAGCAGCGCGACGAGCGGCAGCTCGTCGATCGCCAGCGGCACCTCGTCGGCCTCGACGACGGTGCCCTCGAGCACACCGTGCGCGACGTCGAGGTCGCTGACGGGCTCATCGGGCGAGAGCTCGCCGGTCTCCTCCTCGAGGTCGCCGAGCACGATCCCGTGCATCCGTCGCACGATCCGCAGGAAGCCGGTGCGCGTCCAGTTGACGCCGACGTCGCCGATCAAGAGGCGCGAGCCCGGCACCAGCACGCCCGCGGCAACGAGGAACGCAGCCGAGCTCGGATCGCCGGGGACGCGTACGCCGCCGAGCAGCAGCTCGTCGGCGTTGACGACCGTCACGTGGCGTCCGTTGCGATGGACCGCGACGCCCGCGCTGAGCAGCATCCGCTCGGTGTGGTCGCGACTGCGCGTCGGCTCTCCGACCGTCGTCGCGCCGTCCGCGGCGAGCCCGGCGAGCAGCACGCACGACTTGACCTGCGCGCTCGCCACCGCGAGCTCGTAGGAGATCGCTCGCAGGTGCGCGCCGCGCACCGTCAGCGGCGCGAAGCGGTTCTCGCGCGCGCTCAGCTCGGCGCCCATCAGCCGCAGCGGCTCGGCGATCCGGTCGATCGGACGCCGCCGGATCGAGTCGTCGCCGTCGAGCGTGAACGACGCGCCCTGCTGCGCCGCGAGCCAGCCGGGCAGCAGCCGCAGCAGCGTTCCGGCGTTGCCGACGTCGATCGTCGCACCGGGCTCGCGGGCCTCGCGCAGGCCCGTCCCCCGGACGACGACCGTGTCTTGGTCGCGGAGCTCGACGAGCGCGCCGAGCGCCCGCACGGCGGCGAGCGTCGAGTCTGTGTCGGCGGCGTGCAGGTAGCGCTCGATCCGCACCGGCTCGGAGGCCATCGCGCCGAGCAGTGCCGCCCGGTGCGAGATCGACTTATCGGGGGGCGCGCGCAGCTCCCCGCTCAGCCCGCTCGCAGGCTCGAAGCGCATCTTCATCCTCTCATCATCGCGCCGGCGCCACGAATCGAGCGTGTGGACGGCAGGCGAGCGGCGATCGCGCGGCTCCTCACGCCGGCGCCACCGGGAAGCCGAGCTCCGCGATCAGCTCGCTCGCCCGCGCGGCGTCCTCGTCGGGGAGCCACAGCGCGACGACGCCCTGGCGGTTGTCCTGCGACGGCGCGAGCGCGAGGTCCCGGATGTTGACGCCCGCGCCACCGAGCGCCAGCGCGATCTGCGCGATCACGCCGGGGCGGTTGGGCACCGCGACGCGCAGCTCGGCGACCGCGCCGCCGGTCAGCCCGGCCCCGAGCAGCCGCTCGCGCTCGGCACGCGCCGCCTCGTTCCATGCCGTCACAGCCGCCGCGTCGCCCGCGGCGAGCGCGGCGCGGACCACCTCGACGCGCGTGATCAGCTCGTCGACCGCGGCGAGCAGCGCGTCGCGGTTGGAGATGTAGATGTCGGTCCAGATCGCGCTATTCGCGCCCGCCACGCGCGTCGCGTCGCGGAAGCTCGGTCCGACCGGCGGGACGCGCCCCGCGTCCTCGCCGAGCGCGCTCGCGGCCTGCGCGACGAGCACGTTCGCGAGCACGTGCGGCAGGTGCGAGATCGCCGCCAGCACGCGATCGTGCGTCTCGGCGTCGATCGCCGTCGGCTGCGAGCCGAGCGTCGTCAGCAGGCGATGCAGGCGCTCGTAGAGGACGCCGGCCGTGTTCGCCGTCGGCGTCAGATACCAGACGGCGCCGTCGAACAGGTCCTCGCGCGCGTGCTCGACGCCCGCTGTCTCGGCCCCCGCCAGCGGATGGCCGCCGACGAAGCGCTCGTCGGCGCTCGCGTCGGCGAGCGCGCGCTTGGTCGAGCCGACGTCGCTCAGCACGCACTCGGCGCCCGCGGCCGCGAGCGCGCCGCGCACGGTCTCCGCGAGCGCGCCGACCGGCGTCGCGACGAAGACGACGTCGGCATCGGCGACGGCCTCGGCGACGCTGGCCTCGGCGCGATCGATCGCGCCGAGCTCGAGCGCCCGCGCAAGGACGCCGATATCGGCGTCGTAGCCGGTCACGAACGCGCCCGTGCGCCGCCGAGCGGCGAGTCCGATCGAGCCGCCGATCAGCCCGACCCCCAGGACCGACACGTTCAAAGCCCCGCCCCGATCGCGATCATCCGACGCTGCTGAGCGCCCTGCGCGCGAGCTGCGCCGCCTGCTGGACCGCCGTCGCGTAGGCCGCGAAGTCCTCCGCGCGGAGCGCCTGCGGTCCGTCGCAGATCGCCTCCTCCGGTCGCGGGTGCACCTCGACGATGATCCCGTCGGCGCCGACCGCGGCGGCGGCCAGCGACAGCGGCGTGACGAGGTCGCGCCGGCCGGCGGCGTGGCTCGGGTCGACGATCACCGGAAGGTGCGTCAGCTCCTTCAGCACCGGCACGGCCATCAGGTCGAGCGTGAAGCGGTAGGCCGTCTCGAACGTGCGGATCCCGCGCTCGCACAGCATCACGTTCGGGTTGCCTTCCTTGAGGATGTACTCGGCGGCCATCAGCAGCTCGTCGAGCGTCGAGGAGAGCCCGCGCTTGAGCAAGGCCGGACGGCCCGAACGGCCGACCTCGGCGAGCAGCGGGTAGTTCTGCATGTTGCGCGCGCCGATCTGCACGACGTCGGCGACCTCGAGCACGGCGTCGACGTCGCGCAGGTCCATCAGCTCGGTGACGATCGGCAGGCCGGTCTCGGCCTTCGCCTCCGCGAGCAGCCGAAGCCCCTCCTGCCCGAGTCCCTGGAACGCGTAGGGCGAGGTGCGTGGCTTGTACGCTCCGCCGCGCAGGAATGCCGCGCCGCCGTCCTGCACGATCCGCGCCGTCTCGAGCGTCTGCTCGCGCGACTCGACCGTACACGGCCCGGCGATCAACCCGAAGTGCTCACCGCCGATCTTGCGTCCGTCGATCTCGAGGACGGTTCGCTCGCCGTGGGTGATCTGCGCCGAGGCGAGCTTGTACGGCTTGAGGATCGGCATCACATGGTCGACGCCCGGCTGACCCTCGAGGCCGAGGCCCGCGATCGAGACGTCCTGCTCGACGTCGCCGATCGCGCCGATCACCGACAGGCGGGCGCCGCGAATGCGGTGCGCAAGCGCGCCGGCGCTCTCGATCTTCTCGATCACCGCCTCGACGTCGTCCTCGCTTGCGGTCTCCTTCATCACGATCATCATCGATTCATCCTTTCAGAGCCGAAGTCCTAAGTGTGGGAAGCTGCGCCGGCGCCGCGCGGCGCACACCGAGCGGCTCGTGACTCGCGCGGCGCGCCGGCCGGCGCTTGCGGGAGGAGGGGGCTGTGGCCCCCGTGAAAGGCGCTTGGCCTCCCGACGAGGAGACCCGGTGCGGCCATCCGGGCCCGCTCACGAACGGGCCGAGACCGAAGCGCCTAGCTAAATCGCCAGGCGAGCTGATACGACCACGCGCACGCGAGCGGGCTGTGAAGCGAGCTGCGGCTGGATGCGGATGCGCGGGCGGACATGGTCGTTCACGAACGTTGTAGCAAGTTCACAGCACCTCGGCAAGCGCGTCGAGGAAGCGCGCGTTTTCCTCCGGCGTGCCGTACGTGACGCGGAGCGCCCCCGGCTCGCCGAGCGCCGCGCCGGCGCGGACGAGCACGCCGCGCTCCTGGAGCCCGGCCATCACCGCGGCCTCCTCGCGTCCCTCACCGAGGCGAAACCAGCAGAAGTTCGCCTGCGACTCGGCCGGCTCGATGGCGAGCGCGCGCAGGCGCTCATCGACCGAGATCCGCTCGGCGACGGTGCGCGCGACGCGATCGATCACGGCGTCCTGGTGCGCGAGCGCCTCGACTGCGGCGGCCTGCGCGAGCGCGTTGCAGTAGAACGGCTGGCGAACCTGGTCGAGCGCGCGCGGGAGCAGCTCCGAGCCACACAGCGCGAAGCCGACGCGCAGCCCGCAGAGCCCGTGAACCTTCGAGAAGGTCCGCAGCAGCACGAGGTTCGGGTGTCGCGCGAGCAGGTCGATCGACGCGTCGGGGTCATCGAGCAGGTTGAACTCGCAGTAGGCCTCGTCGACGATCACGCAGACATGCGGCGGGACCTCGTCGAGGAACTCGGCGATCTCGCGCAGCGCCAGCGCCGTGCTCGTCGGGTTGTTCGGGTTGCAGACGAGCACGAGCCGCGTCGCGACGGTGACCTCGCGCAGCATCGCCGGTAGGTCGTGGCGATCCTCGGCGTCGAGCGCGACCGTGATCGCGCGCGCACCGGACGCCGCGGCGAGGTGCGGATAGACCGAGAACGACGGCCAAGCGTGGACGATCTCGGCGCCCGGCTCGAGCAGCGCCTCGCCGGCGGCGAGCAGGATGTCGACCGAGCCGTTGCCGATCGCGATCCGCGACGGCGGGACCTCGTAGCGCTCGCTCAACGACCGGCGCAGCAGCGAGTTGGACGGGTCGGGGTAGCGGTTGAGCTCGCCGAGCGCGCGGGCGATCGCCTCGCGCACGGCGGGCAGCGGCGGGTAGGGCGACTCGTTGCTTGCGAGCCGCACCGGCGGCGCATCACCGGCGTATCCGCCGGCGACCGGGTAGCTCGGAAGGCGCGCGACGCGCGCTGAGAACTCGATCGGCACTCGCCTATTGTGCCGACTGCAGGTCGGCGCGCAGGGTGCTCGCCTCGCCGAGGTAGACGTGCCTGGCGACGTGGCCATCCTCGGCGTAGTAGTGGATCAGCACCCTGATCACGCGCGGCAGCGATCCCGGCACGTCGATCTCGCGCGCGCACAGCAGCGGCACCGACTCGAACCCGAGCGCGCGCGCGGCGACCGCCGGGAACTCGGCCGTCAGGTCGTTAGTCGCCGTGAAGATGCAGCTGACGACGCGCTCGGGCGCGAGCTCGTTGCGAGCGATGATCTCGCGCATCAGCGTCGTCGTCGCGTCGAGGATCTCCTGCGCCTCGTTGCGCTCGACGCTGATCGCTCCCCGCAGGGCAAAGAGTCGCATCCGCGGGCGATTGTGGCAGAGCGCGGTCCCTCAGAGCGTTCGCAGGAGCGCGAGCTCACGCTCGCTCAGGCGCCGGTGCTCACCCGCGGCGAGGCCGTCGAGCGCGAGCGGCCCGAAGCGCTCGCGGCGCAGCTCGAGCACCTGATGCCCGACCGCGGCGCACATTCGGCGGACCTGGCGGTTGCGCCCCTCGTGGATCGTCAGCTCGAGCTCGTGCGCGCCGAGACGCCGAACGTGTGCGGGCGCCGTCGGGCCGTCGTCGAGCTCGACGCCGGCGCGCAGGCGTCGCAGCGCCTCGTCCCCGATCGCGCCGCCGCCAAGACGCGCGCGGTAGGTCTTCGGCACCTCGTGGCGCGGATGCGTCAGGCGGTTCGCCAGCTCGCCGTCGTTGCTCAGCAGGATCAGGCCGCTGCTGTCCGCGTCGAGCCGTCCGACCGGGTACAGGCGTGCGCCCTCGCTCGGCACGAGGTCGAGCACGGTCGTGCGCCCGTGCGTGTCGCGCGCGGTCGAGACGACGCCGACGGGCTTGTTCAGCGCGTACGTCGCGCGCGGCTCGGGACCGCTCAGCGGACGCCCGTCGATGCTCACGCGCGAGCGCTCGTCGACCTCGCGCGCCGGGTCGGCGACGATCTGGCCGTCGACCTCGACACGGCCGCCGGCGATCACCGCCTCCGCCGCGCGCCGCGAGGCGACGCCGGCGTGCGCGAGGTACTTGGCGAGGCGCATCAGCGCTGCTCCGGCACGCGGCTCATCTGCTGCAACCATAGACACGCCGCCATGCCGCGCGGGCGCCCAACGGAGTGGCGCCGCGGGCCCGACAGCCGGCACGAACGATGGACCTGACCCTGCTCGAGGAGACACTCGCGACACACCGGCAGCCGCGCTTTCGCGCGCGCCAGGTGTGGGCGTGGGCGGCGCGCGGAGCGCGCGGCTATGAGGAGATGACCGACCTGCCCACCGCACTGCGCGAGCTGCTCGCGCGTGAGCTGCCGTTCTCGAGCCTGACGCTGCGCGAGGAGGCGCGCGCGAGCGACGGGACCGTCAAGGCGCTGTTCGCGACGGGCGACGGACGCCCGCTCGAGGCGGTGCTGATGCGCTACCGCGATCCCCGTTCGGGGACACCCCGTGACGGGGCGCAGGCAGGCGGTCGTCGTACGGTATGCCTCTCCTCGCAGTCCGGCTGCCCGCTGACGTGCACGTTCTGCGCGACCGGCCAGATGCGCTTCGCACGCAACCTGACTGCGTCGGAGATCGTCGAGCAGGCGCTGCACTTCCGCCGCCTCGAGGGCGACGCCTCGCCGATCACGAACTGCGTGTTCATGGGCATGGGCGAGCCGATGCTGAACATCGACGCCGTCCTCGCCGCGTGCGAGCGCCTGCCCGACCTCGGCATCGGCCATCGCCACACCGCGATCTCGACGGTCGGCTGGATCCCCGGGATCGAACGCCTCGCCGAGCAGGAGCTGCCGCTGCGTCTCGCGCTCTCGCTGCACGCCGCCGACGAAGCGCTTCGCTCGGAGCTGATGCCCGTCAACGATCGCTACCCGCTGAGCGACGTGATCGAGGCGTGCCGCGCCTTCTACGCACGCAAGCGCCGGCGCGTGTTCGTCGAGTACGTGATGCTGAACGGCGTCAACGACCGCTACGAGCAGGCGCTCTCCCTTGCGCGCGTGCTCGCGCCCTCGCGCGAGGGAGAGCGTCCGATCTTCAAGGTCAACCTGATCCCGTACAACCCGACGCACTCGCCCTACGAGGGCTCGACGCGCGCATCGATCGCCGCCTTTCGTGAGGCGCTGCTCGCGCAGGGCATCCCGGCGACGATTCGTCTGACGCGCGGGCGCGACATCGACGCCGCGTGCGGCCAGCTGGCCGCGAACGCCGTTTGACGTCGGCCTGACCGGGCGGCGCGGCGCTCGCGCGCGTCCGTGAGATCGTCTCACTTGCGACTGCGCGATGCTGGTAGCTTGTGACCCGCGGCACGAGGTGCCGACGCCCGAGAGAGCTCGCGCCTTGTCTGTGCCGTTCAACTCCGCCCTCGGGAGGCGAATCATGAGCACGATGGACATCGACGAAGCGAAGCTCGAAGCATTCATGGGACAGGCGGTCACCGACATGGGCGCGATCATCAGCGCGCCGTTGATGCTGATCGGCGAGAAGCTCGGTCTCTACAAAGCGATGGCTGGCGCGGGCCCGCTCAGCTCAGAGCAGGTCGCCGAGCGCTCGGGGGCGGCGGAGCGATACGTCCGCGAGTGGCTACGCAATCAGGCCGCCGGCGGCTACGTCGTCTACGACCCGGAGAGCGATCGCTACCTGCTGCCCGACGAGCACGCGCTCGCGCTGGCCGACGAAGACAGCCCCTTCTACATCCTCGGCGTCTACGACCTGATCGCGTCGCTCTATGCCGATGAAGATCAGCTCCTCGAGGTGTTCCGCAGCGGCGACGGGATGGGCTGGCACGAGCACGACGATCGACTGTTCCGTGGAACCGAGCGGTTCTTCCGCCCGGGCTACCGAGCGCACCTGATCGCGGAGTGGATCCCGGCGCTCGACGGGGTTCGGGAGAAGCTCGAGCGCGGCGCCAAGGTCGCCGACGTCGGCTGTGGTCACGGCGCCTCGACGATCATCATGGCCGAGGCGTTCCCGAACAGCGAGTTCTTCGGCTTCGACTATCACGACGAGTCGATCGCGCGGGCGCGCGAGGCGGCCCAAGCGGCAGGCGTCGGGGATCGGGTCGGCTTTGCTGTCGCCACGGCCAAGGACTATCCCGGCAGCGGCTACGACCTGGTCTGCGTGTTCGATTGCCTGCACGACATGGGCGACCCCGTCGGGGCCTCGGCTCACATCCGCGAGACGCTGGCCGACGACGGCACCTGGATGATCGTCGAGCCATTCGCGGGCGACACCGTGCAGGAGAACCTGAACCCAATCGGACGCGTCTTCTACGGAGCGTCGACGGTCATCTGCACACCGGCTTCGCTCGCGCAAGAGGTCGGGCTCGCGCTCGGCGCGCAGGCCGGCGAGGCGCAGCTGAGCGACGTCGTCAAACGGGGAGGATTCGGCACCGTGCGACGCGCGACGGAGACGCCCTTCAACCTGATCCTCGAAGCGCGACCGTAGCCCACACGCACGCCACGAGGCGCCGCCCTCACCCGGCGCGCGCCTCGCCGGCACGCAACAGCCGATCGCGCAGCTCGGCGTGCTCCTCGGGCGTCGGGTCCCACTGGGCGACGTCGGGCAGGTCCTCCAGCGAGCGTAGGCCGAACAGCTTCAGGAACTGCGTCGTCGTGCGGTAGACGATCGCGCCGAACTGCGAGTGGCCGGCCTCCTCGATCTGCCCGCGGTCGAGCAGCGTTGCGACGGCCGAGTCGGCGCTGACGCCGCGGATCCGCGCGATCTCCGGGCGCGAGACCGGCTGCAGGTAGGCGACGATCGCGAGCGTCTCGGCCTGCGCCGGCGTCAGCGTCGCGACGCGCGGGCGGCTGAACAGCCGACGCGCGGCGTCCTCGCTGACGGCGTCACTCGTGAACGTGAAGCCGCCGGCGAGCTCGCGCAGCACGATCCCCGAGCGGTCCGGCGCGCGGCGCTCGGCGAGCAGCGCGAGCGCCGCCGTCACGGCGCCCTCCCCCGCCTCGCACGCTTCGGCCAGCTCGGCCGGCGCGAGCGGATCGCTCGAGAGGAACAGCAGCGCCTCGACCGTTCGTGCGAGCCGCGGGACGTCCTCGCGCTGCTCGCTCACCCGGCCAGCCCCGCGACCGCGGCGTCGACGCGCAGGCTCCCCGGCGCGGCGGCGCCCGAAGCGCGGGCGAGTGACAGGCCGTCGGCGGTGAGCTGCCCGGACGGCCTGCGCACGTCGATCTCGCCGAAGCTCTCGCCTTGCTCCCAGTCGGCCTCACCGCGCTTGTAGAGCTCGAGCAGCGCGAACAGCGTGACGGCGACGGTCATCCGATCGGCGCCGCGCACGGCCTCGTCGAAGCTGAACGAGCCGCGCCGCAACAGGCCGCGCAGCAGCGCGAGGCGCTCGGCGACGGCGACGCGCGGGGCCGAGATGTGACGCAGGCTGATCTCCGGCGGCATCGTCAGGAGGCGGCCGATCGCGGCGCCGAGCGCGTGGGCGTCCTCCGACCCGGCCTCCGGCGCGAGCACCGTCCGGCGCAGGCCCGGCGGCAGCGGCGCCTCGCGGAAGCGGTGGCCGCGCTCCGCCTCGAGCAGCCCGCCGAGGTGGCCGGCGGCGGCGCGGTAGCGGCGCGCATCGAGCATCCGCGCGAGCAGCTCCTCGGCGGCCTGCTCCGGCTCGATGTCGAGCTCGTCCTGCTCGTCGCCGAGCAGCATCAGGCGTGACTTCAGCTCGAGCAACGCGGCGATCAGCACGATGAACTCGGTCGCGCTCTCGAGGTCGAGCTCGCCGCGCGCCTCGAGGTGATCGAGGTATCCGAGCACGACGTCGGCGAGCGAGAGCTCGAGCAGGTCGATCTCTTCGCGCAGGACGAGCGTCAGCAGCAGGTCGAACGGACCCGTGAAGACGTCGAGGTCGAGCTCGAGGTTGACGAGCGCCACGGGCGTCACCGTACTGCGCGGTCCCGACGGGGAGCGCCGACGCCCATTCGCTCGCGCACGTCGGCGAGCGTCTCCGCGGCGATTGCACGAGCGCGCTCGGCGCCGTCGCGCAGAATCGTCTCGAGCGCGTCCTCGTCTGCGCGCAGGCGCTCGTAGCGCTCGCGCGCGGGCGCGAGGTAGTCGACGACCGCGCTCGCGACGGCGCCCTTCAGCTCGCCGTAGCGCGCCTGCGCGAACTCGCCCTCGATCTCCTGCGGCCCGACGCCGCGCACGGCGGCGAGGATTTCGATCAGGTTGCTGACCCCGGGCTTGTCCTGCGCGCGGCGCACCTCGCTGCCGGAGTCGGTCACGGCGCCCTTCAGCTTCTTCTCGATCACGCTCGGCTCGTCGAGCACGTACACCGTCCCCTGACCGCCGGCCGCGCCGGCGGTGCCCGAGCCACTGCTCGTCGACATCTTTTGCGTCGGGTCCTGCAGGTCCATGATCCGCGCGCCGACCTCCGGGATCCGGTGCTCGGGCACGACGAGCACCTCCTCGCCCTCGCCGAAGCGCGCGTTGAAGCGCCGCGCGACGTCTCGCATCAGCTCGAGGTGCTCGCGCTGGTCCTCGCCGACCGGCACCTCCTTGGCGCGGTAGGCGAGCACGTCGGCGGCCTGCAGCACCGGATAGAGCAGCAGCGCGGCTGAGACGAGCTCGCGCTGGGCGAGCGACTTGTCGCGGAACTGGTGCATCCGCTGCAGGCGCCCCAGCTCGGTGACGCTCGAGAGCAGCCATGTCAGCTCGCTGTGCTCGCGCACGTCGGACTGGCGAAAGAGGATGCAGCGGGCCGGGTCGAGGCCGGCGGCGAGCAGGATCGCCGTCGTGTCGTACAGGCGCTCGCGCAGCTCGGGCGGCTCGTAGCCGACGGTGATCGCGTGCAGGTCGACGATGCAGTAGATCGCCTCGCCGCGGTCCTGGCCGGCGACGTACTGGGCGATCGCGCCGATGTAGTTGCCCAGGTGCTTGCGCCCCGTCGGCTGGATGCCGGAGAAGATGCGCACGCGCGGCCGCTAGCGCCGCCGCAGCGCGCTGTCGGTGATCCACGGCGGGTCCCAGCCGCGCTCGTCCGCTTTGACGTTGACCCCCGGTGCGACGATCTCGTCGATCCGGTCGAGCACGTCGTCCGTCAGCGTGCTGCGCTGCAGCGCCGGCAGCTGGCTCTCGAGTTGATCCATCGTGCGCGGACCGATGATCGCCGCGGTCACGGCCGGATGGCTCGTCACGAACGCGAGCGCGAGCTCGATCAACGTCATCCCCGACTGCTCGGCCAGCTGCGTGAACGCCCGCACCGCCTCGAGCTTCGCCTGGTTGCCCGGCAACGACATGTCAAAGCGCGAGGGCATCATCTGGGCGCGCCTGCTCGAGCCGGGCGATCTGCCGACCTCGCTGTATTTGCCTGACAGCCAGCCACCGGCGAGCGGGCTCCACGGGATCACACCGAGCCCGTAGCGCTTGCAGGTCGGCAGCACGTCGAGCTCGATCGCGCGGTGCAGCAGCGAGTACGGCGGCTGCTCGCAGACGAAGCGCTCGCGTACGCGGCGCTCGGCGATGAACTGCGCCTCGACGATCTGCGACGGCGCGAACGTCGAGCTGCCGATGTAGCGGACCTTGCCCGCGCGCACGAGGTCGGTGAGCGCGCCGAGCGTCTCGTCGATCTCAGTGTCGGGCTCGGGACGGTGGATCTGGTAGAGGTCGATCCAATCGGTTTTCAGCCGCCGCAGGCTGTTCTCGACCTCCTGCACGATCCAGCGGCGCGTGTTGCCGTACTGGTTCGGGTCCTCGTCGTGCATCCTGCCGTGGACCTTCGTCGCGAGCACGACCGACTCGCGCCGGCCGCCGGCGAGCGCCTTGCCGACGATCTCCTCGGACTCGCCCCGCGAGTAGACGTCGGCGGTGTCGAGGAAGTTGATCCCCGCGTCCAGCGCCCTGTGGATGATCCGAACCGAATCGTCGTGGTCGGTGTTCCCCCACGCGCCGAACATCATCGCGCCGAGGCACAGCGGGCTGACCTGGACGCCGGTGCTGCCGAGCTGGCGGTATTCGATCGTCATCCCGCGCGAGCCTAGTCGAGCGCCTCGCGGATCACGGGGCGCTTCGCCGCGGCGACCTCGTCGAGGCGTCGCACCGGCGTCGTGTACGGCGCGCTCAGCGCGATCTCAGGGTCCTCGAGCGCCTCGGCGAGGATCGCCGCGATCGCGTCGGCGAAGGCGTCGAGCGTCTCCTTCGTCTCGGTCTCGGTCGGCTCGACCATCAGCGCCTCCTCGACGAGCAGCGGGAAGTAGACGGTCGGCGGATGAAAGCCGTAGTCGAGCAGTCGCTTGGCGAGGTCGAGCGTCTTGACCTTCAGCTCGCGCTTCATCGGGCCACCCGAGAGGACGAACTCGTGCATGCACAGCTCGCCGTACGCGAGCGGCAGGTAGTCGGCGACGCTGCGCCCACCCGGGATGCTGTGCTCGCGCAACCGCGCAAGGAGGTAGTTCGCGTTCAGCACGGCCGCTTCTGAGGCGTCCTTCAGACCGTCCCCGCCGAGCGAGCGGATGTAGGCGTATGAGCGCACGAAGCAGCCGTAGTTGCCGTGGAAGCCGCGCAGGCGACCGATCGACTTCGGCCGGTCGTGCTCGAGCGCGAACGAGCCGTCCTCGCCGCGCGCCACGACCGGAACCGGCAAATACGGCGCGACCCGGTCGGATACGGCGATCGGCCCCGAGCCGGGACCACCGCCGCCGTGCGGCTGCGTGAACGACTTGTGCAGGTTGAAGTGGACGATGTCAAAGCCCATGTCGCCCGGACGCGAGAGCCCCATCACGGCGTTCAGATTGGCGCCGTCGTAGTACAGCGTCGCGCCGACGCCGTGCACGATCTCGGCGATCTCTGCGATGTTCGGGTCGAACAGGCCGAGCGTGTTCGGGTTGGTCAGCATCAGGCACGCGACCTCCTCGTCGGCCTTTGAGCGCAGGTCGTCGATGTCGATGCCGCCGTCGCCGTTCGTCGCGAGCTTGACGACCTCGAGCCCGGCCATCGTCACGGTCGCCGGGTTCGTGCCATGCGCGGTGTCCGGCGTCAGCACCTTGCGCCTGATCTCGCCGCGATCCTCGTGGTAGGCGCGCGTCAGCAGCACCCCCGCGAGCTCGCCGTGCGAGCCGGCCGAAGGCTGCAGCGAGACGTGCGCGAGCCCCGAGATCTCGGCGAGCGCCTGCTGCAGGTTCCACATCAGCTCGAGCGCGCCCTGCGAGCGCGCGGCGTCCTGCAGCGGGTGCAGGCGCGCGTGCCCCGGCAGCGCCGCGACGCGCTCGTGCAGCCGCGGGTTGTGCTTCATCGTGCACGAGCCGAGCGGATAGAAGCCCGAGTCGAGGTCGAAGTTGCGCTTGGAGATCCCGACGTAGTGGCGCACGATCTCCGGCTCTGAGACCTCGGGGAGGCGTGCGCGCTCGACCCGGCGAAAGCGCTTTGGCAGCAGCTCGTCGGCGTCGACGGCGGGCACGTCGAGCGCCGGGCAGGCGAACGCGCGGCGCCCGCGCGCGCCCTTCTGGAAGATCGTCCGCGCGCGCTCGCGCTGGAGCGGGCTCGCGGCCGCCCCGCGCCTCGGCGGCGCGTCGAGGCCGTGGTGTGGGTGGTGGCCGTCGATCCCGGGATCGGCGTGCAGGTGGTTCTCGTCGATCGCGCTCACGCCGGCACCGCCTCGCTGGCCGATCGCCGATCGGTGGCGGCGACCGCCGCGCCCAGCACCTCGGCGAGGCGATCGATGTCGGCGCGAGAGCGCCGCTCGGTGATCGCGACGAGCAGCACGCCGCGGTCCTCCTCGCGGCCGCTGAGCGCGTGCACGTCGACGCCCGGGTTGACGCCGAGCTCGCTGCAGCGGCGGCGCACCGCGTCCACGTCGGCATCGAGCCTCAGGGCGAACTCGCGCACGACCGGCTGCGCGTGCAGCTTCTGGACGCCGTCGAGCGCAGCAAGGCGCTCGCGCGCGTAGTGGGTGCGCGCGAGCAGCAGCTCGCCGAGCTCGACGATCCCGTCGCGTCCAAGCCACGAGAGGTAGACGACCCCGGCGAGCGCGTTGAGCGCCTGCGCAGTGCAGATGTTCGAAGTCGCCTTCTCGCGGCGGATGTGCTGCTCGCGCGTCTGCAGAGTCAGCACGAAGCCGCGCCGGCCGTCGACGTCGACCGTCTCGCCGGCGATCCGCCCGGGCATCCGCCGCAGGTACGCCTCACGCGCGGCGAAGAACCCGAACGACGGGCCGCCGAAGTCGAGCCGGTTGCCGAGCGGCTGACCCTCGCCGACGGCGACGTCGACGCCGCAATCTCCAGGCGACGCGAGGATCCCGAGCGCGATCGGGTCGGCCTGGCAGATGACGACCGGATCGCTGGGCTTTCCGAACCCGGCGCCGTCGGCGCCGAAGCTGGCCGCGACGGCCGACCTCGCGGCGGCGCTCAGCGCAGCGGCATCCTCGACCGCTCCGTAGAAGTTGGGCTGCGCGAAGATCGCGGCGCTCGTTTCCGCGTCCATCGCGGCGGCCCACGCGTCAGGGTCGGTCAGGCCGTCGCGCAGGGGCACCTCGACGACGTCCATCCCGTATCCATGAGCGAGCGTGCGCAGCGTCTGCAGCGTGTGCGGGTGCAGCCCCGCGCTCGCGACGATCCGCGAGCGGCCGTTGTGCAGCTTGGCCATGTACGCAGCCGCGGCGACCGCCGAGGGGCCCTCGTAGGTCGAGGCGTTCGACACCGGCAGCCCCGTCAGCTCGCAGATCGCGGTTTGGTACTCGAACATCACCTGCAGGCCGCCCTGCGAGATCTCGGGCTGGTAGGGCGTGTACGGCGTGAGGAACTCCGAGCGCTCGGTCAGCATGTCGACGATCGCCGGAACGTAGTGGTCATACATTCCCGCGCCGAGGAAGCTCAGCTCGTCCTCGGCGCTCGTGTTGCGCGCGGCGAGCTCTGAGAGGTGCGCGTAGACGTCCTGCTCGGTCTGCCCGTCGGGCAGGTCGAGCTCGCGCCCGAGGCGCATGCCCTCGGGGATCTGTCGGTCGAAGATCTCCTGCACCGAGCCGACGCCGATCGCGTCGAGCATCGCTTCGAGGTCGGCTGGCGTGATGGCTGTGTAGCGGCTCAAGGCTGAGCTCAGCCTAGCCGCCGAGCGTGGCGGCGTACGCACCGGCGTCCATCAGCGCGTCGCGCTCGCCGGGGTCCGACAGGCGCACCTTGACCAGCCAGCCGGCGCCGTACGGGTCCTCGTTGATCGCCTGCGGGCTCTCGGCGAGCGACTCGTTGACCTCGACGATCTCCCCCGACAGCGGCGCGATCACGTCCGAGACGGCCTTGACAGACTCGACCTCGGCGTACGAAGCGTCCTTGCTGACGCTCGCGCCGACGGCCGGCAGGTCGAAGAAGACGACCTCCCCGAGCGAGTCCTGTGCGTACCACGTGATCCCGAGCGTCGCCGACGAGGCGTCGTCGGTGTCGATCCGTGCCCAGTCGTGCTCGGCGTGGTAGAGGAGATCGTCGGGGTAGCTGCTGTCTGCCATCACGCGGCCTTTCGGTAGAGCGGTTTCTGCTTGACGAAAGCGCGGCGGATCTTGCCACGAACGTCGATCTCGAGCTCGCTGCCGACGGGCGCGCGAGCGGCCGGGACGTAGGCCATCCCGATGCCGACGCCGAGCGTCGGCGACATCGTTCCGCTCGTCACCTCGCCGCCCCCGGCGATCGCGTTTCCCTGCCGCGCGATGCCGGGCCCGTCGATCTCGAACGCGATCAGCCGCTCGCTCGGGCCGCTCTCACGCACGGCGCGCACGGGGTCCGAGCCGACGAAGCCCGTGTCCTCGTGACAGCACCATCCGAGGCCGGCCTCGATCGGGCCACGATCCACGCTCAGGTCGTTGCCGTAGAGGTGAAAGCAGACCTCCAGGCGCAGTGTGTCGCGCGCGGCGAGTCCCGCCGGACGTGCGCCGCGGCGCACGATCTCCCCCCACAGCGCCGGCGCGAGCGCCGGGCGGCAGAGCAGCTCGACGCCGTCCTCGCCGGTGTAGCCGGTGCCGCACACGAGCACGCTCTCGCCGGCGAGCCGGCGCGTCGCGACCGTCATCCGCGCCGGTAGCGGCGCATCGGAGATCGCCTGTACGGCCCCCCGCGCCTGCGGACCCTGCACGGCGAGCATCGCGTAGTCGTCGATCCGGTCGCTGACCTGCGCGTCGGGGTAGTCGCCGGCGTGCTCGCGAAACCACGCGAGGTCGCGCTCGTGGTTGGCCGCGTTCGTGACGACGAGGAAGCGCTCGCCGTCGAGCCGATACGCGAACACGTCGTCGAGCACGCCGCCGTCCTCGCGACACAGCACGCTGTACTGCGCGCCGCCGCCGTCGCGCCCGAGCGCGATCTGCTGGACGTCGTTCGACAGCAGCCGCTGCATCAGCGCGAGCGCCTGCGGGCCCGACACTTCGATCTCGCCCATGTGCGAGACGTCGAAGATCCCGCACGCCCGCCGCACGGCGTGGTGCTCCGCGGCCACGCCCTCGTACTGCACCGGCATCTCCCACCCGGCGAACTCGACGATCTTCGCCCCCGCCGCGACGTGCGTGTCGTACAGGGACGTCCGGCGCAGAGAGTTCGTCACGCGCCGCAGGCTAGCGGGAGCGACCTAGCGCAGGAACGGCGGGACGTCGATGTCGTCGTCGGAGATCTCGAGCGTTGAGCGCTGGCGATCGTCGATCGACGGCCGGCGGTCACGACCGCGCTCGCGACTCTCGCGCCGCGCGCTGCGTCCCGGGCGGTGGTCGAAGCCGGTGCCGATCACCGTCACGCGGACCTCGTCGGACATGCTCTCGTCGATCACCGCGCCGAAGATGATGTTCGCGTTCGGGTCGGCCGCATTCTGGATCGTCTCCGCCGCGTCGTTGACCTCGAACAGGCCGAGGTCCTTGCCGCCAGTGATGTTCAGGAGGATCCCGGTCGCGCCGTCGACCGACTCCTCGAGCAGCGGCGAGCTGATCGCCGCCTTCGCGGCGTCGGCTGCGCGGCTCTCGCCGCCGGCCGTGCCGATCCCCATCAGCGCCGAGCCGGCATCCTGCATGATCGTCCGCACGTCGGCGAAGTCGAGGTTGATCAGGCCCGGGATCGTAATCAGGTCGGTGATGCCCTGGACGCCCTGGCGCAGCACGTTGTCGGCCTCGCGGAACGCATCGAGCATCGACGTGCGCCGCTCGACGACCGTCAACAGCTTCTCGTTCGGGATCACGATCAGCGTGTCGACGACCTCGCGCAGCCGCTCGATCCCCTCGGTCGCCTGACGCCCGCGCTGGGAGCCCTCGAAGTCGAACGGCCGCGTCACGACGCCGACCGTCAGCGCGCCGATCTCGTTCTTCGCGATCTCCGCGATCACCGGTGCCGCGCCCGTGCCCGTGCCGCCGCCCTCACCGGCCGTCACGAAGACCATGTCGGCGCCCTTCAGCGCCTCCTTGATGTCGTCGCGCGACTCCGACGCGGCGCCGAGGCCGACGTCGGGGTTGGCGCCGGCGCCGAGGCCCTTCGTCGACTCGTGGCCGATGTTCAGCTTGACGTCGGCGTCACACATCGCGAGCGCCTGCGCGTCGGTGTTCGCCGCGATGAACTCGACGCCGCGCAGACCCGCGTCGACCATGCGGCTGACCGCGTTCGTGCCGCCGCCGCCGACGCCCACGACCTTGATCACCGCCAGATAGCTACCGCTGCTCTCCATGATGGTTCTGTCCGAACCCTTCAGTAGAAAATTAGGGTTCGCAGCATACAGACTGCGCAACCGCCGGGATGGGCACGTTATGCAGGGAACTTCGCCCTGTCAACGATCATGTCCAGTTCCGCAACGTTCGTTGCAAATGGCCAACCCTCGACCGACGGCTGAGCATCGGACGGCGCCAGCGGTCAACCTCACGTTGAGGTTGAGTCCATTTCACAGCGCCTCTCAGCGCCAAGTTCTCCTAGTGCGCCGGTTCCGCTCCAGTCGTTTCGCTCGTCCCGGCGCCGGCCGCTTCGCCGCTCGAGGACGACGTGCGTTCGCTCGACGCCGCTTCGTGTTCCTTCGAGGACGCTTCGTGTTCGGTCGAGCTGGTTTCTTCGTGGCCGCCCGTAGCCGTCGGCGACGACGTCGTGCTCGAGGCGCCGCCGCCGACCGCCGAGCTCAATCCTTCGGCGAGCGACTGGCCCGATTCGGAGGACGTGTGCGTGGCGCCTGCGCCTTCCGCTTCCGCTTCCGTCCCGCCACTTGCAGGGGGCGTGACGCCCGGCGGAAAGCCGGCGGCCGGACGTTCGGGGACGCGCACGTCGACGTACGAAGCGCCGGCCGAGCTCGCGTCGGCCAGCACGCGCGCGAGTGACTGCCACTTGGCGTGCGGGCGACTGGCGTCGCCGAAATACGCGAGCAGCCCGCCCTTGAGCGCGAGCGTCAGCCCCTTCGGACCGCCGTAGGCACGTTCGACGTCGCTCGCAAGCTGCGCCGGCGCCGCGCCGAGCACGCTCAGCGCCGCCAGCAGCGTCGGGTCATGGACACGCTCCCCGGTGCTCAGGGGTCTCGCGCCGGCGAGCGACGGCAGCGAGCCGCTGACGTGCGCCGGGCCGAGCACGACGCCGTCGGCCGCCACCGCCGTCTTCGCGCCGGCGACGCTCAGCGCTGCTACCGGTGGCTGCTCGATCACGTGGATGCTCAGCGAGTGCGGGAAGCCCGCCTGGACCTCGACGGCGCCGACGACCGGGTACGCCGCGACCGCCGCGCGCAACTCGCTCGTCTTCACGTCGAGCGTGCTCATCCGCCGCGCCGCCGCCGTCAGCGCCGATTCGATCGCCGCCGCGTCGGCGCCCCGCGCGCCGACGATTCGCACCTGGCGCACGGCGACGAGCGAGGAGTCGCGCAGCCACAGCCAACCGCCGGCGAGCAACGGCGTCGTGACGAGCGCCGCGAGCAGCGCGATCCGCAGGCGCCGGTGCACCCGCACGCGCGACCAGCACGTCGCCGCCAGGCGCGCGAGCGCTCCTGGCACGCGCCAGAGCAGCGCGATCGCGCGGTCGATGCTCGTGCCTGCGGCGCGACTCCCCGACGGCGCGCGACTGCGCGTGCGGTTGGGGCGGGTTCGGTGCGGTGTGACACCGCCGATTCCGAGGCGGCCGGCAAACGAGCGATCCATCGGCCTCCATCTTCGACCTCGACCGGCGAACCCCTACCGCCAGTCTCAACGATCGACGCGGCGCAGCTCGAGCCACTCCTCGTAGGAGTCAACGATCACCAGAAAGGGATCGAGCCCCCCGAGCCCGAGCAAGCCGAAGGCCCATCGCCAGGGCTCGCAGAAATACACGGTCGCGGTCCACACGTGTACGGCGTCGGTCTCCCGTAGTTCGAGCTGAACGTCCGCCGCCTTGCCTGTCGTGCGCAACCCGCCCACGACGATCTCGCAACTGGCTGCCGTCGTTAGATCTACGCCGGCGAGCTCTGCCACGTGGGCGCCCATGCGGACATCGCTCGCACCTGTGTCGATCAGGCAAGCCTGCGGCGCCAACTGCAATCCATCGACCGTGACGTCGATGACTGGCCGCGACCTGCCGGCAACCGCGGGCAGAGCTTGGAACGAGTGCCTCACAGCGGCGCCGCGCCGCTTGCCTCCAGCTCGTTGCCGGGCACGTGGAACATGCTGTCGGCCTGTTGGCGATGCTCTGCGAGCCAGCTCACGACCGCACGTGGGTCGGGCGCGCCGACGAGCACTTCGTCTTCCCGCGTCGCGACCCACTGTCCGACGAACGGCTCCAGCGTCTCGGCGCTGGCGCGTGGACGCGCGCCGCGTCGACGATCGCGCGCTTGACCACGGCTGGCGGGGGTCGTCGCCCCGCCCTCGGCGGCGCTTCCCGGTCGCATCTCGGTCGAGCGCCTACCAGTCGCGAAGCCGAGCCCAGCGAGGATGCGCCGCGCCTGGTGCGAGGTGAAGTCGGCTCGATCGAGACCGGTCACGACGCCGATCACCTGCTTCGGCGGGTATCGCCTCCGATTGACCACGACGTAATGGCTGAAGACCGGCTCCGGCAGGACGCGGCGCATCGTGCGCTCGACGTCGCCTCGCCGAAGGTCGAACCGTCGCCTTGCAACCGTCACCGATCTCGTCTCGGTCATCTCTTTTCTCCGATCCGGTTTCTCTGACTTGTCTCTGCAGCCTACCAGGCCGGGAGTCGGTCAAAGCCACGGAAAACGCACCTCGCCGAGCGTCTGCACCTCCGGCTCGAGTGCGACGCCGAAGCGCTCGAGCACGCGGCGGCGGCCCTCGCCCATCACGGCGAGCACATCGGCCGTCGTCGCGGTGCCGGTGTTCTCGACGAAGTTCGCGTGCTTCGGCGAGAAGCGCGCGCCGCCGACCGCGACCCCGTCGCAGCCGGCCTGCGCCAGCAGCAGCCCCGCAGTACGCCCCTCCGCGCGCGCGTCATCCGGGTTCTTGAACGTCGAGCCGAACGTCTTGATCCCGTGGGGCTGTGCCTCGTGGCGAGCCTCGCGCATCCGCGCGAGCGTTGCCGCGACCGTCGCCCGGTCCGACTCGGCGAGCGCGAAGCTCGCGCGCGTGACGATCTCGCCGGCCACGAGGTTCGAGCGGCGGTAGCCGAAGCCGAGCTCCGACGGCGTGCGCCGTTCGTCGCCGCTCGCCGTCACGAGCTCGACCCACTCGAGCGCACGAGCCAGCTCGCCGCCGTACGCGTTGGCATTCATCCGCACCGCGCCGCCGACAGTGCCCGGGATGTTCACGCCGAACTCGATCCCCGCGAGCCCCGCACGCGCCGACTCGGCCGCGACCGCCGGCAGCCGCGCGCCGCCGCCGCAGACGATTCGCGGGCCGTCGCGCTCGATCCGCGCGAGCTCGCGGTCGAGCTTCAGCACGAGCCCGGCGACCCCGGAGTCGGCGATCAGCAGGTTCGAGCCCGAGCCGACGACGCTCACCGGCGCACCCGCCGCGTCCGCCCACGCGAGCAGCTCGAGCAGCTCGGCCTCGCTGCCGGCGCGCGCGAAGAACTCGGCCGCTCCCCCGGTGCGGACCGTCGACAGCCGCGCGATCGGGAAGTCGCGCCGCACGCTCTGCGGTGGCGAGGGCGAGGGCGAGGGCGACCGTGACGCGGCGCTCATCCCGCCGCCCGACCGACGGCCCCCGTCAGGGCACGCGCGAGCGTGTCGACGTCGCCGGCGCCCATCACGACGACGAGATCGCCCTCGCCGAGCATCGCGCGCAGGACCGGCTCGGCGTCTGCGAACCTCGGCAGCCAGTACACGGGGCGTCCCGCCGCCGCGTCGGCCGCCGCCTCGGCGACGAGCAGCCCGCTGACCCCCGGATGCTCCTGCGCGCGCTCGCGCGCCGGATAGACGTCGAGCACGACGATCACGTCGGCGAGCGCCAGCGCGATCCCGAACTCGCGAGCGAGGATCGCCGTGCGCGAGTACAGGTGCGGCTGGAAGACGGCCACGAGGCGCTCGTGCACGAGCGTACGAGCGCCCTGCAGCGTCGCCGCGATCTCCGTCGGGTGGTGCGCGTAGTCCTCGTACACCTGCGCCCCCTGCGCGGTCTCGCCGACGCGCTGGAAGCGCCGGCCCGCGCCGCGGAAGGCGGCCAGCCCCTCGATCGCCAGGGCGATGTCGGCGCCCGCGATCCGCGCGACCTCGAGTGCGCCCGCTGCGTCGATCGCGTTGTGCGCGCCGGGAACGGCGAGCCGCACCTCGAGACCGTGCCAGTCAAAGCTCGAGCCGCCCGCGAGCAGCGCGACGCCGGCCGCGTCGTAAGGCACGACTGGGCCCTCGCGCAGCGCCAGCAGCTCCGCGCGGTCCCAGACGACGGCGTGCCGAGCGCCGGCGAGGAACTCGCGGAACGCCGAGCGCAGATCCTCGAGCGACGAGAACGCCGCGTGATGATCGAGCTCGACGTTGGTCAGCAGCGCGACCTCGGCGTCGAGGCTCAGCATCGAGCGATCCGACTCGTCGGCCTCGACGACCAGCCACTCCCCGGCGCTCCAGCCCGCGTTCGGCAGGCCGGCGCCGATCGCGCCGCCGACGAGCCAGCCCGGATCGAGACCGGCCGCGCGCAGGGCGTGCACGGTCATCGACGCCGTCGTCGTCTTGCCGTGCGTCCCCGCGACGGCGATCGTGCGCCGCAGCGCGCTCAGCTCGCCGAGCAGCTCCGCACGCGAGCGCTCGCTAAGGCCGCGCTCGCGCGCCGCCGCGCGCTCCGGGTTCTCGGCCGCGACGGCCGTCGAGTAGACGAGCTCGACGTCCGCGCCGGCCGGGACGTTCTCCGCGGCATGCCCGATCCGCGCGTCGAGCACTCCGTCGGCGGCGAGCGCGCGTGCGAACGGGCTCTCGACGACGTCCGAGCCGCTGACCTCGGCACCGAGCGCGTGAGCTGCGCGCGCGTAGGCGCTCATGCCTGCGCCGCCGACGCCGACGAAGTGCACGCGCCGGCCCACCCACGGCCGCTCGGCGGCGCTCATTCGCCGGCGACCTCGAGCACCTGCGCCGCGACCGCGCGCGCCGCGTCGGGGCGTGCGAGGGCGTGCGAGGCGGCCGCCATCGCCGCCAGTCGCGGTCGGTCGGCAAGCAGCGCGGCGACCTCGCGCGCGAGGCGCGCCCCGCTCAGCTCGTCGTCCGCGATCACGACGGCCGCGCCCGCCTCGGCCATCCAGCGCGCGTTCGCCGACTGGTGGTCGCCCGCTGCGTGCGGGTACGGCACGAGGATCGCCGGCACGCCGTGTGCGGCGATCTCGAAGACGGAGCCGCCCGCGCGCGCGACCGCTAGGTCGGCCGCTGCCAACGCGTCGGCGAAATCCTCCTGCGCGAGGTACTCGCGCAGCTCATAGCCCGGCGGCAGCTCGCGCCGGCGCAGCTCTTCGTAGTCGCGTCGTCCTGAGATGTGCAGCACGCGGAGCGCGCCGCCGGCCGGCGAGCGGGCGGCGAACGCGTCGGCCGCCGCGAGGTTGATGCTGCGCGCGCCGAGCGAGCCGCCGAAGACGACGACGCACGTGTCCTGCGCACCGATCCCGAGACGCGCACGCGCGCCGTCGGGCGTGTGTGGCGTGATCGGCACAGGCCTGCCGGTCACGAGATAGCGCCCGCCGGCGCGCCGGATCCGGCGCCGGCCTACCGGTGGGAAGGCAAGGCAGACGCGCGCCGCAAGCGGCGCGAGCAGCCGGTTCGTCAACCCCATGTGGCTGTCCGCCTCGGTCAGGACGACCGGGATCCGCAACGTGATCGCCGCCAGCGCGACCGGGCCGGCGACGTAGCCGCCGGCGCCCATCACCGCGTCCGCGCGCAGGCGTCGCAGCAGACGACGCGCACGCGGCAGCGCCAGCGCGGCGCGCAGAAGAGCGCGCAGCGCGCGCAGCGGGTGCGAGCGGCTCAGCCCTTCAACCGTGATCGCGTGCAGCTCGTAACCGGCCGCCGGCACGAGCTCGGCCTCGGCGCGGCCGCCGCCGATGAACGAGACCTCGGCGCCCTCAGCCCGCAGCGCGTCGGCCACCGCGAGCGCCGGCACGACGTGCCCCGCCGTCCCGCCGGCCGCGATCACGATCCGCTTCGCTTCGCTCACCGCTCAATCCTGCCGTTTCGCGCGCGCGTGCGTCGCGTGAGCGCCTGGCGGTGGACGGCACCGCGCGCACGTGCGCCGTCCCGCCGGAGGCGACGTTGACGAGCAGGCCCATCGCCGCAAGCATCACGATCAGGCTGCTCGAGCCATAGGAGACGAACGGCAGCGGCACGCCCGTCAGCGGCGCGAGCCCGAGCACGGCGAAGACGTTGAGCAGCGCCTGCGAGACGATCAGCGACGTCAGGCCGACGGCGATCAGCGCGCTGTGCAGGCTGCGCGCGCCCTTCGCGGCGCGAAGCCCGGCGTACGCGATCAGCCCGTACAGGAACAGCAGCGCGCAGACGCCGAGCGCACCGAGCTCCTCGGCGATCACCGCGAGGATGAAGTCCGTCGGCGCCTCCGGCAGGTAGAAGATCTTCTGCACCGACTGGCCGGGGCCGACGCCGAAGAGGCCGCCCGAGCCGATCGCGATCTGTCCCTGGACGGCCTGAAAGCCGCTCGTCGAAGCGTGCGCCCATGGATCGAGAAACGAGGTCAGCCTCGCCCGCGCGTACGGTCTGATCAGCGCGTAGAGCGCGACGACGGCGAACGCGCAGCCAACGACGATCGCCAGCCTGCGCATCTCGATCCCGGCGGCCACGAGCAGCGCGATCGTCGTGAAGGCGATGACCATCGCCGTGCCGAGGTCCGGCTGCGTGGCGACGAGCACGACCGCCCCGCCGATCACGACCAGCAACGGCTTGGCCAGATCGCGCAGATCGTGCACTCGCTGCGGGCGCTTCGCCAGGAGCGTCGCGCCGTAAAGCACGAGCGCCAGCTTCATCAGCTCCGACGGCTGGAATTGAAGCGGGCCCGCCCCGAGCCAACGCCGCGCGCCGTTGACGCTGACGCCGACGTGCGGGATGTGCACGGCGAGCACGAGCACGAATGAGCTGATCAGCAGCGGTCCGGTGATCGCCTGCACTTTCGCGACCCCGTCGCGTGCCAGGACGCGCATCAGGACGAGCCCGATCGCCCCGTAGACGAGGTACTTGACGAGGTAGCCGCTGCCCGTGCCGCCGCTCTGCAGCAGCGACGTCGCCGACGAGGCGCTGTAGACCATCACGGCACCGAAGGCGAGCAGGCACAGGGTCGCCGTGATCAGGATTCGCTGCTCGAGCGGCTGGTCGGCCGCGAGGCCGATGCCGCGGCCCCGCTTTCGCTGGGAACGAGCGCCCGTGGAGCGGGCGCGCCGTGCTGCGGCCGATGGCATCGTCACCGACTTCGACGCGCGCCGCCCTACGCCTGCATTTTTTCGACGAGCTCGCGAAAGCGCGCCCCGCGCGCCTCGAAGTCGCCGAACTGGTCGAAGCTCGCGCACGCCGGAGAGAGCAGGACCACCGCGCCCTCGCTCGCCGCCTCGCTCGCCGCGGCGAGCGCGTGCTCGAGGTCCCCGCAGTCGAGCACCGGCGCGGTGACGTTGCGCAGCGCGGCCGCGATCGTCGCGGCGTGTTCGCCGATCAGGTAGACCCCGGCGCATCCGTCCGCAACGGGCTCGCGCAGGCTCGTAAAGTCCTGGCCCTTGCCCTGACCGCCGAGGATCAGGTGCACCGGACGCCCGGCGAACGCCTCCAGCGCGACCTGCGTGCTCGCGACGTTCGTCGCCTTCGAGTCGTTCACGTACAGCACGCCGTCGAGCTCGGCGACCTCCTCGAGGCGGTGCGCGACCCCGGTGAACGACGCCAGGCCGGCGCGGACGGCCCGCGGCTCGACCCCGCGGGCCAGGCACACCGCGGCAGCAGCCATCGCGTTCTCGACGTTGTGGCGTCCGCGCATGCGCATCTCCGCGAGCGCGATCAGCGCCCGTCCTCCCCACCACAGCTCGCCGTCCAGCTCGAACAGCGCCGCCGAGGCGTCCCAGCCGAACTCGACCCGCCGCGCGCCGCCGGGGATTGCGCCGTCGCGCGAGCCGGCGCCGGCGGCGCCCTCGCTCGACGCCTGCCCGGCAACGGCCCAGGCCAGCTGCCGCTCGAGGTCGGCCGGCAGCACCGCGACGTCATCCGAGCCCTGCCGCGCGAACGCTTCGAGCTTGGCCGCCGTATACGCCTCGAGCGTGCCGTGTCGGTCGAGATGATCCGGCGTCACGTTCAGCAACACCGCCGCCTCCGGCGCGAACTCGAGCGTGTCCTCGAGCTGGAACGACGACGCCTCACAGACCACCGTCGCGCCCGGCTCGAGCGCGCCGACGAGCGAGCTGACGGCCGTGCCGACGTTGCCCCCGACCGCGACCGCCAGCCCCGCCTCGCGATGGATGTGCCCGATCAGCTCGACCGTCGTCGTCTTGCCGTTCGTCCCGGTCACCGCGACGAACTCGTTTCCCAACAGGCGCCACGCGAGCTCGAGCTCGCCGAGCACCGGCAGGCCGCGATCGTACGCTGCGGCGAGGACAGGCGCCTGAGCCGGCACGCCCGGGCTCTTGACGACGGCCCGCACGTCGTCCAGCGGCGCTATCCAATCCTTCTCATCCAAGAAAATCCTCACCCCGTCCGCCCGCAGCGACTCGGCCGCGACAGGTGCCCCGGAGTCCAGTCCGATCACCTGCTCGCCGCGCGCCCGCAGCGTCTGCGCCGCGGCGACTCCCGAGCGGGCGAGACCGACGACGAGGTACGGGCCGGCGGGGATCGGCGGCCGCGGCCTCACCTCAGCCGATGCTCTGCCGGTAGATCGTGAAGCCGATCGCGCAGCAGATCGCGGCGACGATCCAGAAGCGCAGGATGATCTTCGTCTCGCCCCACGCGCGCAACTCGAAGTGGTGGTGGATCGGCGCCATCAGGAAGACGCGTTTTCGCGTCGTCTGAAACGAGATCACCTGGATTGCGACCGACAACGCCTCGATCACGAAGATGCCGCCGAGCAGCACGAGCAGGAGCTCCGTCTTGGTCATCACCGCGAGGCCGGCGATCGCGCCGCCGAGCCCGAGCGATCCCGTGTCGCCCATGAAGATCGTCGCCGGGAACGCGTTGAACCAGAGAAAGCCGATGCAGCCGCCGACGAGGCACGCCGCGAGCATCGCCATGTCGTTCTCGCCGGTGATGAACGTGATCCCGATGTACGCCAGCAGCACGATCGCGGCACAGCCGGCCGCGAGGCCGTCGAGGCCGTCGGTCAGGTTGACCCCGCTCGTCGTCCCCGCGACGACGAAATAGATCAGCAGTGGATACGCCCAGCCCAGGTCGATCTGATAGTCGACGAAGCGCAACCGCAGAGTCGGCGCGAGATGCGCCTGGTAGCGCGCGACGTACCACAGCCCGAGCGAGATCGCGATCGTCACGATCAGCTTCGTCCGCGCGCGCAGGCCAAGCGAGCGGCGCCTGACGAGCTTCGTGTAGTCGTCGGCGAATCCGAGCAGCGAGCACGCGATCATCGCCCCGAAGATGCCGATCGAGCGCCAGTCGTAGTCGGTCAGGATCAGGAACGGGACCGATATCGCGATGAAGATGATCACGCCGCCCATCGTCGGCGTCCCGGCCTTCTGCTGGTGGCCCGCCGGGCCGTCCTCGCGGATCTGCTGGCCGAACTCGCGCTCGCGCAGGAACTCGATGAACTTCGGGCTCAGGAACAGACAGATCAGCAACGCCGCCGTCCCGCCGAACAGGATCCGGCCCATCAGCGTCGCCCGGAGCCGCTGGCCGGCGCGCCGCTGCCGCCGTCCGCGTCGGCATCGACGCCTGCCTCGAGCCGCCCGCGGGAGGCGCCGAGCGTCTCGGCGACGCGCTCGAGGCTGACGCCGCGCGAGCCCTTGACGAGCACCGTATCGCCCTCGCACAGCAGCAGCTCGAGCTGCTCGGCCGCCGCCTGCGCATCGGCGACCGCATATGACTCGCCGTCGAACTCCGTTCGCATCTCCGCCGCCAGCCGCCCGACCGTGATCAGCACGTCGACGCCCGCAGCGGCCGCATGAAGACCGACCTCGCGATGCAGCCGCGGCGCCTGCGGGCCGAGCTCGAGCATGTCGCCGAGCACCGCCACGCGGCGCGCCGGTGCGGTCAGGGCCAGGTCGTCGATCGCCGCGCGCATGGACATCGGGTTGGCGTTGTAGCAGTCGTTGATCACGACGACGCCGCCCGCCAGCGCCAGGTGCTCGCCACGCAGCTTCGAGAAGCGGACCTGCAGCGACTCCTGCGCCGCCAACTCGGCCGGCTCGATTCCGAGCGCCAGCGCCGCGGCGACGGCGGCGAGCAGGTTCTGCACGTTGTGCGCCTGCGAGAACGACGGGCGCAACTCGAGCGTCTCTGAGAGCGCCCGCAGCCGAACGCGACCGTGGGCGGCCTGCTCGAGCGCGACATCGCCACCGTCGCCGAACGTGAGCGTGTCGACGTCGGCGCGCAGGTGGCGCTCCAGGAGCGGCTCGCCGGCCGGGACGACGACCGTCGCGCCCGGCCGCATGCCCGCGATCAGCTCGGCCTTCGCGGCAGCGATCGCCTCGAGCGAGCCGAGCCGCTCGAGGTGAACGGGCCCGACGTTCACGATCACGCCGACGTCCGGCTCGGCGATCGCGGCAAGCTCCGCGATCTGCCCGGCGCCGCGCATCGCCATCTCGACGACGAGCGCCTGCGTCCCGGCCGGCGCCTCCAGCAGGGCGAGCGGCAGCCCGATCTCGGTGTTGAGGTTCTCAGCGCTCGCGACGACCCGCCGGTGGGCGGCGAGCAGCGCCGCGAGGATGTCCTTCGTCGAGGTCTTGCCCGTCGAGCCCGTGATCCCGACGAGCTGCGCCCCCGCCCCGCCGAGATCGCGCCGCCAAGCGTGCGCGAGCGATTGCATCCCTGCGAGCGGCTGCGCGTGCGCGAGCACGACGCCGGTGCCGGTGCCAGCCGCCGCCGACTCAGCGTGCTCGGGACCGACCAATACCCCCCAGGCACCGGCGCCCAGCGCCTCGAGCGTATGCTCGCCGCCGTCGACGCGGGCGCCACGCAGGCCGACGAACAGCTCACCGTCGGCGACGCGGCGCGAGTCGATCACGGCGCGCGACGGCCCCGAGCCGGCACGCGATCCGTCGGGCTCGGCGAGCAGCGTCGCGCCGGACGCGGCGGCGACGCGCGCGGCGTCCCACGCCTTCATCGGTCGACCCCTGTCTTGGAGCTGCTCGCGAGAAGACTCATCCGTGCGCTCCGCGCGCGCGGAGCGCCTCGCGCGCGACCGCCGCATCGTCGAACGGCAGCTTGCGCCCGTCGGCGAACTCCTGTCCCTGCTCGTGTCCCTTGCCGGCGATCACGACGACGTCGCCCGGCTGCGCCGCCGCGATCGCCTCGTCGATCGCGCGCGCGCGGTCGGCAATCGAGCGCACCGGCGTCACCAGCGCCGGCGCATCGCCGGCAGCCGTCGCGTCCGCAGGGCCGCGCTCGCGACCCTCGACGCGCGCGACGCCGGCCATGATCTCGGCGATGATCTGCTCCGGGTCCTCCGAGCGCGGGTTGTCCGACGTGACGAGCACGACGTCCGCCAAGCTCGTCGCGATCTCCCCCATCAGCGGCCGCTTGCCACGGTCGCGGTCGCCGCCCGCGCCGAAAACGCAGACGACGCGCCCCTGCGGGCGCTCGCCGGCCTCGATCAGCCCGCGCGCGGCGGTGAGCACGTTCTCCAGCGAGTCCGGTGTGTGCGCGTAGTCGACGAGCACCGCAAAATCCTGGCCCTCCTCGAGCGGCTCGAAGCGGCCCGGCACGCGCACGCCGCGCTCGAGCGCCCGCAGCAGCACGTCGAGACGCTCCTGTCCGAGCAGCTCGTGCGCGACGGCGAGCGCGCCGAGCGCGTTCGCGACGTTGAAGCGACCCGGCATCGGCAGGCGCAGATCGCGCGTGACGCTCGGCGTGCGCAGCTTGAACGTGCAGCCGCCGAGGTCGCAGCGCAACTCGCTCGCGCTGAAGTCGGCCGGCCGCTCGACCGCGAACGTGCGAGCTCCGTCGAGCTCGGCTGCCAGCCGGCGACCGTACGGGTCGCCGATGTTGACGACGCTCACGCCCGGCGCGTGCTCGACGAACAGGCGACGCTTCGCCAGGAAGTAATCCTCCATCGTCTCGTGGAAGTCGAGGTGGTCCTGCGTGAGGTTCGTGAAGACCGCCGCGGCGAACTCGATCTCTGCGGCGCGACCCAGCTCGAGCGCGTGCGAGGAGACCTCGATCGCGCAGGCCCGATCACCGCCGTCGAGCATCTCGCGGAACGTTCGCTGCAGGTCGATCGCCTCCGGCGTCGTCCGAACGACGCCCCGCTCCTCGCCGCCTACGACCGACTTGACCGTCCCGAGCAGGCCGCACCGCTCGCCGGCCGCTTCGAGCAGCGCGCGCACCAGATACGCCGTCGTCGTCTTGCCGTTCGTACCCGTCACGCCGACGACCCGCAGCTCGGCCGTCGGCCGACCGTAGAAGCGCGTCGCGATCGGCGCCATCGCCGCGCGCGCCGATCGCACGAGCACCTCCGGCACGCCGAGCCCGAGCGGCCGCTCGACGACGAGCGCCAGCGCGCCTGCCGCGAGCGCCCGGGGCGCGAAGTCGTGCCCGTCGCTCTGAAAGCCCGAGACGCAGAAGAAAAGCTCGCCCCCTCGCACCGCACGGCTGTCGTACGCGAGCCCCGTGATCTCGACCGCGGCGCCCGCGCCGAGATCGCCGGCGGCCGCTGCCGTGCCGGCGGTCAACTCGTCGAGCCTCATCGCGCGGATGCTATCCCGGCGGGATCCGCACGCTATCCCGGCGGGATCCGCAGGTAGGGCAGCGCGAAGCTCATGATCTCGCCGAACGCCGGCGCCGCGACCGTGCCGCCGAAGATCGATCCGGCCTGCGGTTCGTCGACGATCACCGCGCACAGCAGCTTCGGGTTCGACGCGGGAGCGAAGCCCATGAACGACGCGACGTAGGCGGTTTTCGAGTATTCGCCCGTCGCCGGATCGACCTTGCTCGCCGTGCCGGTCTTGCCCGCGAGCTGGTAGCCCGGGATCGAGACCTCGCTGGCCGTGCCACCCGGCGCGAGCACACCCTCGAGCATCTGGCGCAGCGATCCCGCAGTCTGCGCCGAGATCACCCGGCGGCCGGCCGGGACCGCCTGCGAGCGCGAGCCGACCGACTGGATGATGTGCGGCGGTTGCAGGATCCCGCCATTGGCGATCGCCGAGTACGCGCTCGCCATCTGCAGCGGCGTCACGAGCTGGCCCTGGCCGATCGGCAGGTTGCCCATCGACGAGCCCGAGTACTTGCTGACCGGAAGCACCTGCCCGATTTCCTCACCCGGCAGTTCGATGCCGGTGCGCCGGCCGAAGCCGAACCGGCTGACCCAGTTGGAGAAATTGCTCGGGCCCTCGAGCGCGCCGATCTTGATCGCTCCGACGTTGCTCGACTGCGCGAGGATCTGCGCCGTCGTCAACGTCTCGTCGGCGTGTTCGGTGTCATCGTGGATCGTACGGTCGGCCACACGGATCTGGTTCGGCACGAAGAAGCTGCTCGTCGGCGTCACGAGCCCCTGCTGCAGCGCGCCGGCGACCGTCACCGCCTTGAACGTCGAGCCCGGTTCGTAGTCGAAGCCGACCGCGCGGTTCTCCATCGCTTCCGGCGAGGACGCGCTCGGATCGTTCGGGTTGACCTGCGGCCAGTTCGCCATCGCGAGGATCGCGCCGGTGCGCGGGTCCATCACGATCGCCGTCGCGTCTTTCGGGCTGAACACGCGCCCGACCGCGCCGAGCACTTCTTCGGCGCGCTGCTGGATGTTCGCGTCGATCGTCAGCGACAACGGCGTCCCCGCCTGCTCGGGATGCGGTTCGGAGATCGACACCGGCTGTCCCCGCGCGTCGCTGACGACGCGCCGCTCACCAGTGTGACCGTGCAGCAGGGAGTTGCTCGAGTACTCCAGGCCCGACAGCCCGTCGCCTTCGGTCCCGACCGCGCCGAGCACCTGCGCCGCGAGCGTCGCGCGCGGGTAGACGCGGCGCATCACCGGCGTCCCGGAGACGCCCGGCACCTTCAAGGCCATCACTTCGCGCGCCTGCTTCGCAGGCAGCGCTCGGGCGAGGTACACGAAGCCGCTGCGCTGCGATAGCTCGCGCAGCACCTGCGCCTGCGGCTTGCCGAGCAGCGGCGCCAGCTTCTGCGCCGTCGCGAGCGGTTCGGTCAGGAGGTACGGGTCCGCCGAGACGTCCTGCGCCGGCTCGGAGACCGCGAGGTCGACGCCGTTGCGATCGGTGATCGAGCCGCGCTGAGCGGGCACCACTTCATACGTCAGCTGCTGCGTCGCCGCCGCCTTGCGCAGGCTGCCACCCTTCAGCGCACCGAGGTACAGGGTGCGCCCGCCCGCGATCAGGAGCAGCCCGAAGAACAGCGCGAAGATCCCCCCGATCCGGCGCTGGACGATCGTCACCCGGTCATCCTCCCGGGCTCGCCGGCGAACCGCCCGACGGCTGCGCTTCGGCGCCGCTCGGAGACGCTTCGCCGCTCGTGGCACTCGATGCTTCGGCTTCGTGCGCCGGCGCGCTCGTCGCTTCGGCTGATGCAGGCGCTTCGCCGCCCGCTGGCGATTCGCTCGAATGCGCCTTCGCCGCTTCGCTCGACGCGGACGCTTCGCTCGAGCCCGCCGCGCCCGGCACCGATCCGCCTGCGCCCGATTCGGCCCCGCTCGCAGGCGACGATTCGCCCGTGCTCGCCCCAGATGCTTCGCTCGAGTGCGCCGCGGCCGCGCGGGCCGCGGTCGCGAGCGTCGCGGCGGCCATTGCCGCATCCTCGTACGGGCGCGAGCCGAGGAAGCGCAGCTGGCCCGGCGACGCGAACGCCATTCCGAGCTGCGAGGCGTGCGTCTCGACCTTCAGGCCCGCCGCCATTTCCGAGTTTTCGATGCTCAACGCCGCGTTTTCGCGCTGCAGCGTCGCCTGGCGCTCCAGCGCCCGACCGATCCCGCCGTTCAGCCTGAGCAGCCCGAGCTGGAGCGTGACGATCCCGATCAGCGCGAACGCGACGATCCCGATCCAGGCGCGCCCGCGGATCAGCCTGTCGAGCGCGCGGTGCTGCGCCAGCGCCGCGAGCGCCGCGACGAGCGCGGACGGAAAGCCGGCGACAGCGCTCGTGCCACGCCCGCCCTGGACACGCGGAGCGGTGCTCGGCCGCGCGGAGCGTGCCGCGCGCGAGGGCCCCGAGACGCGACGCGGCCCGCGCGGCGCCGGTGCGCGGCGCGGACGAACGGCCGGAGCCGGCGCGGCTGCAGCGGCGGGCGGCGTCACCGCCGCGCACCGCCTTCGCCGGCGCCCGCTTCGCTCGGCTGCGGACCCGTCGTGGCCAGCTTACGAGCCGCGCGCAGTCGCGCCGAGGACGCGCGCGGGTTGGCGGCGACCTCCTCCGCCGAGGGCACGAGCGAGCGGCGCGTCAGCAGCGCCGCTTCCGGCTCGCGCCCGCAGGCGCAGATCGGCAGGTCCGGCGGGCAGATGCAGCCCTGCGCTCGCTCGGCGAGGAAGCGCTTGACGCGTCGATCCTCGAGCGAGTGAAACGAGATTGCCGCCAGCACGCCGCCCTCGCGCAGCAGCGACCACGCGAGCGGAAGCGCGCGCTCGAGCTGCTCGAGCTCATCGTTGACCGCGATCCGCAGCGCCTGGAAGGAGCGCTTGGCCGGGTGCCCGCCGGCGAAGCGCGCCGGCGCCGGGAGCGCCGAGTTGATCGTCTCGACGAGCTCGAGCGTCGTCTCGATCGGCGCCTGCGACCGGCGCTTGACGATCGCGCGGGCGATCGCGCCGGCGTGGCGCTCCTCGCCGAAGTCGCGCAGCGCGCGCGCCAGGCGGCGCTCGTCCCACTCGGCGACGATCCCGCGCGCGCTCAGCTCTTGTGCGGGGTCCATCCGCATGTCGAGCGGCGCCTCGTACGAGTACGAGAAGCCGCGCTCGCGCGTGTCGACCTGCATCGAAGACATCCCGAGGTCGAAATACGCCGTGTCGGCCCTCAGTCCCTCCTGCGCCAGCAGCTCGAGCGCCTCGGCGTAGCCGGCGCGAATGAAGCGAACCGAGCACTCGACGTCGGCGGCGAGCGCCGCGAATCGCTCCTCCGCGAGCGGGTCGCGGTCGATCGCGACGAGCGTCCCGTGCGCGCCCAAGCGCTCGGCGAGGAGCCGCGCGTGACCGCCGTCGCCGAACGTGCAGTCGACCACCGTCTGTCCTGGCTTGGCGTCGAGCACCTCGAGCAGCTCGCCGGCGAGCACCGGCACGTGCCGGCCGCCCGCGTTCGCGCCGGCGGCCGCGCGCTCGCGCTCGAGCATCGGGCCGCCGGCGTGCGCCGAGGACCGCCCGCGCGGGGCGCGTCGCTGGGAACGTCTCATCTCAAGCAGTGTCGTCGACATGCGCGGTGATCTCGGCGACGCCGCTCAGCAGCGCCGGCCTGTGGTCGTTCCAACCGTCCCTGCTCCAAAGCTCCAGTCGGTCGCCGGCACCGACGACGACGACGTCCTTCTGCAGATGCGCGTGCTCGCCGAGGAAGCCCGGCACCATGATCCGTCCGGCCGCGTCGAGGTCGGCGTCCTGCGAGCTGCCGTAGAAGAAGCGCTCGAGCTCGGTGCGGCGCGGCGAGAGCGGCGGAAGCTCGGCCAGCGCTCGGCGGCTGTAGCGCTCGTACTCCTCCGGGTGCCACACCCCGACGCACGGCTTCAGGTCGACCGGCATCGCGAGAACAACCCCTTCCGCGAGCGCCGAGCGGTATCGGGCCGGCACGGTGAGGCGGCTCTTCGCGTCGAGCGTATGGTCGAACGTGCCACGGAAGGGGACCACTTGTCGGGACTCCAAGATCGAATACCGGGCCGAGGTGGAGGAGTGGGAGGAGCCCCTCCACCCCGGCTCGCTGCGGCGAACATACCCCACTTCCTCCCACAACGCAACCCTAATTGCACATTTTCTCCCACTCGACCCTCCGGTCGTTCCATCGCGACGGAAATCCCCTGCTAGATGCCACTTTCCCGGACACAGCGGATGACCGCGCGCACGCCGGAAAGCTGCAAACCGGCATCCAGATCGGCTTCCTGAGATGCATCTTGCAGCGCGAGCGCCGCGCCGCTCGGGCGGCGACGCCTTCTCCCCGTCGGCGGCGCGGGCCACGGCTCCGCGCAGCGGCACGCGAAGCGCGCCGAGACGGCCCCGGCAGCAGGTACGATCGCGCTCGATGTCCGTGAAACGACCGGTGCTCGCCGCCGCGCTCGCCGCGTCCCTCGCCGCTGGATCGCTCGCCACCATTGGGTGCGGCTCGGGCTCGACGGGCACGTCGATCGACCCGGCCCGCGCCGTTCCCGCCTCGGCGCCGCTGTACGCGGGCGCGTTCGTGCGTCCGACCGGCTCGCTGCAGAGCTCGGCGCGCGCGTCGGCTCAGGCGCTGACGCACCAAGCCGACCCCTACCTGCGGCTGCTCGCCGCGCTGCAGACGCCCGGCTCGTCCGCGCCCGACTACGCGAGGGACGTCGCGCCGTGGCTGGGCGCGCGAGCAGGCGTGTTCCTGACCGCCACCGGCGGCTCGGAGGAAGCTGCGCTCGGCCGCCTCGTGACGCTCGTCGAGCAGGGTGTTCTCGGCGGCTCCGCGGCGGGCGGCGCGTTCCCGTTCGCCGCGCACTCGGTCGAAGGCGCGATCGTGCTCGACACCCGTGACACGGCCAAGGCGCGCTCGTTCCTGCAGAGACTCGCCGCGCGCGCCGGCGCCCACGCGGCCAGCTATCGAGGCGTCTCCTACGAGGCGACCGCCAGCGGCATCGCATTCGGGGTCGTCTCGCGGCTCGCCGTGATCGGGACCGAGACGGGCGTGCGCGCCGTGATCGACACGACCGCCGGCGGTCCATCGCTCGCCGCGGCCTCGGCCTACGCCAAGCTCGCCGCCGCCGCTCCGAGCGGCGCGCTCGCAAACGTCTACGCGAACGCCGGCGCATTCGGCCGCGGCGCGAATGCTTCGACCTCCAGCTTCTCGCTGCTCGCCGGCGGCGGTTACGTCGACGTCTCGCTCGTCCCCGCGGCGGCGTCGGTCACGCTCGACGCCGACGCGCTCGCCTCGCAGTCGGGCGCGGGGCCGACCGGCCTGTTCGCCTCGAGCGCGGCTGCGGCGAGCGCGCTCGGCGAACTGCCCGGCGAATCGTGGCTCGCGATCGGGCTCGGTGAAGTCGGCAGCACGCTCGGCGCCGACGTCGGCGCGCTCGAGGCGCTCACCTCGCTCAGCGGGACGCCGTCCGGTACCGGCGCCGAAGCGTCGAGCAGCGGCATCAGCGTCAAGGGCCTGCTCGCGGGGATCCTCGCGCCCCTGCGGGCGCTCGGCGCCGAAACCCCGACGGCGCGACGCGAGTTCTCGAGCTGGATGGGCTCGGCCGGCCTGTTCGCATCCGGCACCGGTCTGCTCGAACTGAAGGGCGGCGTCGCAATCGGCTCGAAGGACGCCGCGCGCTCGCGAGCGGCCGTCGGTGAGCTCGCGGCGATCCTGCAGCGGGACGGCGCGTCGGTCGAACGCGCGAAGGTCCCGGGCGCCGAAACGGCCGTCGGCGTGCGCCTCAGCGGCCTGCCGGTCGTGCTCGACATCGTCGCAGGCACCGACGCCGGCGGCCATCCGAAGTTCGTGATCGGCCTCGGCGAACAGTCCGTCGAGGCGGCGCTGCACCCATCGAGCACGATCTCGGGCGCGGCCTCATACGGGACCGCGAGCGCTGCGCTCGGTCAGGGCTTCCGACCGAGCGCGATCGTCGACTTCCCGACGCTGCTCGGCCTGCTCGAAGGGGTCGGCCTCAGCGAAGACCCGTCGGTCGCCCCGTTCGTGCCCTACCTGCGCTCGTTGACGACCCTGTCGGCCGGCGGGCAGCATCTCGGCAGCGGGATCGAGCGGCTGCGCGTCGTTTTCGGTCTGCAGGGCGCCGGTTGAGCCTCAGCCGACGGGAAACGCTCGCATCAACCGCGCACGCCCGGCGACGACGCGATCGACACCGTAGCGCTTGAACGTCGGTTCGCCGTCGTCGCGCATTGTGTAGGAGCCGAGCACCGAGTGACGGTCGCGGGTCGCGAAGAAGGCTTCGATCACCGCCTGGCGGTCGTTGCCGAGCGGACCGGCGCGCCGGATCGCCGCGAGCACAACGCTCATCGCCTCGTAGCCGTACAGCGCGTACGCGCCGGGCTGACCGCCGAAGCGGCGCCGGTAGTCGGCGAGCACGCGCATCGCCGGCGGCGGATATTCGCTCGGCGCGAGGATCGGCGTCGTCAGGTAGGTCTGCGCGGCGGCCGCTCCGATCGCGCCGGTGAAGGCTTCGCCCGAGAGGCTGCTCGAGCCGAGCAGCCGCAAGCTCGGGTCGGCGGCGTACAACGCCTGCCACAGGGCGACCGTCCCTTCGCCGGAGCCGCCGGCGAAGAAGACGGCGTCGGCGCCGCTGTGCTCGATCTTTTCGATCTCGCCCGTGTAGACGCTGCCGGCGCTCGTCGCGATGCTGTCGTGCGCGACGACGTCGATCCCGGCGAGCTGCGCTTCGCCGGCGACGAGTTCGGCCAGCGGAACCTCGAACGGGTCCTGATTGTCGAGCACGTACAGCTTGTGCACGTGCAGGCTGCGCATCAGCGCGACCTGCGCGAGCGCCTGCGCCGGGTCGCCGAGCTGGAGGCGGCCGAAGTTGCGTTTCCCGTTCGGATAGAAGCGCTGCGGCTCGTCCTGCCCCGCGTCGCGCGAGGAGGTCAGCCCGACGTAGGGGCTGCCGGGGCTGACCTGCAGGATCCCGGCCGCGTTGATCAGCGGCAGCGAGACGGCCGTCGCCTGCGAGCCCAGCTCACCGAGATAGGCGATCGTCGTCGTATCCTGCGCCGCCATCCGTGCGTCGGTCGACGTCGCGCTCGGGTCGAGGCCACCGGTCTGCGGGTTGGAGTCATCGAGTGAGACGTAGCCGATCTTCAGCGAGCCGACGCGGCCTCCGGCCTGCGACAGCGCCAGCCGCTCGCCGTTGACGATTTCCGAGGAGCTCGCGGCGCTCGGACCTTGCAGCGGCAGGCTCGAGTAGATCGCGAGCTGGTTGCCGGACGTTTCGCTCGCCCCCGAGATGCCCACCCCGCCGCAGCCGGCGAGCGCCGAGGCCAGGGCGGCGAGAGCGCCCAGACACAGCCAGCGCGCCCGCACGCTCGGCTAGCTGCGACGGCCGGGAAGGTAGCCCGTCAGGATTCTGAGCGTCGCGCCGACGAGGATGATCGCCCCCGCGAGCAGGAATGCGTCAAAGCCCTTCGCGCCCAGCGCCCACAGCACGATCCAGACGATGAGCCCGGCTGTCACGGTGAGGATCAGTCCCATGCCGGGCGAATCCTAGCTGGCTGCTCGCCGATCGGTCGACGCGAGCCCGGCCGCGAGCTCGGCGAGCACCGTGCCGACGGCTGCCGCCGGATCATCGCCCTCGCCGGCCGCGCGGACGAGGCGCGTGCCGACGATCACGCCGTCGGCACCGGCCTGCGCCGCCTGGCGGGCGTGCTCCGGCGTGCTGATGCCAAAGCCGAGCGCTACCGGCACGTCGGTGCTCGTCTTGGCGCGTGCGATGACCTCCGCGAAGCTGTCCTGGAGCGCCGCGCGCTCGCCGGTCGTGCCGACGACGGAGACCGTGTAGAGAAAGCCACGCGCACGCGCGCCGATCGCGCGCAAGCGCTCGGGCGGCGTCGTCGGAGCGACGAGCGGGACGAGCGCAAGTCCGTGCGACTCGCACGCGTCGTACACCTCACCGGCCTCCTCGTACGGAAGGTCCGGGACGATCAGCCCGCACGCGCCGCTGCGCGCGAGCCGCTCCACGAACGCCTCGACGCCGGGCGCGTAGACTATGTTCGCGTAGCACATCAGGACGATCGGGACGCTCGGCGCGAGCGCTCGCGCGACCTCGAGCACGCCGCCGACGCTCGCACCGGCGGCCAGCGCGCGCGTGCCGGCCGCGTGGATCAGCGGACCGTCGGCAAGCGGGTCGCTGTAAGGCACGCCGAGCTCGATCAGGTCGGCACCGGCGCGCACGTACGCCTCGCCGACCGCCCGCGACTGCGCGAGCGTCGGGTAGCCGGCCATCATGTACGGCATCAGCGCGGCCGCTCCGGACGCGCTTGCGAAGGCGTCGGCGATCCGCTGCACACCGGTCGCGGCCTGCGTGCTCATGCGTCGGCGAGAACCTCGGCCAGGTCCTTGTCTCCGCGACCGGACAGGCAGACGAGATCGAGCTCGCCGTCGTCCTGCGCGAGCACCCACGCGAGCGCGTGCGCGGTCTCGAGCGCCGGGATGATGCCCTCGAGCCGGGCTACGCGCTTGAACGCCGCGAGCGCCTGCGCATCGGTCACGGCGACGTAGCGCGCGCGGCCGCTGTCGCGCAGGAACGCGTGCTGCGGCCCCGCGCCGGGATAGTCGAGCCCGGCGGAGATCGAGTGCGCCTCGACGATCTGTCCCTCCTCGTCCTGCATCACCGCCGAGCGCGAGCCGTGCAGGATCCCGGCTCTGCCGCCGACAGTCAGCGGGGCGCCGTGTCGCGGCGTGTCGATCCCCTCGCCGCCCGCCTCGACGCCGACGAGCTCGACGCCGGCATCGTCGATGAACGCCGCGAACGTGCCGATCGCATTCGAGCCTCCGCCGACGCACGCCACGACGCGCGCCGGCAGCCTGCCCTCGGCGTCGAGCAGCTGCGCGCGCGCCTCGTCGCCGATCACGCGCTGCAGGTCGCGGACGATCGCGGGGTACGGCGCCGGGCCGACGGCCGAGCCGATCACGTAGTGCGTGCTCTGCACGTTGGTGACCCAGTCGCGGATCGCCGCCGACGTCGCCTCCTTGAGCGTCTTCGCGCCGGCCTCGACCGGCTGCACGCGCGCCCCGAGGAGCTCCATCCGCTGGACGTTCGGGCGCTGGCGGCGCGTGTCCTCGACGCCCATGTAGACGACGCACTCGAGGTCGAGCAGCGCACAGACGGTCGCCGTCGCGACTCCGTGCTGGCCGGCGCCCGTCTCGGCGATTATCCGGCGCTTGCCCATCCGCTTGGCGAGCAGCGCCTGTCCGAGCGCGTTGTTGAGCTTGTGCGAGCCGGTGTGGTTGAGGTCCTCGCGCTTGAGGTACACACGGCGTCCGAGCAGCTCCGCGAGGCGGCTCGCGCGGTACAGCGGCGTCGGGCGACCGCCGAAGTCGCGCAGCAGCGCGTCGAGCTCGGCCCGGTAACCCGCATCCGAGCGCGCCCGCGCCCACGCCCGCTCGAGCTCGGCGAGCGCCGGCATCAGCGTCTCCGGGACGAACTGCCCGCCGTAGACGCCGAAGCGGTGCTCGACGAGCGGCGCGTCGGCCGCGTTTGCGCTCACGAACCGCCCTCGCCGATCGCCACGGCCGCAAGGTCATCCGCCGGCGCCACGGCGGTGCGTGCGACGGCCTCGAAGAACGCGCGCAGGCGCTCGGGATCCTTGCGGCCGGGCGCTGCCTCGGTGCCGCTCGCGGTATCGACGGCGTACGGACGGACCGCCGCGCTCGCCTCGCCGACATTCTCGGCGAGGAGGCCCCCGCTGAGGATCAGCGGCACGCGTGAGCGCCGCGCGCTCAGCAGCTCCCAGTCGAACGTCTCGCCGGTGCCGCCGCGCAGCGCTCGTCTTCGTGGGTCCCTCGCGCGCGCGTCGAGCAGGTGGAAGTCGGTGTGGAAGCGCTCGACGTCACGCACGTCTCCAGGCCCGGAGACCTGTGCCGCCTTGATCACGCGCGCGCCGGTGCGTCGCGCGGCCTCGCCACAGAACGATGGGCCCTCATCGCCGCTGAACTGCAACAGCGTCAAGCCGACGTCCTCGCTCAGCGCGACGACGCGCTCGAGCGGCGCGTTGACAAACACGCCGCACAGCTCCGTTCGGCGACGCAGCGCCGCCGCGATCCGCTCAGCCTCCGCCGGCGAGCAGCGACGCGGGCTCTGCTCGTAGAAGATCATCCCCAACGCCCAGGCGCCGAGATCGGTCGCGAGCTGCGCATCGTCGAGGCTTGTGAGCCCGCAGATCTTGACTCGCGGCACGGCGCTCGCGGCGGACGCAGACATCTCTCAACGGTAGCGGTCAGCGAGCCCGCCGGCCGCGAGGCGACGCCTGTCTAGCCTTCGGGTGTCGTCGCGTTCGGGACCGAGTTCGGCCGGCTCGCGAGCGTGACGCTGACGCTCCTGTGCTCGTAGCCGCCTTTGCCGTTCCCGCGCAGCAGGCCGACCGTCGCCGTCTCGCCGGGCTTCTTCGCGGCGATGTCGTTGGCGAGGTCTTCGGAGCTTTTGACCGCCTTGCCGTCGATCGAGACGATGATGTCGCCGCCGACCGCGACCTGTCCGTTTTCGACGCTGCCGTTGACGGTGCCGCCGCGAATGCCGGCCTTTTCGGCGGGCGTGCCCTTCTGCACGCTCTGCACCAGCGCACCGCTCTTGACCGGGAGGTTGAGCGCCGACAGCGAGCCGTCGATCGTCAGCGAGGTGAGCCCGATGTAGGCGCCGCGCACGGTGCCGCCTTTCTCCAGCTGCGAGATCTCGGACTTGGCCGTGTCGATCGGCACGGCGAAGCCGATGCCGACGCTGCCGCCGCCCGAGCCGCCCGTCTCGATCTGCGAGTTGATGCCGATCACGCGACCGGAGGCGTCGAGCAGCGGGCCACCCGAGTTACCCGGGTTGATCGGCGCGTCGGTCTGCAGGACGTTGTCGATCGTGAAGCCGTTCGGCGCCGTGATCTGACGCTGCAGCGCCGAGATCACACCGGTCGTAAGCGTACGTTCGAGGTCGAACGGGTTGCCGATCGCGAGTACCGGATCGCCCACCTGGGCGCTGCTCGAGCTGCCGAGCGTCAGCGGGTGCAGCGTCAGGCCATCGGGATGGATACGCAGCACGGCGAGGTCGTTCGAAGGGTCCTTACCGACGACCTGGGCGTCCACGGTCTTGCCCTTTTCGAAGCTGACCGTCACCTTGATCGCGTTCTCGACGACGTGGTAGTTGGTGAGGATCGTGCCGTTGTTGTCGATCACGATCCCCGACCCCGTCGCCTGCCCCTGGCGCTGTGTTTCGCCGCCGCCGAAGAGGTTGAACGGCGATTCCGTCTTCTGCACGATCGTCGAGGTGACGAAGGCGACACCGGGCGCGTCTTTGACGTAGATGTCGTGCGGCGTCAGGCCATGGCTCTGCTGCGAGGCGTTGGAAGGCGCGATCGGCGCCGCCTGCACCGTCGTGACCGACTTTTCGCTCTTGCCGAGATCGCCCGCCGCGGCGACGACCGCGACGACGATCCCGCCACCGAGCAGCGCGGAGATGAAGGGGACCAGGAACGTGCGCCTCATTGCGGATGATGATGAGCGGGGGCGATGAAGACGAACTAAAGCTCGATCGCGGTATCTCCGGCCGACGCGGCGCTCATCTCGAGTGCTCCCGGACGCCGCTCAGGAGCACGTGTAGCGCGGAGGTCGGATCCGACGCGCGCATCAGCGACTCGCCGACGAGCACCGCGTCGACCCCCTCGTGCTCGAGCTCGCGCAGCTGCTCGGCGGTCGCGATGCCTGACTCCGAGACGACCGCAATGCCCGCGGGAATCGAGGCGCGCAGCGCGCGCGTTCGGCTGACGTCGACGCTGAAGTCGCGCAGGTCGCGGTTGTTGATCCCGATCGCGTCGGGAGCGAGTGCGAGCGCGCGATCGAGCTCGGCGGCGTCATGAACCTCGACGAGCACGTCGAGACCGAGCGCGCCGGCGGAGGCGTGCAGCGCGGAGAGCTCGGAGTCTGCGAGAGCAGCGACGATCAACAGCACCGCGTCGGCACCGGCGAGGCGCGCCTCGAGCAGCTGGTAGCGGTCGACGACGAAGTCCTTGCGCAGGATCGGGAGCGCGCTCGCTCGCCGCGCCGCGTGCAGGTCCGCGAGCGAGCCCCCGAAATTCGGTCCCTCGGTGAGCACCGACAGGGCGCTCGCGCCGCCGCGCTCGTAAGCGCCGGCGATCTCCTCCGGGTCCGCGTCCTCGCGCAGCGGACCAGCCGACGGCGAGCGCCGCTTGAACTCGGCGATCACCGCGATCCGGTCACCGACGAGCGCGGCCTGAAAGGCTCCGGCATCGGCCGCCATCGCCTGCGGATCGCCGGCGGATCGCGCAAGCGCTTCGAGCACGTCGGTCGGGCGCTCACGCTTGCGCCGCTCGAGCTCCTCGCGCGTGCTCCGCACGATCCGCGCGAGCACGCTCGGCGTTGCATCGCTCATCGCTCGGATCCGCTCGCGCCCGCAATCCCGGACTGGATCACGAGACGACCTCCGATGGCGCGTGCGCGCGGCTCGCGGCGACGAAACGCTCGAGCGTGGCGGCAGCCGAGCCATTGGCGATCGCGGCACGCGCCGCATCGACGCCGTCGGCGATCGAGCTCGCCGCGCCCGCGGCATAGATCGCCGCGCCGGCGTTGATCAGCGCGAGGCTCGCCCGGGTCGAAGCGCCGTCGCGGTCGTCCTCGCCGGCGAGGATCGCGCGCGTGACAGCGGCGTTCTGCTCGGCCGTGCCGCCGCCGCAGTCGCGCTCGAGCATGTCCGGCGCAACCGGGTCGAGGCCGGCGTCGCCGGGCACGAGCGTGTAGCGCTCGAGCTCCTCGCCGTTGACCTCGACGACCTTCGTGCCGGAAGCGATCGATATCTCGTCGAGGCCATCCTCGGCGGCGACGACGAGCGCGCGGTCGACGCCGAGCCGCGCCAGCGCACCGGCGATCGTCTCGAGATAGGCCACGTCGGAGACGCCGATCAGCTGCCGGCTCGCCCCAGCCGGGTTGGTCAGCGGGCCGAGGAAGTTGAAGATCGTGCGGACAGCGAGGTCGCGCCGAACGGGGACGACGTAGCGCGTCGCCTGGTGATGGGCAGGCGCGAACATGAAGCCGAAGCCAGCCTCCTCGATGCACCGCGCGACGCCGTCCGGATCGAGGTCGATGCGCGCGCCGAGCGCCTCGAGCACGTCGGCCGACCCGGACGCGCTCGTCGCCGAGCGGTTGCCGTGCTTGGCGACGGCGCAACCCGCGCCCGCGGCGATCAGAGCGGCCGTCGTCGAGACGTTGAACGTACGCCGGCCGCCGCCGGTCCCGGCCGTGTCGAGCAGGTCGTGGCGGACGGTCGGCACGTGCGCCGCGAGGGCGCGCATCGTGCGTGCGAGCCCGGCGATCTCCTCGACGGTCTCGCCCTTCGTGCGGAGCGCGATCAGGAAGCCTGCGATCTGCGTCTCTGAGACCTCACCGCGCATGATCTCGGCGAGCACCTCCGCCGACTCGTCGGCGCTCAGGTCGCGGCGCGAGGCGAGCGCGTCGATCGCACGGGTCAGCGTCGCGTTCGCCATCAGCGCTCTCCGAGGAAGTTCGCGAGCAGCTCCTTGCCTTCGGCGGTGAGCACCGACTCGGGGTGGAACTGCACCCCCTCGGCGGGCAGCTCGCGGTGGCGCACGCCCATCACGACGCCGCCGCCGTGCGCGGATTGCTCGAGGCAGTCGGGCAGCTGCGGATCGACGACGAGCGAGTGGTAGCGCCCGACCGTCAACGGCGTACGCAGCCCGGTGAAGATCGTGCGCCCGTCGTGCTCGATCGTCGTCGCCTTGCCGTGAACCGGCTCGTGCAGGCGGATGCTGCCGCCAAACGCCTGTGCGAGCGCCTGGTGTCCGAGGCAGACGCCGAGTGTCGGCACGCCGGACTCGGGCATCCGCCGGACGAGCTCGAGCGTGATTCCGGCGACATCCGGCGTGCACGGACCGGGAGAGACGACGCAGCGCTCGTGACCGGCGTCGAGCAGCTCATCGACGCTCGCCCTGTCGTTGCGCACCGTCTCGACCTCGGCGCCGAGCTCGCCGAGGTACTGGACGAGGTTGTAAGTGAACGAGTCGTAGTTGTCGAGCACGAGGACGCGCATCGTCACGCCCACCCCAGCTGGCGGCAGGCGAGCTCGATCGCGCGGATCGCGGCGGTCGACTTGGCGACCGACTCCTCGTACTCGTAGGCCGGCTTCGCGTCGGCGACGGTGCCACCGCCGGCCTGGATGTGCGCGACGCCGTCCTGGACGACGACCGTACGGATGTGGATCGCCGTGTCGAGGTCGCCGCCGTAGCTGAGGTAGCCGATCGCGCCGCCGTAGCCGCCGCGCTTGACCGGCTCGAGCTCATCGATGATCTGCATCGCGCGGACCTTCGGTGCGCCGGAGAGCGTGCCGGCGGGGAGCGCCGAGCGCAGCGCGTCCATCGCCCCGACGTCCTCGCGCAGCGTCCCGGAGACCTCGGAGACGATGTGCATGACGTGGCTGTAGGTCTCGACCTCCATCAGCTCGTCGACGACGACGGTGCCGTACTCGCAGACGCGCCCGAGGTCGTTGCGTCCGAGGTCGACGAGCATCACGTGCTCGGCACGCTCCTTCTCGTCGCGCAGCAGCTCCTCGGCGATCCGGCGGTCGTCCTCGGGCGTCGCGCCGCGGTGGCGCGTGCCGGCGATCGGTCGGGTGCTGACGTGGCGACCATTGACCGTCAGCAGCGGCTCTGGACTCGCGCCGACGACCTGGAAGTCACCGAAGTCGAGGTAGTACATGTACGGGCTCGGATTGACCGTGCGCAGCCCGCGATAGATCGAGAACGCCTCGACGGGCACCGGCGCCGACCAGCGCTGCGATGGGACGACCTGGAAGGCGTCACCGGCGTGGATGTACTCGACGATCCGCGCGACGTTCGCTTCGAAGCGCGCGCGCGTCATGTTCGAGCGAAACTCGGGCGGCTCGCGCTCGGGGCCGCGTTGCTCGGAGCGTGGAACGCTGCCGGCCAGGCGCGCACGAACCTCGGCGATCGCCCGCGCCGCGCTCTCATACGCGCGCTCGATCTCGGCATCCGCGTCGAGGTCGACGTTCGCGAGGATCGTCACGGTGTGCTTCAGATGATCGAAGACGACGAGCAGGTCGGTCTGCATCAGAGCCATGTCCGGCAGCCCGAGCGGGTCCGGGTTCGGCGCTGCCAGCGGCTCGACCGTGCGCACGAGGTCGTAGCCGAAGAACCCGACCGCTCCGCCGGTGAACGGCGGCGCGTCGGGCATCGGCGCCTGGCTGTAACGCGCGAGCTCACCGGCCGCGAGCGCATACGGATCGCCGTCGTCGCCGAGTGACCAGCGCAGCACTCCGCGTGGGCGCAGGCCGATGAACGAGTAGCGCCCGACGCGCTGCCCCTGCTCGGCCGACTCGAGCAGGAAGGCCGGCTCGCCCGGCGCGAGCTCGCGCAGCTTGAGAAATGCCGAGACGGGCGTCTCGCAATCCTCGATGTAGCGGTGGCGCAGCGGGATCAGGTTGTGTGCCCGCGCGAGCTCGCGCGCCTGCTCGAGGCTCGGCTCGAGCAGCGGCGCGTCGGTCGAGCGCTCAGCGGCGACGTTCATCGAGCACCCGCTCGGCGTCAGCCAGCGAGCGGCCCCGCCCGCGCATCAGCACGAGCAGGTGATAGATCAGGTCCGCCGCCTCTTCGTCGACGCGCTCGTCCGACTCCTCGCGCGCCGCGCGCGTGACCTCCTCGGCCTCCTCCATCACCTTCGCGCCGGCAAGCGTCGGCTCGTCGAGCAGCTCGACCGTGTAGGACCCGGCCGGCCGCCGCTCGGCGCGCTCGCGCACGGTGCGCTCGAGCGCCGGCAGCACCTCGCTCGGCGCCGTCACGGACGGGTCGCCGTCGTGGAAGCACGTGCGCTCGCCCGTGTGGCACGCCGGCCCAGCCGGTTCCACGAGGGCGAGCACGGCGTCGCCGTCGCAGTCCAGGCGCAGCGCCTTGACGGTCTGCACGTTGCCGCTCGTCGCCCCCTTGTGCCAGAGCTCTTCGCGCGAGCGGCTGTAGAAGTGCAGCTGTCCGGTCTCGCGCGTACGCGCAAGCGCCTGTGCGTTCATGTAGGCGAGCGTCAGCACCTCGCCGGTGTTCCAGTCCTGCACGATGCATGGCGCCAAGCCGTGCTCGTCGAAGACGACTCGTGCGTCGATCTCCTCGCTTGCCTGGGCCGAGCTCATCACGCGATTGTAGGTCCACCCCGTGAGCGCGCACTCAGACGGGCCCGGTCGAGAAGGCACGTTTGAGGCAGACTGGCGCTCATGAGATCGGCACTTCAGCGCGAGCTGCTCGTCGTGACCGGCAAGGGCGGCGTCGGCAAGACGACGCTCGCGAGCGCGCTCGGGCTGCTGGCGAGCGAGCAAGGGCTGCGCACGATCGTCGTCGAGGTCGGAGAGCAGGCGCGTCTGCCGGCGCTGTTCGGCGCGCCCACCCCGCAACCGGGCGTCGAGACGGAGCTGCAGAGGGGGCTTTGGAGCCTCACGATCGACCTCGACCGGGCATTGATGGAATGGCTGCAGGCGCTCGGCGGACGGGTCTCGGGGCGAGTGCTCGCGTCGAGCAGCACGTTTCAGTACTTCGCGGCGGCCGCGCCCGGTGCGAAGGAGCTGATCAGCATGGTCAAGATCTGGGAGCTCACGAGCGCCAAGCGCTGGCGCGGTCGCGGTCGCGGCTATGACCTGGTGGTGCTCGACGCACCGGCGACCGGTCACGCGCTCGGGATGCTCGGCTCGCCGGGCACGTTCGGGCGGATTGCGCGGGTCGGACCGATCGCCACGCAGGCCGAGCGGGTGCGCACGCTGCTCGAGGACCCCGCCCGCTCCGGCTACCTAGCGGTCGCACAGGGAACCGAGATGGCGATCACGGAGACGCTCGAGCTGCAGGCCAAGCTGCGCGAGCAGGTCGGCCGGGAGCTCGACGCGGTCGTCGTCAACGGCGTCCTGCCGCAGCGCTTCAGCGCTCCCGAGCTGCGACTGCTGGCACCGCTGGGAGAGCGCTCGGGACAGGCGGAGAACGGCGCGCGCCACGTCGCGGCGCCCTCGGCCGGCGACGCCGACGGCTCGACGGTGGCGATCAGGCGCTCGGCGCTGAGCGCGGCCCACGCCGTGTCCGACCGCGCGCGCTTTCAACGCAATCAGCTGGCGCGGCTGCGACGCCGCAGCTTCCGTGTGATCGCGGTCCCTTTTCAGTTCACCGCCGAGCTCGACCTTCCGAGCGTTCGCCGGATCGCCGCCCATCTGCATCGCACGCTCTGAGCGGGCGGCGTCGCGGACGGCGGCAGGCCGGACGTCGCGAAGCCGCCGAGCTACTGAGCGATAAGCCGATACTTGCGCGTGCCGGGGTCGCGTTCCAGCAACCCGACCGCGAGAAGCGTCGTGACATAGCGATGGGTGGTGCTCGTGTTCATGTTCAGCATTCGCGCCAGTTCGGCGATCCCGAGATATCCGCCGTCCGGCGGAAAGCACGAGAGCACGAGCAGACCCGAGAGCAGCGAGCGCGAGAGTCGCCGGTCGTCCATCTGCGTCGGGTAGGCCCACTCGTCCGAGTCGAGCGAGAGCGGCCACGCCGGGTCTCTGACGGCAGACAGCAGCACGGAGAGGGTGCCGCCCTGCCCGGCGCTGCGTACGACCTGGTCGACCTGCGCCCTCGAGAGCTCGATCAGGACGGCGTCGCCAGGCGGCTCGGCGTCACTGCGCGTACGCCGCGCTCGACGTCCGGGCCGCTCGCCTCCGCGCGAGGCCGCGGATTTCGAGACGGCGCGCGCAGCGCCCGATTTCGCGCGGCGCGGGCGTCGCGGCTTCTCCCTTGCGGACGGCAAGACCCCGGTCCCGTTGTCGTCGGTCATCGTGTCGATCAATCATGGCGTCGGCGCCGGCCCGCGCTAAGGCTGTTCTGACTATTCAGTTCTGACTGTTCTTCGCAACGAGCGGGATAAACGTGCTCAGGCGCCCTGCTGGGCGAACGCGATTCGCCAGAGGCGCAGCACCGGCAGCAGCACGCGCGTCAGCGATCCGCCGGCGCGCAGCAGCGCGGCGGTGCTCGCGCGCAGCTCAGGCGTGCGCGCGCTGTCCTTGGACAGGTACATCGCGATCATGCACGCCGTGATCACGGCGTGCCGGTGGCCATCGTGCAGGCGCCGCGCCTCGGCGACCGAGCGTGTCACGAGGTCGCACAGCCGCTCGCCGGCCAGCGCCTCGCTCGGATAGTGGCTGACGTAGCGATGATCGCCGTTACGCGCGTCTTCGGCCTGGTCGACGTAGCTGTCGAGCATCGTCGCGGCCGCCGAGATCCAGGGAAAGTACGCGGCGCACGTGCGGCGCAGCTCGAGCTCCGGGCACGCCGGCTGAGCGGCGAGCGCGAGGAACGCGAGGACCGTGAGCGAGGCGCTGGCGGCGCTGCTCAACTCGAACCAGCTGACGCTCGCCCCCTCGCCGAACTCGCGCGCGGCCCAGTCGATCAACGCAGCGTCTCGCTCGCGAGGGTCGGACTCGTGGTTGAGCGCGAGCACCTGCGCCCTGCGCGCTTCACGCACGACGAGTCGTTTGACGGATCCGTAGGACGGCAACACGGCGCAACTGCGGCGACACGTCTCGACGAGCGCCCGAAGGTAGCCGCCGTCCTCGTGCCACGGGTGGTAGCGGTAGTAGTCCGAGATCGGCGAGGTCGGGTCGAGCGCCTCGACGAGCGCGAGGTGCAGCTGACGGCCGTTGCTCGTTCCGGCCTGCGCGCCACGCTCGTTGACGGTGTCGAGAAAGTCCCAGATCGTCTGAAAGGCGACGAGAAGTCGCAGCAGGTTCTCGTCACGTCGGCGCGGGAGGGTCCAGAACAGAGCCGCACCGTCCGCGTGTCCGCGCTTGCGCCGGAGCGAGCTCAGCGCGTCCTCGCGCAGCGATTCATCGGGGATCGCGTGCGCACGCGCGACCCAGCCGTCGATCTCCGCGGATACCGCGTGCAAGCCCCAGACGAGCTCGCGTGCCGCGGCGCTCAGTAGGGCCCAGACCTGCCGCGGAGAGAGGGGGAGCGGGTCGGACATCTATCATGAATCGGAATCCTCCCGGATAGTAGTTACGGTGTCGGTCGTCACTAATCGGATGTTCGGATCACTCCGGCGACGCGACGCTCGGGCGCACGCGCGCGGCGAGGTAGCCCGGGATAGCGGCCATCGTCACGGCGACAGCCGTGATCAGGGCGAAGCTCCCGAGCGCGACTCCGAGCGGCGAGGCGTCGATCACGGGGAACCCCGTCACGACCGACAGCGCGCGACTCAGCAGCAGCGCTCCGAACGCGCCGAACAGCGCGCCGAGCGCACATCCGAGCCCGAGCAGGACAGCGCTCTCCCACAGCAGCGCGCGCCACAGAACGAGGCGGCTGAACCCATCGACCTTCATGTCGGCGAGCCGCGCACGACGCTGCCAGATCATCGCGCCCATCGCCGCGGCCATCGCAAGGACGGCGGCGATCAGCACGAGGTTTCGGATCTGCGTCAGTCGCGAGAGCCCTTGCGAAGCGGTTTCGTAATGGAGCCGCTCGCGTTCGGCCAGCGTTTCGACGCGTAGCGCCGAGCGCACCCCGATCGCCCGCTCGAGCTCGTCGCGCACGACGCCCGGCGAGGAGCCGGGCGCGAGCTCAACCTCGTAGGCGCTGGGGTCGGGGCTCCCCCAGCCCGTCGCGTAATCGTCCGCGTTGAGCACGAGCGCGCCGGGCGGCCAGCCGAGGTTGGTGCTGAGCGCGGCGACGCGCACGCGGAGTGGCCGCGGGCTCGGCAGCGTGAACGCCTCGCCGATCTGCAGGTGGTGTTCTTCGACGATCGCGCGCGAGACGACGACCCAGCCGTTCGTGCGCAGGCGGGCGCTCGCAAGTGTGGGATCGCCGCTGACGATCTGGCTTGCGGCGATCGGATGCGGGCTCCCGCGCGGCTGCGCGATCACCCACGTGCGACGGTCGTGCCAGTCGAGGAAGCTGCTCCGATACAGCTTGACGTTGGCCACCCCCGGGAGCCGGGCGAGCACGGCGCTCAGCCGGTCGACGAACGCTGTAGTCGCCAGCGCATTCGCGCTTCCGGCCGGGCTGACCCAGATCTCTGCGCCCGAATCGATCCCGCGCGCGGACGCGTCGAGACCGCGCTGCAGATTGTCTCGTGCCCCCTGAATCGAGACGCTGCCGAACACCGCGATCGCACCCGTCGCCGCGATCGCGAGCGAGCGCGCGCGGTTTGCTCGCGAGCGCAGCTCGATCAGCGCGAGGAACGAGGCGGCGCCCGTCAGCAGGCGCTGCCCGCGCTCACCGGCTCGGACCGCGAGGTCGAGCAGCGCCGGCAGCCAGAGCAGCAGCGCGAGCGCGAGGCCGACGACGCCGACGATCGCCGACTGCGGCGCCGCGAGCAGGATCGCGGTGGTCGCGGCCAGACAGGCCAGCGCCGCGAGCGGCAGCCAGCGCAGCCGCTCGCCACGCGCCGAGACGTGCACGAGCCCCACTGGCCGCTCGACGATCTCGGCGCGCAGCGGCGCGAACACGCCGATGATCGCTGCGAACAGCCCGCCGGCCAGCGCGAGCACGACGGCCGTCGCGGTGACGATCCGCTCCGTGCCGATCGGGAACGCGAACGACAGGTACCCGGGGCTGGAGCTGAACAGCGCGACCGACAGCTCCTCGCCCAGCAGCAGCCCGAGCGCGGAGGCGACGACGCCGAGCACGAGCGCATCGAGCAGCAGCACCTCGACGATCATTCGCCGCGTGTATCCGTCGAGGCGAAGATCCTCGATCAGGCTGCGGCGCTGAGGAACGGTGAGCAGCAGCGCGTTGAACGCGAACAGGAAGCCGACGAGCGCGCTGAGCGCCGCGAACAGCCCGGTCGACTGGTCGACGGGACCGGCCGCGCGGCGGAACAGGACCGTGTTGATGTCGGCCGGGCGCACCTCGAGCCGGCCACCAGCCAGCCGCTCGAGCCCAGCGAGCACGACGCCGTCGAGACGCGGCGAGGATCGCACGTAGATGCTCGTCAGGCGTCCCGGCAGGGCGGCGAGCCGCTGTACGGTCCGAAGCGGCGCCAGCGCGATCGGGCTTGCGCCCAGCTCACCGCCGCCGCGACCGAGCAGGTCCGGCACGAGCAGCGCTGTGGTCGTCCGCGCGTCCACCTGCAGCCCGACGGGTCGCAACGAAGTCGCGCCGAGCCTTTCGCCGACCGCCGAGGGAGCGGTTACTACGCTCGCGCGATCGATCCCGACGAGGTTGACCCGGCGCGCGATCGGGCCGCCGAAGCGCGCCAGCCGCGGGTCGACCCCGACGAGATCGACCGACTGTTCGCCCGTTGGTCCGACGAGGTTCGCGTCCTGCTCGAGCACGGGCGCCGCCGCCTGCACGCCGGGCAGTGAGTCGACCTCACGCAGATAGCGTTCGTCGAAGCCGTGGCTGTCGCGGGCGGCCAGCTGAAACCGCATCCGACCGACGATCCCGTTCGTCAGCCGTTCGACGGAGCCGTTGAGGCTCGTGTTCACGACCTGCGAGGCGAACAGCAGTGAGACGCCGATCGCGATGCCGAGCACCGCGAAGAGTTCCTGGGTCAGGCGCGCGCGAATCCGGACGCGGTACAGGCGCAAGATGCTCGAGAGCCTCACCGCGGCTCCGCAGCACACGCTTCAGCCGGCATCGACGGCTGTCTGCCCCTTGCTCGCTTCGTGGTCGGCCAGCCGCCCGTCGCGCAGCGCGATCACGCGGTCGGCGAACGCCGCGGCCTGCGGGTCGTGCGTGACGAGCACGACGGCGATCTGACGCTCGCGGCAGGTCTGGGCGAGCAGCGAAAGCACCTGGGCGCCGCGCTCGGTGTCGAGGCTTCCGGTCGGCTCGTCGGCCAGCAGCAGCCGGGGGTCCGTCGAGAGAGCTCGCGCGATCATCACGCGCTGGCGCTCGCCCATCGAGAGCTGCTCGGCGCGGTGGCCCACGCGTTCGGAGAGCCCAAGCCGATCGAGCAGCGGCTTGATCCGCCGTCGTGCCTCGCGCGAGCCGATCTCGGCCCCCATCAGCTTCAGCGCAGCGTTGTCCAGCGCGCTCGCGCCCGGGAGCAGGTTGAGCGACTGGCGAATGAAGCCGAGCTCGTGCAGGCGGTATCGCGCGGCGTCCCGGTCGCTCAGCTTCGACACGTCGCGGCCATCGACGAGGACCGAGCCCGAGTCGGGCCGCAGAAGCGCCGCGATCAGCATCAGCAGCGTGCTCTTGCCCGATCCGCTCGGCCCGTACAGCGCGACGAACTCTCCCTCGCCGATCGACAGCGAGACGCCGTCGACGGCGCGCACGGGTGCACCGGCGGCGACCGCGAAGTGCTTGACGAGCTCGTGCAGCTCCAGCAAGCGCGCCGGCGATCGATCGAGCGCCTTCCGGGCGCTCACGTCCGGCCGGCCGGGCTCCGCGGGCACGGGTGTGCTCGACCCGCGACGTCCCGCGGCTGCGCGCTTGTCCGCCGGCATCTACGCCGAGCGCTTGTAACCGGGAAAGTCGATCACGTTGTCTTCGCCGTCCCGATCGACCGAGTTCTTCCAGTGCTCGCCATCGGGGGCGGGGGGCGCCGCGATCAACCGCCCGCCGCTCAGCGCCCTGAGCTGACCCGAGCCCATCGCGGCGGGCATGTCGGGCACGGTCATCAGCACGGCGACGTCGGTCTCCTCGACGAGTGAGCGCAACAGCAGCAGGATCTCCTCGCGCTCGCGCACACCGAGGTTGGCCGTCGGGTCGTCGATCAGCAGCAGGCGCGGCGAGCGCGCGACGCCGTGTGCGATCGCCACGAGCGCGCGCTCGCCGTCGGACAGGCTCTCCCAGCGCTGCCCGGCGCATTGCCCCATGCTGACGCGCCGAAGCGCGCCGTCGGCGCGCCGGTTGGCCTGTCGGCGGCCATGATCGATCAACAGCGGCAGCGCGACGTAGTCGAGCATCGTCAGGTCGCTGCGCGGTCCCGAGCGCCGGACCCAGCCGATCTCGCCGCGCCGCAGGCGCGCGTGGCTGCTTTCGGACAGCGTCGCGAGGTCCTCGCCGGCGAAGCGCACGATGCCGCGGTCCGGCGTCTCCAACCCGGCGGCGATTCGCAGCAGCGTCGTCTTCCCCGCGCCGCGCCTCCCCCACACGCCTATGAACTCGCCGCCGCCGACCTCGAGGCACGCGTCCGCCAGGACTCGCACCTCCGACGGTCCGCGCCAGTAGCTCTTGCTGACGTCCTCCAGCGAGAGCAGGGACTCGCTCATCAGAGCACGCGCGGCACGCTCGACCGATCGAGACCCGAGTCGGCGACCAGCTCGAGACGCGAGGCGTCCCGTTCAGCGCGCAGCTGCTCGAGCAGCTCGCGCGCGTTCTGCAGCCATTCGATCCGCGCGTTCCAGAAGGCGACCTCGGCTTCTGCGGCAAGCGCTCCCATCAAGCTCGACCAGTCGCGCCGGGACGCCGTCTCCTCGGCGAGCCGCTTCAGGTCCCGCAGGCGGCCAAGACAGACCAGTTCCTGCCCGGTGACGACCTCGATCAGCCGGGCGACGTTGCGCGGCCGGCACAGCGCGATCTTCATGTGCAGCTCGTCGCGCAACGGCGGCGCCGGCGACGGGTCGAGCATCCATGCCTCGAAGCGCTCGACGCCCTCCTCGGTCGCCTCGTAGATCGTGCGCGGCGCCGCGCGGCGCGCGGGGCCGGCGCGCATCTCACCGGCGCTGCGGACGAGCTCGTCCCGGCTCAGCTGATCGAGCGCCGAGTAGACGCCCGAGGGGGCGAAGCACGAGGAGCCAAAGCGCTCATCGAGGCGCTGCGCAAGCTGATACCCATAGCCGGGCCGCTCGATCACGAGCCCCAATACCGCATGCTTCGCCGACATTCTCGCCCTTCTTCGTCAACTGTCCGCTACGCAGGAAGGTACTCGAATCAAGCAACGGCTGCATTCCAATCATGGCATGAATCAGACCGAGCGGAATTCTCGAGACGTCTGAGATCCGGTCCGTCTCGAGACTGCGCACGAGCCGCTCTCGACGCGCCGCAAGCGCCGGGCACCTCGATCTTCGAGGGGGTCGGCGACGGCGGCCAGGCGCTCGACGGATGCTCCGAGCCAGGCACGCCGCGCTGGCACGGCTGTCTCCGACAGCGTCTGTCAGGTGATCCCGAGCCGATCGAGCAGCCCCTCGTCTGCGCGCCAGTCGCGCCGGACGCGGACGGACAGGTCGAGGTGGACGCGACAGCCCAGCTCACGCTCGATTTCGCGGCGAGCAGCAGTGCCGATCGCCTTGATCATGCGGCCGCCCGCTCCGATCAGGATGCCCTTCTGGGACGTGCTCTCGACCCACAGGAGCGCGCGCACGCGCGTCAGGTCGGGTCGCGGTCGTTCGATGTCCTCGATGAATGCCTCGATCGCGTGCGGCACCTCCTGGAAGGTTCGCTTGATCGCCGCCTCGCGGACGAGCTCGGCGAGCCGCACGGTGAGCGGCTGGTCGCTGCTCGTGCGCGCGGCGAACATGAACGGCCCCTGCGGCATCAGCGCGCCGAGATGCTCGATCAGCGTCGCGACGCCGGCGCCGGTGCGCGCGGAGATCGGGAACCCCTCCGCCCCCGCCGACAGCTCCGCGGCGCACGCAAGCGCGGCGGCGGTCGCGCCACGTGAGAGCCGGTCGGTCTTGTTGACGGCGATCGTCACGCTAGCGCCGGCATCGGCAAGCGCAGAAGCGATGAACCGATCACCCGGCCCGACCGGCTGCTGGCCGTTGAGCACGAGCAGAACAAGGTCCGCCTCCTCGAGCTCCTGACTCACGCGCGTGGCCATCCGCGAGGTCAGAGCGTCGCGCGGTCGCTGCACGCCCGGCAGATCGACGAGCACGATCTGGCAGTCTCCGCGCGAGCGGATCCCGCGGATCGCACGGCGTGTCGTCTGCGGACGGTCGCTGACGATCGCGACCTTCTCCTCGACGATCGCATTGACGAGCGTCGACTTGCCGACGTTCGGCCTGCCGGCGAGCGCGACAAAGCCGCTGCGCGTCAACTCGGCTCCGGCGCGAGCAGCTCGCGCTGGAGCGCGAGCATCTCGCCGCCGTCGGTCTCGTGATCCATGCCGAGCAGGTGCAGCACCCCATGGACGACCGCCTCGCGGACATCGCCCGTCTGCTCGACGCAGATCAGCACGTCGCCGAGCTCGCGTGCGCCGCCGACCGGCTCGGCGCCGTCGACAGGAAACGACAGCACGTCGGTCGGCTGCGCGCGCCCACGAAAGCGCGCGTTCAGCTCGCTGATCCGCTGCTCGTCGACGAATTCGATTGCGACGTGGCCATCGCGAACATCGGCCGACGCGGCGGCGAGCGCGCACAGCCGACGCAGCTCGTGTTCCTCGAGCGGCCCGTCGCCGACGATCTCGATCTGGAGCATCGCGACTCAGGCGCGGCGGTCGGCCGAGCGCAGCTCGGGCGCTTCGCGCTGGGCGTGAACGTCGTAAGCCTCGACGATCCGCTGCACGAGCTTGTGC
>FSVZ01000023.1_pt1 | contig 114310 bp, 119 predicted proteins | sample 1637881 | NCBI WGS metagenome assembly FSVZ01 (sample SAMEA3914789, study PRJEB12502) | metagenome | biome: forest; material: soil | place: Canada | collected 2011-07-03 | depth 0.3 m
CTGGTGTATCTGTTGTCCTGCCAAGGGCATAGCAGGCTAGCTACGTGTGGATCGGATAACCGCTGAAAGCATCTAAGCGGGAAGCCGGCCTCAAGATGAGTTCTCCCATCCCCTAGAGGGAGTAAGACCCCTGGTAGACCACCAGGTTGATAGGCCGGATCTGGAAGAACGGCAACGTTCGTAGGAGACCGGTACTAATGGGTCGAGGGCTTGACGGATTTTTGATGCTCGTTGTGGCTGCTGTGCAGTTTTGAAGGACCGGGAGGGCTGGTCTCTCATCTTTTTCCGGTGGCTTTGGCGAGGGGGAAACACCTCTTCCCATTCCGAACAGAGCAGTTAAGCCCCTCAGCGCCGATGGTACTTGGCCCGCAAGGGCCTGGGAGAGTAGGACGCCGCCGGTTTACTTGAACGTACGGGCCGCCTTCGGGCGGCCCGTCGTCGTCGCGCCGTCAGTCGGGAGGCGCGACGTTGCCGTCGTCGTCCAGGGCCCAGTGCGGAGCGACATCGCCCCACCCGATGGCGGCTGGGCGCCCGCGCGAGCGATACACGCCCAGCTGGGCGTCGGTTCATCGCTATCCGCTGATCGCCCTGCTCGAGATGGCGCCGGCCGCGCGGCCGAGCTTTCAGGCGGTGCGGCGAGGCTCGGAATGGCCGCCGACGCGGGGCGACGCTTCGACGCACGCGGCTCGAGCAGCGCCCTCCCCGTTCGGGCGAGTCCGCCGGGCGGGTGCGATGGCGTCCGGGACGGACCCGACGGGGGAGGTGCACGCCTGAGCTGATCGAGGCGCCTCGCCGGCGCGGCGGGTCGCGACGCGACGCGGGTGCCTCCCGTGCCCGCGCAGCGGCGCTCGGTGCGGATGATCGTGCGCCTGCGGCTCGTCCCGGTCGACCTCCCAGTCGACGTCGTAGTCGTCCTCGAGCAGCAGGAACGAGCGGGTCAGGCGCAGGGCATCGAGCGAGCGCTGCGCGAGCTTGGAGGTGGTCTTCGTTGCGAACATCTGTTCGTAGAAGGTAGGCACGTCCTCGGACGGACGCGAGACGAACGTATGTACGCGTCGGACGTCATCCCGCGATGCGGCATTGCAGAGCGGAATTCGTGGATCGCGGGCTGCAACGGCGATTGCAGGAAGGCGCGGGAAAGAGCGCTCGCGGGCCGTCCGCGAGGCTCGTTTGGCGAGGTGCGCGCGCCGCGTCCGCCGCGGTCGCTCGCGCACGTGCTGCAGGGGACGCGCCGTGCATCGCGAACTACCCGCCAGATGGCTGTTACGCTTGCGCGACGCGATTCGAATGCCCCGCCGTGGGGCCGTCGGGGGCGCGTACAGCCCATGGAGAAGTTCGTCATCGAAGGTGGCGTCCCGCTCTCCGGGACGTTGATCCCGGCCGGGAACAAGAATGGTGCGCTGCCGATCCTCGCCGCCTCGCTCCTGACGGAGGAGGAGGTGCTCGTGCGCAACGTGCCGCGGATCCGCGACGTCGACGCGATGCTCGAGATCCTCCGCGCGCTCGGCGTGTCGGTCTCGTGGCGCGGTCCGAACGAGCTCGCGCTGTGCGCGGCGACCGCGCGCGAGGTCGAGGTCGAGCGCGAGCTGGCCGAGCTGATCCGTGCGTCGTTCCTGCTCGCCGGGCCGTTGCTCGCTCGCTTCGGGCGCGCCGTGATGCCGCCGCCGGGCGGCGACGTCATCGGCCGCCGGCGCCTGGACCCGCACCTCGACGCGTTCCGCGCGATGGGCGCGACGGTGGTCAGCAACGGCGGGATCGCGCTGAGCGCGCCGCGCGGGCTGCGCCCGACCGACGTGTTCATGGACGAGCCGTCGGTGATGGCGACCGAGAACGTGCTGCTGGCCGCAGCGCTGACGCCGGGCACGACGCTGATCGGCAACGCCGCGTGCGAGCCGCACGTGCAGGACCTCGCGCGGATGCTCTTGAAGATGGGGGCCGATATCCAGGGGATCGGCTCGAACATGATCACCGTCAACGGCGCCGAGCGACTGCGCGGCTGCGAGCACGATGTCGCTCCCGACCACATCGAGATCGGCAGCTTCATGGCGCTCGCCGGCGTGACCGGCGGCGAGCTGCGGATCAAGGACACGGTGCCCGGCGACCTGCGGATGATCCGCCTCGTCTTCGAACGGCTCGGGCTGCGCTCGGAGCTCGACGGTGACGACGTGATCGTGCCCGGCTCCCAGAAGCTCGTCGCGCAGGCCGACGTCGGCGAATACAAGAGCAAGATCCAGGACGGTCCGTGGCCGGCGTTCCCGGCCGACCTGACCTCGATCGCGGTCGCGCTCGCGACGCAGGCCGAGGGCTCGATCCTCGTCCACGAGTGGATGTTCGAGAACCGCCTGATCTTCACCGACAAGCTGATCCTGATGGGCGCCGACATCGTCATGTGCGACCCGCACCGCGCGATCGTCACCGGCCCGCGCAGGCTGTGCGGCGAGCGCGTCGAGTCGCCGGATATCCGCGCCGGCATGGCGATGCTGCTCGCGGCGCTGTGCGCCGACGGCCGCAGCGAGATCGGCAACATCCGCCAGATCGACCGCGGCTACGAGCGGATCGACGAGCGCCTGCGCGAGCTCGGCGCGCGGATCGAGCGGGTCGCGACGGAGCCGGTCCACGCCTGAGGAGCAGCGCAGGCCCGCGGCGGGCTAACCTCGCCCCGAGGACATCTCCATGATCCACCCAATTCCCAGCGGCACGCGCGACGTGCTTCCACAGGAGACGGGCGAGGTGCGTGCGATCACCGACACGCTGCGCCGCGTCTTCGACGCTCACGGCTACGGCGAGATCTACACGCCGGCGCTCGAGTACGAGTCGGTGCTCGCGCGCGCGGAGCTGGACGAAGCGCGACCGGCGTATCGCGTGTTCGACGAGACCGGCGCGGTGCTGGTGCTGCGCTCGGACATGACCGTGCCGATTGCGCGCGTCGTCGCGACGCGCTACGCCGAGAGCCGGACGCCGCTGCGCTTCTGCTACTTCGCGCACACCTACCGCGGCGTGCGCCCGCAGCGCGGGCAGCTGCGCGAGATGCTGCAGGGAGGGATCGAGCTGATCGGCTCGCCGGCGCCGGACGGCACGGCCGAGGCGTTGACGGTGCTGTCGGCCGCGCTCGAGGCCGTCGGCCTGAAGGACTTCCGGATCGGGCTCGGCGACGCGTCGCTGTTTCCGGCGTTGATGGAGAGCCTCGACGTCGACGAGGCCGCACGCGCAGCGCTGCTCGAAGCGCTCGTGCGGCGTGATTTCGTCGAGCTCGACCTGCGGCTGCACGAGGCCGGCGTGTCGGCCGCCTCGGCCGAGCTGCTGCTCGACGTGCCGCAGCGCCGCGGTGGGCCCGAGCTGCTGAGGGACGCTCCGGCGCCGGCGGTCGAGGCCGTCACCGGCATGCGCCGCGTCCACGAGCTGCTCGCCGACGACGTCGCCGAGCGCGTGATCTTCGACCTCGGCCTCGTGCGCAACATCGGCTACTACACGGGTGCCGTGTTCGAGGTCTACGACCCGGCGCTCGGCGCGCCGATCGGCGGCGGCGGGCGCTACGACGAGCTGCTCGGACGCTTCGGGCGCAAGCTGCCGGCGGTCGGCTTCGCGCTGTACGTCGACTCGCTGCACCAGGCGCTCGCCGGCGAGGAACGCGGCACCGGGATCGCGCTCGCCGGCGCCGCGCGGGACGCGTCGTGACGACGACGCACGGCCTGACGATCGCCGTCCCGCGCGGGGCGCTGTTCGACGGCACGGTCGAGCTGTTGGCGGGGCTCGGGCTCGACACGGCGGAGCTGCGCACGAACGACCGCAAGCTGCTGTTCGAGGAGATCGGCGTGATCACGATGCGCCCGTCGGACGTGCCGACGTACGTCGAGGCCGGCGCGGCCGACATCGGCGTGACGGGCAAGGACGTGCTGCTCGAGCAGCTCGCGCAGCGTCCCGGCGAGCACGGGCGCAGCGTGTACGAGCTGCTCGACCTCGGCTTCGGCCGCTGCACGATGGTGCTCGCGAGCGAGGCCGGCCCTGACCCGGCGTACGACCCGGCGCTCGAGTCGCTGCGGCGGCTCGGCGTGATGCGCGTCGCAACGAAGTACCCGCGGATCGCCGCGCGCCATCTCGAGGAGACCGGCCGCCAGGGCGAGATCGTCGAGGTCAAGGGCTCGGTCGAGCTGGCGCCGCTGACGGGCATGGTCGACGCGATCGTCGACCTGACGGCTACGGGCACGACGCTGCGTGAGAACAACCTCGTCGTGCGCGAGGAGATCGTCGTCTGTACGGCGCGGCTGATCGCGAACCCGGTCGCGCACAAGCTGAAGGCGGCGCAGATCGACGCGCTGCTCGAGCGCCTTCGCGCGATCCCGGCGGCCGGCGTCGGCTGAGATGCGCCTGCAGCGACTCGAGATCGCCGAGCTCGCGCCGCTCGGCGGGCCGCTCGGCGTCGCGGCGCACCTGCGCGCGCTCGTCCCCGACGGCGCCTCGGTCGAGCGGGCGGTCCGCGAGATCGCCGAGCGCGTGCGCGAGGACGGCGACGCGGCCGTGCTCGACTACACGCACCGCTTCGACGCGCCCGAGATCGAGCGCTCCGAGCTGGACGCGCGCGGCGTGCGCGTGACGCCGGACGAGCTCGACGAGGCGATCAGGCGCCTACCGCTCGAGCTCGTCGCAGCGCTGCAGGTGACGATCGCGAACGTCGCGCTCGTCGCCGACGCGAGCGTCGGTCCGGACGCGGACGTGCAGCTGCCGCAGGGGCAGCGGGTCGTCGTCCGCGAGCTGCCGGTCTCCTCGGCGGCCGTCTACGTGCCGGGTGGCCGCGCGCCGTACCCGAGCACGGTCGTGATGGGCGTCGTCACGGCGCGCGCCGCCGGCGTGCTCGACGTCGCGGTCTGCGCACCGCCGAAGGGCGACGGGGACGTGCACGACGCGATCCTCGGCGCGTGCCGGCTCTGCGGGGTCGAGCGCGTCTACCGCGCCGGCGGCGCGCAGGCGGTCGCGGCGCTCGCGTACGGGACGGAGACGGTCGCCCGCGTCGACGTGATCGTCGGCCCGGGCAACCTGTACGTGCAGGAGGCAAAGCGCCAGCTCTCAGGCGTCGTCGGGATCGACGGCTTCGCCGGGCCGAGCGACCTACTCGTCGCGCTCGGCGCCGAGCTCGGCGCGGGCGACGTGCGCCGCGCGGCGCTCGACATGCTCGCGCAGGGCGAGCACGGCGAGGGCAGCCTCGTCGTGGCCGTCTGCGCCGGGCCGGGCGTCGGCGATGCGCTCGCGACGGCGCTGCGGACGCTCGACGCCGAGCTGCCCGTGCAGGGGGGTACGTTCGCGCTCGTCGAGGCGCTCGACGCGGCGCAGGCGCTCGAGCTGGCGAACGCGTTCGCGCCCGAGCACCTGCAGCTGGTCGGCGCCGACGTCGAGGCGCTCTGCTCGCGCGTGCGCAACGCGGGCTGCGTGTTCGTCGGCGCCGACAGCGCGACGGCGTTCGGCGACTACGTCGCCGGCTCGAACCACGTCCTGCCGACCGGTGGCGCGGCGCGCTTCGCCTCGATGCTCTCGCCGCGGCACTTCCGCCGGCGGATGGCCGAGGTGCGGATCGGCGCCGGCGCGGCGGCGAAGCTCGCGAGGGCGGGGGTCCCGATCGCGCGCGCCGAGGGCTTTGAGTGGCACGCGCGCTCGATGGAGGCACGGATCGGCGACAATTAGGCGATGGCGGCGAGCACGGACATCAGAAGCGCGGCGGTGCAGCGACGCACGGGCGAGACCGACGTCAGCCTGTCGCTCGCGCTCGAAGGCGCCGGCGCGGGCACGCGCGAGACGGGCGTCGGCTTCCTCGACCACATGCTCGACCTGCTCGCGCGCCACGGACGGATCGACCTCGACGTCAACGTCAGCGGCGACCTGCAGACCGGCGCTCACCACACGGCCGAGGACACGGCGATAGTTCTCGGGCAGGCGCTCGACCGGGCGCTCGGCGACCGCAGCGGGATCGTCCGCTACGGCGCGGCGACGGTGCCGATGGACGAGGCGCGGGCGAGCTGCGCGATCGACATCTCGGGGCGCCCGTTCACGGTGTTCGAGGCCGAGCTGCCGCCGGGCGCGACGGGCGGCTTCGAGCACGAGCTGACCGAGGAGTTCTTCCGCGCGCTCGCGAACGCCGCGAAGCTGACGCTGCACCTGCGGGTCGAGGCGGGCAGCAACGCGCACCACATGATCGAGGCCGCGTTCAAGGCATTCGCGCGCGCGCTGCGCGAGGCCGTCGCGATCGACCCGAGCGAGCGCGGCGTGCCGAGCACGAAGGGCACGCTGACGGCGTGAGCGCGCCGATCGAGGAGCCGGTCGAGCTTGCGGTCCTCGACTACGGCGTGGGCAACCGTCGCTCGGTCGAGAAGGCGCTCGCGCACGTCGGCGCGCGCGCGAGCGTCTCGAGCGACCACGACGAGCTGCGCGCCGCCGCGGGGCTCGTCGTGCCGGGCGTCGGCGCGTTCCCGCGCGCGATGGAGCGCCTGCGCGAGCTGGGTCTCGACGAGCTGCTGCGCGAGCGCGTCGCGGCGGGCACGCCGGTGCTCGGCATCTGTCTCGGGCTGCAGCTCGCGTTCGAGCACTCGAGCGAGCTCGGCGGCGCCGACGGGATCGGGCTGATCGCAGGCGAGGTGCGCGGGCTGCGCGCGGGGACGCTGAGGCTGCCGCACATCGGCTGGAACGAGGTGCGATTCACCAAACCGCGCTCGCCGCTCGTCGCCGGGCTGCCGGTGCAGTGTGCCTTCTACCACGTGCACTCGCTCGTCGCCGAGCCCGCGCGCGAGGAGGACGTGCTCGGCGTCGCCGAGTACGGCGAGCCGTTCGTCACGGCCGTCGAGAAGGGCTCGTTCTACGGCGTCCAGTTCCACGCCGAGAAGTCGTCCGCCGCCGGGCTGCGCCTGCTCGCGAACTTCGCGCGGATCTGCAGCGCGGCGCGCGAGCCGGACGCCACGCACGCGTGAACCTGTATCCGGCGATCGACATCCTCGGCGGCAACGCCGTGCGGCTCGTGAAGGGCGACTTCGACGCGAAGAAGGTCTACGACGAGGATCCGCTGTCGGCGGCGCGCGCATTCGCCGAGGACGGAGCGAGGTACCTGCATGTGGTCGATCTCGATGGCGCCAAGGCCGGCGAACCGGTCAACCTCAAGCACCTGCGGGCGATCGCCGGCGAGTTGGGGCTGCCGGTGCAATACGGCGGCGGCCTGCGCTCCGAGCAGGCAATCGCTGCGGCCTTCGAGGCTGGTGCCACACGGGTGATCCTCGGCACCGCGATTTTCAGTAACCCCGAACTACCGTGGCTAGCGATGGAAATGCACGGGCGCGACAACGTATTGGTTTCGATCGATGCGCGGGACGGGTTCGTCGCGACACACGGCTGGCTCGAAACCACCCGGGTCCCCGCACGCGAAGCGATCGAACGCTGGGCAGAAGGCGAGGAAGGAATAAGGCAGTTCGTGTTCACGAACATCGACCACGACGGGATGCTCGACGGCCCGGACCCAGACGAAGCCGAGATGGTCGCTCGCGCGGCGGGCGATGGCAGCGTGATCCTGTCCGGGGGCATCGGCAAGCTCGCACACCTGCGGACGCTCGCGCGCCTGCGCGAGGAGCGCCAACTCGCCGGTCTCGACGGTGTGATCGTCGGCAAGGCGCTGTACGAGCGGCGCTTCACGGTCGCCGAGGCGCTCGCGGCGCTCGCGGACTGACGAGCAACCGTCCACGTCGAGGCGTCCGCTCGCAAAGGCCGCCGGCGGCTCGCGCCACCGCGGCGCGACCGGCGAGCTACCGTAGCCGGGTGCACTTCAAGCGCGTGATCCCGTGCCTCGACGTCGACGCCGGACGCGTCGTCAAGGGTGTCGAATTCCTCGACATCCGCGACGCCGGCGACCCGGTCGAGCTGGCGGCTCACTACGACAGTGAGGGCGCCGACGAGCTCGTCTTCCTCGACATCACGGCGACGCACGAGAAGCGCGAGACGATCGCGCAGCTCGCGCGTGCGACGGCCGACGACGTGTTCGTGCCGTTCACGATCGGCGGCGGCATCCGCACGGCGCCCGACGCGCAGGCGGTGCTCGACGCGGGCGCCGACAAGGTGTCGGTCAATTCGGCGGCGCTGAAGCGCCCGCAGCTGATCGACGAGCTCGCGGCGGTGTTCGGCTCGCAGTGCGTCGTGCTCGCGATCGACGCGAAAGCCGACGCGTTCGTCGGCGGCGGGCTCGACGACCCGTCGAAGTGGGAGGCGTACGTCGCCGGCGGGCGCGCGCCGACCGGCCGCGACGTCGTCGAGTGGGCGCGCGAGGGCGTCGAGCGCGGCGCGGGCGAGATCCTGCTGACGAGCATGGACCGCGACGGCACGAGCGACGGCTACGACCTGGCGCTGACGGCGGCCGTCAGCGCCGCGGTCGGTGTACCGGTGATCGCGTCCGGCGGCGCCGGCGAGCTCGACCACCTCGTCGATGCGCTGCGAGCCGGCGCCGACGCGGCGCTGTGCGCGTCGATCTTCCACTACGGGCGGCACACGATCGCGGAGGCGAAGGCGCACATCGCCGCCGCCGGCATCCCGGTCCGCGTCGATTGAGATGAGCCGATGACGGACGCGGTCTGCGATGGAGGGGCGCTGCTCGAGCGCCTGCGCGAGCTGCCCGGCGGCCGTCTGCTGCTCGAGCTCGCGTGTGGGCGCGACGACGTCGAGCTCGTCGGCGGCGCCGCGCGCGACCTCCTGCTCGGCCGCGAGCCGCGCGAGCTCGATGTCGTCGTGGACGGCTCAGCGGAGGCCTTCGCGGGACGGATCGCAGCGATTGTCGATTGCCGCTTCGCGGCCGATGATGGACAGCGTTGTTCGCTCGACACGCACGAGCGCTTCGGCACGGCGGTCGTCACCTGGAGGCGCGGGCGGATCGACGTCGCGACACGTCGGAGCGAGTCCTACGCCACGCCGGGCGCGCTGCCCGAAGTGCGCCCCGGCACGCGCGAGCAGGACCTGCAGCGGCGCGACTTCACGGTCAACGCGATCGCGGTCCCGCTCGGCGGCGCACAGCGCGGCGAGCTGCGCGCGGCGCCGCACGCGCTCGAGGACCTCGCGAACGGGCGGCTGCGCGTGCTGCACGAGCGCAGCTTCCTCGACGACCCGACGCGGCTGCTGCGCCTCGCGCGCTACCGCGCGCGGCTGAGCTTCGAGCTCGACGAGCAGACGGCGCGCCTGGCCGACGACGCGCTCGCGGCGGGCGCGCTCGCGACGGTTTCGCAGGCGCGGATCGGCGCCGAGCTGCGCCTCGCGCTCGCCGAGCCCGACGCGCTCGGCGCGCTCGAGTCGCTCGCGGCGCTCGGCGTGCTCTCGGCGCTGCACGAGGCGATCGAGCTCGACGCGCCGCTCGCGCGCGCAGCGCTCGCCGCGCTGCCGCCGGGGCCCGAAGCGTGGCCGGACGTGCTGCTGCTCGGCTCGCTGCTGCTGCCGGCGGCGACCTACGACACGACGAACTACGAAACGCGCCTGCGCGCGCTCCTCGACGGCTTCGAGTTCCCGGCTGCCGAGCGCGAGCGCGCGGCGCACAGCGCGATCCTCGCACCGCGGATCGCCGAGCGCCTGCGGCACGCGAGGAGGCCGTCGCAGATCTACGACGTCGCACACGAAGCGCCGCTCGAGGCAGTCGCGCTGGCCGCCGCGCTGGCCGGCGCCGAGCGCCACGAGGCCGCAGCCGAGGCAGCGCGTCGCTGGCTCTCGGAACTGCGCCACGTGCGCCTCTCGATCAACGGCGACGACCTGATCGACGCGGGGCTGCAGCGGGGGCCGCGGATCGGCGATGCGCTCGAGCGCGCGCTGCGCCGCCGGCTCGACGGCGAGCTCGCCGACGGTCGCGAGGCCGAGCTGGACGCCGCGCTCGAGCGCGGCGGCGTCGGTGCGGAGCGCGGCTCGTGAGCGCGGCGCCGGCGGTCGGGGCGCTGTCGCTGACGCTCGCGGGTGGCGCGCGCGTGCTGTTCACGACGCGCGCCGACGGCAACCTCTCGACGCAGCGTGGCGTCGCGCACGAGCGCGGCCGCGCGGCACGCGATGAGCTGTGCGCTCGGCTCGCGCTCGACTGGCTGTGCGCGAGCCGCCAGGTCCATCGGAGCGACGTGCAGCTCGTGCGCGCGCTGGCCGGCCGCGGTGGCGAGCCGGTCGCGATCGACGCCGACGGTCACGCGACGGCGCTGCGCGGCCTCGGTGCGATGGTCCTGAGCGCCGACTGCCTGCCGGTCGCGCTCGCCGGCGACGGCGCCGTCGCGATGCTCCACGCCGGCTGGCGCGGGCTCGCGGCGGGCGTCCTCGAGCAGGGAGTGCGCGCGCTGCGCGCACTCGGCGTCGGCGGCGCGCTCGAGGCGGCGATCGGCCCGGGCGCGGGCGTCTGCTGCTACGAGGTCGGCCCCGAGGTCCACGCGGCGCTCGGCGGCGTCGCTCGCGACGGCGGCAAGATCGACCTGCGGGCGATCGCGCGCGAGCGGCTGCTGACGGCAGGCGTCGCACGGGTGCACGACGTGCGCGCGTGCACGATCTGCGACGAGCGCTTCTTCTCGCACCGGCGCGAAGGCGAGCGCGCCGGGCGCCAGGCGGGGGTCGCGTGGCTGAGCTGATCGCAGACCTGCGGATCGAGCGGGTCCGCGAGAACATCGCGCACGTGCGCGAGGAGATCGCCGCGGCCGTCCACCGCTCGCCGGTCACGCGCGCGGCGCAGCAGCAGAGCGGCGTCGAGCTGCTCGCCGCGGTCAAGTACGTCGCGCGCGAGCAGCTGCCGCTGCTCGCCGAGGCGGGCGTCGAGCTCGTCGGCGAGAACCGTGCGCAGGAGCTGCGCACGAAGCACGATGCCCACGGCGAGCTGTTCGAGTGGGATTTCATCGGCCAGCTGCAGAGCCGGCGAGTGAAGGAGATCGTGCCGTACGTCCGGATGATCCACTCGGTCGCGACGGAGTCTGCGCTGCGCGAGCTCGACCGCCACCGAGCGCTCGCGCGCGAGGACCTGAGAATCCTGATCGAGGTCAACATCGCCGGCGAGCCCGGCAAGGCCGGCGTCGAGCCCGAGCGCGTCGGCGAGCTGATCGCGCGCTCGACGGTGCCGGTCGCCGGGCTGATGACGATGCCGCCGCTCGCGGCCGAGCCCGACGGCAGCCGGCGCTGGTTCGCGCTGCTGCGCCAACTCGCCGACGAGCACGCGCTCGAGCACCTTTCGATGGGGACCTCGCAGGACTACGCGGTAGCGGTCGAGGAGGGCGCGACAATCGTGCGAATCGGCACGAGCCTATACACTTAGCCGCGCGCCGCGTCACAGCCGCTACGACGGCTAGCATTTGCAGGGAATCCGGCGCGTCGAGCGAAGGACGCACCTACTGCAATGGCTTTCCGCGACTCCTGGCACAGTGCGCTCGTCTACTTCGGCCTCGCCGAGGAGTATCACGACGACTACGACGACGCTCCGCCCGAGGCGGAGATCGAGGACCGCTACCGCGAGCGCCCGAACGTCCGCCGCCTGCGCCGCCGGCGCGACGAGTTCGACGACATCTTCGCCGACGACGAGCCCGGAGGCCGCTCGACGACCGTCCTCAAATCGGTCGGCGGCCGCACGAACGGCGACGTCCGCGTGCACCTCGTGATCCCGAAGTCGTTCAACGACGCGCAGCAGATCGCCGACAAGTTCAAGGACTCGATCCCGGTGATCCTCAACCTGCAGTCCTCCGAAACCGACCTGTCGAAGCGCCTGATCGACTTCGCCTCCGGCCTCACGTACGCGCTCGACGGCGGCATGCAGCGGATCGCCGACAAGGTCTTCATGCTGACGCCGCGCAACGTCGAGATCAGCGCCGAGGAGCGCGCAAGGCTAATCGAGAAGGGCTTCTTCAACCAGTCCTGAGACGCCATCTCCTGCGTCTGACGGCGTCCTCGGTCGCTCGCGTGCCGATTGACGATCTAATGCAATCGACTAATCGGCCAGCACGCCACGCTCCCTGCGTCCTTGTCAGACTTGAAGCTGACGCCTCAGGACCGCGTCGCGGCGCTGCCGTTGCGACTAGCCTGACCGAACTATGAAGATCGGACTGATCGGGGCAGGGAACATGGCGCGGGCGCTTGCGCTCGGGTGGGGAGAGCCCGTCGTCTGCTTCGACCCGGTCGCCGAGCGCGCGGATGCGCTCGCGGCGCTCGTAGGCGGCGACGTGCTCGACAGCAACGCCGATGTCGCGCGCGCGGCCGACCTCGTCGTGCTGTGCCACAAGCCCGCACAGCTCGCCGCGGTCGCGCGCGAGATCGCGCCGCACGCGAAGGCCGTCGCGTCGATCCTCGCCGCGACGTCGCTGCAGGCGCTGCGCGAGGAGTATCCCGACACGCCGGTCTACCGCTTCATCCCGTCGCTGCCGGTCGAGGTGCGTCAGGGCGCTGTCGTGCAGGCCGCCGGGCCGGCGCAGGACGGCGCGCTCGACGCGGCCGTGTCTGAGCTGTTCGCAGCGCTCGGCACGCTCGTCGTGCTCGACGACGCGCTCGTCGACGTCGCGATGGGGCTGATGTCGTGCGCGCCGGCGTACTTCGCGCTCGTCGCCGAGGCGCAGGTCGACGCGGGCGTGCGCAAGGGGATCCCCGCGGCGCAGGGCGCCGAGCTCGTCGTGCAGACGCTCGCCGGCACGGCCGAGCTGCTGCGCCGGCGCGGCTACGACACCGTCGCCGTGCGTCGCGAGGTCTCCTCGCCCGGCGGGCTGACCGCGCGCGGCGTCGATGCGCTCGAGCGCGGCGGCCTGCGCGCGGCGTTCAGCGATGCGCTCGACGCGGTGCTCGAGCCGATCCCGCGATGAGCGCCGCCGTGATCATCCTCGCGAGCGCGCGCACGCAGGTCGCCGGCTACCTGTCGACGCTGATCTACGTCTACACGCTGCTGATCATCCTCTACATCGTGATCCAGCTGCTCTTCTCCGTCGGCCTGCGCCCGCCCTACTCGCGCACGCTCGACGCCGTGACCGGGTTCCTGCGCGACATCTGCGAGCCGTACCTGCGGATCTTCCGTCGAGTGCTGCCGTCGTTCGGCGGCCTCGACTTCAGCCCGATCCTCGCGATCATCACGCTGCAGATCGTCAACGCGGTCCTCGTCAACGGCCTGATCCACGGCTGACCGGCTCGATGCGAGCGGTCGAGGATCGCCCGCGCAGCGACCGCCCCGCGGCGGCCGCCGCGGCGGGGCGGCGCTGGCGCCCATGGGCGCTCGCGACGCTCGTGCTGGCGCTCGTCGTCGCGCTCGACCAGCTCGCCAAGCGTGCCGTCGAGCACTCGATCACGCCCGGCGAAGAACGGCGTCTGCTTCCGGGCGTCGAGCTCGTCAACACGCGCAACCACGGGATCGCGTTCGGCTTCCTCCAGGGCAGCGACGTCGTCGTGACGATCCTGATCGGCGTCGCGCTGCTCGCGCTGCTCGCGTATTTCGCGCTGCACAGCCGCTACGCGCTGATCTGGCTGCCGACCGGAATGCTGATCGGCGGGGCGCTCGGCAACGTCGTCGATCGCCTGCGCGCCGGCTCGGTGACCGACTTCATCAAGCTGCCACTCGGCTGGCCGCCGTTCAACATCGCCGACGCGTCGATCACGCTCGGCGTGCTCGCGCTGTTCGGAGTGATCGAGCACGCCCACCACGAGCGCCGCGCGCACGGCGCCGAGGGCGCTCGCGATGCTCACCGCGAGCGCTCCGAGCGCGCGTGAGCGGCTTTCGGGTCGCCTACGAGGACGAGCACCTGCTCGTCGTCGACAAGGACGCCGGTGTCGTCGTGCATCCGGCGCGTGGCCACCGCGAGGGCACGCTCTCGCAGCTGCTCGCCGACACCGCCGCCGGTGGCGACCCCACGCGCGCGGGCATCGTCCACCGTCTCGACCGCGACACCTCGGGCCTCCTGCTCGTCGCGCGCTCCGAGCAGGCCCATGCCGCGCTGCAGCGCGCGCTGCAGCGACGCGAGATCGAGCGCGTGTATCTCGCGCTCGTGCACGGGCGCCCGCCCGCACGCAGCGGCACGATCGAGGCGCCGATCGGCCGCGACGCACGCGTCCGCACGCGGATGGCCGTCGGCGGTGCGCACGCGCGCGAGGCGCGCACGCACTTCGAGCTCGAGCGCGCGCTGGACACGACCTCGCTCTTGCGGCTGCGGCTGGAGACGGGCAGGACGCACCAGATCCGCGTCCACCTGCTCGCGATCGGGCACCCCGTCGTCGGCGATCCCGAATACGGTCGCGGCGAGACGCTCGGCCTCTCGCGCCAGTTCCTGCACGCGACGCGCCTCGCCTTCGCGCACCCGCTTGGCGGCCGGCGCGTCGAGGTCGACTCGCCGCTGCCGGCCGACCTGCGGGCCGCGCTGGAGCGCGCCGAACGGCTATCCTGAACGGTTCAGAACTCACCACGATCCGGCCGACACCGGGCGCGGCCCCTGCCCGTCGTGACGTGACGTCGCGACGGGTCCGCGCAACGACCGGCCGTCATCTTCAAAATAAAAATAAAGGGAGACACTGTGGCTCAGGTAGGCATCGCGGAGCTGCTGGAGGCCGGCGTCCACTTCGGCCACCAGACACGCCGCTGGAACCCGAAGATGCGACGTTTCATCTTCGGCGAGCGCGGCGGCAACTACATCATCGACCTCGTCAAGACGCAGGCGCTGCTCGAGCAGGCGCAGGCGTTCGCGGCCGAGCTCGCCCACCGCGGCGGCACGGTCCTGTTCGTCGGCACCAAGAAGCAGGCGCGCGACACGATCAAGGACGTCGCCGCGGCGGCTGACATGCCGTATGTCAACCACCGCTGGCTCGGCGGCCTGCTGACGAACTTCCAGACGATCAACCTGCGGATTGCGCGGCTTCACGACCTCGAACGCTACGAGACCGAGGGACAGCTCGCGCTGCTGCCGACGCGCGAGCGGATGGCCGCGCAGGCCGACCTGCTGAAGCTGCGCGCGAACCTCGGCGGCGTCAAAGACATGCAGCGCGTGCCCGACGCGATCTTCGTGATCGACCTCAAAACCGAGGAGATCGCCGTCAAAGAGGCGCGCCGGCTGCGGATCCCGATCATCGGGCTCGTCGACACCAACTGCGACCCCGATGGGATCGACTACGTGATCCCCGGCAACGACGATGCGATCCGCTCGTGTGCGCTGATCACGCAGGCGATCGGCCAGGTCGTCCAGGAGGGCCACTCGGTCTTCCGCGCCGAGGAGGAGCGCGCCCGCAAGGAAGCCGAGGAGAAAGCACGGCTCGAGGCCGAGGCGCGCGCCAAGCGCGAGGCCGAGGAGCAGGCCAAGCGCGAGGCCGAGGAGCAGGTCAAGAAAGAGGCCGACGAGCGAGCGGCGGCCGACAAAGCCGCGGCCGAAAACGCCGCAGCGGCCGCGGTCGCGGCGCAGCCGCCGCCCGAGAGCACGCCCGTCGCGCAGGCGACGGTGCCGCCCGACAGCGAGCCCGCCGTCGAGTCGGCCGTGCCGATGAGCGCGAGCGCCGACGCGCGCCAGCCCTCACGCCCGCAGTCGGCGCCGCCTGAGACGGTCGCCGAAAGCGCCGAGGTCGACGCTCCGGGCGCCTCCGGCGCCGCCGCGCCCGCGACCGCGCAGACCCCCGCAGAGCCCACCGCCGAAACGCCTGCCGCGGTCGCGGAGACCCCGGCAGAGCCCGCCGCCGAGCCGGCGGCCGTGGCTGAGCGAACAGACGGGCGCGCGCAGGCGCAGGAGGCGCAGCAGCAATGAGCACGACCGAGATTGCGGCTAAGGACGTCAAGGCGCTGCGCGAGCGCACCGGCGCCGGGATGATGGACTGCAAGAAGGCCCTCGCCGAGGCCGACGGCGAGATCGACAAGGCGATCGAGATCCTGCGCCTGAAGCAGGGCAAGAAGATCCAGGACCTCGGCACGCGGACGGCGACCGAGGGGACCGTGCAGTCCTACATCCACGCCGGCGCGCGCGTCGGCGTGTTGATCGAGGTCGACTGCAACACCGACTTCGTCGCCAACAACGACGACTTCGTCGGCTTCGCGCGCGACGTCGCGCTGCAGATCGCCGCGACGCCGACCGTCAAGTACGTCAGCCGCGACGACGTCCCCGCGGACGTGCGCGACGCGGAGGCGCGCCTCTACGAGCAGGAAGCCGCCGGCAAGCCCGAGAACGTGCGCGAGAAAATCGTCTCCGGCAAGCTCGACTCGTGGTATCAGACGATCGTGCTGCTCGAGCAGGAGATGCACAACCCGAAGTTCGACGGCAAGACCGTGCAGCAGCTGCGTGACGAGCTGACCGCGACGACCGGCGAGAACGTCGTGATCCGCCGCTTCGCGCGCTTTGCCGTCGGGCAGTAGTCGGCGAGAAGCGCCTGCGCGGCCCGCGCGCTCGTGAACGGGTGCGTCGGACGTGTGTTGCGTTTTTCCGATACCGATAGCAATCGCATATACGTCGTGCACACCATTGCTATCGGCCTTCGGATTTGGAATATCAGCCTCACCCCGTCCACCGCGCTCGGCACCGTCGCGCGCGCGGCGACTGGATAGGCTCTCGCGTCGATGGCCCCCGCGTTCAACCGGATCCTGCTGAAGCTCTCGGGCGAGGCGCTGATGGGGTCGCTCGAGTTCGGGACCGATCCCGAGCGCGTCGCCGCGGTTGCGCGCCAGGTGAGCGACATGCGCGACGAGGGTGTCGAGGTCGCGATCGTCGTCGGCGCGGGCAACATCTACCGCGGGATGCAGGGCGCTGCGGCCGGGATGGACCGCGCGACGGCCGACTACATGGGGATGCTCGCGACCGTGCTCAACGCGCTGCCGCTGCAGGACGCGCTCGAGAAGATGGGGACCGACACGCGCGTTCTCTCGGCGCTCGGCGTCGCGGAGGTCGCCGAGCCGTACATCCGCCGCCGCGCGATGCGCCATCTGGAGAAGAAGCGCGTCGTGATCTTCGCGGCCGGCACGGGCAATCCGTTCTTCACGACCGACACCGCCGCGGCGCTGCGCGCGGCCGAGATCCACGCCGAGATCATCCTGATGGCGAAGAACGGCGTGCAGGGCGTCTACACGGCCGACCCGGCGGTCGACCCGGACGCGCGCTTCATTCCCGAGATCACGCACATGCAGGCGCTCGAGCAGCGCCTGCGCGTGATGGACTCGACCGCGCTCGCGCTGTGCATGGAGAACGCGATGCCGCTGAACGTCTTCAACATGGACGACGAAACGGCGCTCGCGCGGATAATCTCAGGCGAGCGGGTGGGCACGCTGGTATCGACGACTCGAGGAGAGAGCGATGGCCGCTGAGGGGATGATCGACGAACTGCTGCAGGACGCGCGCGAGCGGATGGCGAAATCCGCCGAGTCGGCGCAGCACGAGTTCTCGACCGTGCGCACCGGCCGCGCGAGCCCGGCGCTGCTCGACCGGATCGTCGTCGACTACTACGGCGCCTCGACGCCGTTGAACCAGCTCGCGACGATCTCGGCGCCGGAAGCGCGCCTGCTGACGGTGCAGCCCTACGACAAGTCCTCGATCAAGCAGATCGAGAAGGCGATCAACGAGTCCGACGTCGGCCTGAACCCGTCGAACGACGGCAACGTCGTGCGCCTCGTCGTGCCCGAGCTGACCGAGGAGCGGCGCCGCGAGCTCGTCAAGGTCGTGCGCAACCTCGCCGAGGAGGGTCGCGTGGCGATCCGCAACGTGCGCCGCGACACGATGCAGCAGCTGCGCGAACTGAAGGCCGAGGGCGAGGCGTCCTCGGACGACGAGCACCGCGGCGAGGTCGAGCTGCAGAAGCTGACCGACGGCCGCGTCGGCGACCTCGACGAGGTGCTCAAGGCCAAGGAAAAAGAGATCCTCGAAGTCTGATGGAGGCCGCCGGGCCCACGACCACCGCGCGGTACGTGGCGATCATCACCGACGGCAACGGGCGCTGGGCCCGTGAGCACGGCGTCCCGGTCAACGAGGGCCACGACTCCGGTGCCGACACGGTCAAGGCGCGCCTGCGTGACGCGGCCGAGCTCGGCGTCAAGGAGCTGACGGTCTACTCGTTCTCGACCGAGAACTGGTCGCGCCCGGCCGAGGAGGTCGCGGGGCTGATGGAGATGTTCTCGCGACGGATCGCCGACGAGACGCCGGAGCTGCACGAGGAGGGCGTTCGGATGCGCTTCATCGGGCGCCGCGAGGGCGTCTCGGAGGAGCTGATCGCGCGGATGGCGTGGGCCGAGGGGCTGACGGCGAGCAACGAGCGGATCACGCTGTTCGTCGCGTTCAACTACGGCGGGCGCGCCGAGATCGTCGACGCCGCGCGACGGTTCGAGGGTGGCAGCGAGGAGGACTTCCGTGCGTGCCTGTACGCGCCCGAGATGCACGACCCCGACCTGATCATCCGCACGAGCGGCGAGCAGCGCCTGTCGAACTACCTGCTGTGGCAGTCGGCCTACTCCGAGCTCGTCTTCCGCGACGAGCTCTGGCCGGAATTCTCGCGCGAGGCGCTCGAGCAGTCGCTCGCTGAGTTCTCGCGCCGGCGGCGCCGCTTCGGCGCGCGATGAGCGGGCGCTGATGGCAAGCGGCGCGCACACGCCGGCCGGCCGCGCCCGGCGCCGCCGCGCCGCGCCGCCGCCCGTCGCCGGCGAGCCCGCGCGCGAGCAGCTCGTGCGCCGGCGCCGATCGCGTCGCCGGCGACCCGGCGGCGACGACGGCGAGCGCTCGGACCTCGGCCCGCGCCTGCTCGCGGCTGTGCCGGCGATCGCCCTCGCGCTGTTCCTCGTGATCGAGGGCGGCGTGATCTTCGCGCTCGGTCTGTTCGCGCTCGGCGCGGTCTGCCTGCACGAGCTCTACGCGATGTTCGACCGCGCCCACCCGGCGCGTCTGGCCGGCTTCCTCGCGCTCGCCGGGCTGACCGCGGCGGCTCTCTACGGCGATCAGTTCCAGGTGCTGCTCGCGCTCGTCGCGGCGCTGCCGCTGATCTTCGGCCTGACGCTGCTGCAGCCGCGCCCGAGCGTTGGTGGGATGGCGGTGACGCTGCTCGGCGTCTACTGGATCGGGCTCGCCGTCGCGCACGCGGTGCTGCTGCGCGGGCTGCCGCATGGTCTCGGGATCGTGATCGACGTGCTCGTCGGGACGTTCCTCGGCGACACCGGTGCGTACTTCGGCGGCCGGCTGTTCGGCAAACGCCCGCTCGCCCGCTCGATCTCGCCGAACAAGACCGTCGAGGGCCTCGTGATCGGGATGCTCTGCGCCGTGCTTGGCGTCTGGATCGCAGGGCGCTACCAGGAATGGCTGCCGGGCACGCACGCGCTCGTGCTCGGGCTCGGCGTCGCGCTCGTCGCGCCCGTCGGCGACCTGTTCGAGTCGTTCGTCAAGCGCGAGGCGCGCGCGAAGGACTCGGGTGGGCTGTTCGGCGCGCACGGCGGCGCGCTCGATCGCCTCGACGCCGTGCTGTTCGCGGTCGTCGTCGGCTACTACGTGTGGGCGGCGTACGTGCACTGAGCGGCGGCCGAGGACCGTCCAGCGGCTGCCCCGCCGGAGCCGGCGGGCGCTGATCAGGCCAGGAGCGCCTCAACCACGGGCTCGGACGAGCTTTGGACAAATGCCCAGTTTCGGTGTCCCGACCCCGGGCATCTGGAGAGCGGTCCGTCAGGGTCGGCACGACGCCGAGCTGACGCGGACCGCTCAGATCCGCGAGGTCGGCGGCCCTGCTCCCCGCCGGGTCGCCGGCCTCGTGCCGTCCCGTTCAGCCTGCTCGGCATCCTTGACGCCCCACAGCAGCCGCTCGGTGAGCTGAGCCGCAGAGTGATCGCTGCTGACGTGCGCAGAGTCGACCCACTCGTCCATCACGATCTCCCGCTCGGGGCTGTCAGCCACTACCAAGACGCGCGGCATGTCATCTCCCTTCCCTTCCCGTCGCGCTACCTGAAAGACGCTTGATTACCCAGCTTCGCGCGTTCTACACAATCCGTCGCCGGCCTGGCCCGCAAGTGCGTTTTCGGGTCGAGGACGCCGAGGCGCGTGGACGGCGTAGGGTCTGCCCATGCCCAAGCGCGTTCTCGTACTCGGCTCAACCGGCTCGATCGGCACGCAGGCGCTCGACGTCTGCGCGCGCGAGGACGAGCTCGAGCTCGTCGGCCTGTCGGCTGAGCGCTCGTCGGAGGAGCTGATCGCGCAGGCACGGGCGCACGGCGTGCGCCGGATCGCGCTGGCGGACGCGCACGCAGCCGCGCGCGCGTCCGAGACCTGGACCGAGGGGGAGGTGCTGGCGGGGCCGGCGGGGCTCGTGCGGCTCGTCGTCGAGTCGGGCGCCGACCTCGTGCTGAACGCGCTCGTCGGCTCGGCGGGGCTGGGACCGACGGTCGCGACGCTCGGCGAGGGGATCGACCTGGCGCTCGCGAACAAGGAGTCACTGGTCGTCGGCGGCGAGCTCGTCACGGCGCTCGCGGAGGCGACCGGCGCCCGGATCGTGCCGGTCGACTCCGAGCACACGGCGCTGCACCAGCTGATCGCGGGCCAGCCGGTCGGCGCGGTCGAGCGGATCACGATCACGGCGAGCGGCGGCCCGTTTCGCGGGCGCACGCGCGAGGAGCTCGCCGACGTGACGGTCGCGCAGGCGCTCGCGCACCCGACGTGGGCGATGGGCGGCAAGATCACGATCGACTCGGCGACGCTGATGAACAAGGGCCTCGAGCTGATGGAGGCGCACCATCTGTTCGGCACGCCGTACGAGCGGATCGACGTCGTCGTGCACCCGCAGTCGCTCGTGCACGGGCTGATCCAGCTGGCCGACGGCGCGATGCTCGCGCACCTCGGGCCGCCGGACATGCGGATCGCGATCTCCTACGCGCTGCACGGCGGCGAGAGCGTCGACCTCCCGATCGCGCCGCTCGACCTGGCCGCGGTCGGCGAGCTGACGTTCGAAGCGGTCGACGTCGACGCGTTTCCGTGCCTGCGCCTCGCCGGCGAGGCGGCTCGTGCCGGCGGCACGGCGCCGTGCGTGCTGAACGCGGCGAACGAGGTCGCCGTGCACGCATTCCTCGATGGGCGCCTGCGCTTCCTCGAGATCGCCGAGGTGATCGAGCGCACGCTCGTGCAGGTCGGCTCCGAGCCGGTGAGCGCGTTCGAGTCGCTGTACGAGGCCGACAGGCAGGCGCGGCTGGTTGCCGGGGAGCTCGTCGCGACGCGCGCCTGAACGACGTTCTTGGATCGCCTCGCGCGCGGGTCGCGAGCGGGCGGTCGCAGGCGAACTGCCGGGGCGCGGGCGGGCGCCTGCCAAGATGGCTCGCATGAGTTGGGTCCTGACGATCCTCGGAATCGTCGCTCTGATCGTCCTGCACGAGCTCGGGCACTTCACCGTCGCGAAGCTCGTCGGGATGCGCGTCGAGCGCTTCTCGCTGTTCTTCCCACCGACGATCGCGCGGATCCGGCGCGGCGAGACGGAGTACGCGATCGGGCTGATCCCGGCGGGCGGCTACGTGAAGATCACCGGGATGAACCCGGAGGAGCTCGAGGACCTCGATCCGGACGCGACGCGCCGCGCTTACTACAGCCAGCCGCCGTGGAAGCGGATCGCGGTGATCGTCGCCGGGCCCGGCGTGAACATCCTGATCGCGTTCGTGCTGTTCTGGGCAGTGCTGCTGTCGGGAAGCCTGACGGGAGCGACGTCGCTCTACAACCTCGACCCCTCGACCGAAGCGGTGCAGGCGACGTCGGCGGTCCAAGCGATCCAGACCGGCGAGCCGGCCGCGAACGTCCTGCGCCCAGGCGATCGGATCGTCGCGGTCGATGGCGCGGTGGTGTCCGAAGAAGCGACGAGGCGGCGGATCGACGCCCACCGCTGCACCGGCGTGCCGGTCGAAGGATGCCGCGCGAGCACGCCGGCTGTGCTGACGGTGCGTCGCGGCTCGAGGACGCTGCACGTGTCGATCTTCCCGCGCTACAGCAAGGCGGACGGGCGGATGCTGATCGGCGTGCAGTTCGGCGTCGCGGCGAAGCATTTCGGCGTGCTGGGCGCCGCCGGAGGCGCGCTTGGCGTGATGTGGCACGCGACGACGGGCACGCTGACGGGGTTCTTCAAAGCGCTGACCAGCTCGAAGAGCCGCAAGCAGATCAGCAGCATCGTCGGGATCACGAGGTACGCGCACGAAACGGTCCTCGCGGGCCCCGGGATCGCGCTCGTCTTCCTCGGCTACATCTCGCTCGTGCTGGCCGTGATCAACCTGTTCCCGTTCCTGCCACTCGACGGCGGGCACGTGCTGTGGTCGCTGGCCGAGAAGCTGCGCGGCAAGCGCATCTCGCTCGCGGCGATGTATCGCTACAGCTCGGTCGGGATCATCCTGCTGCTGTTCCTCGTGATCAACGGTGTGAGCAACGACATCGGCCGCCTCGGCGGCTGACGCGCGCGATCATCCCATCGGCGGCTGTACGCAGACCCAGCTCTTGACGAGCGGGCCGACGCGCTCTGGGAGTGCCGGCCCGAACAGCGCCTCGATCTCGGCGCGGCGCAGCAGCTCGATCTGCTCCCAAGCGCCGGCGGCCCCGACGCGCCAGTAGCGCTTGCGCAGCGCGACGGGCAGCCAGTGCGCGAAGGGCAGCAGGGCGTGCGGCTCGAGCGGGAACGAGAACGCCGGCGTCTGCACGAGCCAGCCGCGCGCTACACGGCGGAGCTCTGCCGCGAAGGCCTGGCGACGCTCTCTGGGCACGTGCTCGATCACGCTGGAGCAGTAGGCGAGGTCGAACTCGCGGTCGGCGAACGGCAGCCCGTCGGCGGCGTCGGCCTGGACGAACGGCCCGGGGTAGTCCGGACGCGCGAGCAGGTCGACGCCGGTGATCGCAAGCCGCGGCTCGAGCGCTCGCAGCCCGAGCGAGCCGCAGCCGAGGTCGAGCACGCGCGCGCCGTCGGGCAGCCGTGCGAGCGCGAAGAAGCGCGCGTGGCGGCGCGTGCGCGCACGGGCGGCAAGCGGGGAGGCGAGGCGCGCGAGCGGGCCGTGTGCGGTGGCGTAGACGTCGGGCATCGTAGAATCAGCGTATGGCCTCGAAGAACCAGATCCACGTCGGCCCGGTGCCGATCGGCGGCGGTGCGCCGGTCGCGGTGCAGACGATGACGAAGACCGAGACGGCGAACCTCGACGCGACGATGGCCCAGATCCGCACGGTCGCCGAGGCGGGCGCCGACATCGTGCGCGTGGCGGTGCCGCGTGAGCAGGACGCCGAGGCGCTGAAGACGATCGTCGCGCAGTCGCCGATCCCGATCATCGCCGACATCCACTTCAACCACACGCTCGCGCTGAAGGCGATCGAGGCGGGCGCGCACTGCGTGCGCCTGAATCCCGGCAACATCGGCGGCCCCGAGAAGGTCGCCGAGGTGATCGCGCTGGCCAAGCAGCGCGGCACGCCGCTGCGCGTCGGCGTCAACTCGGGCTCGCTGCCCAAGCACCTGCGCGAGCTCGAGTACGAGAACCCGATCGAGGCGCTCGTGACGGCGGCGATCGAGACGGTCGAGCTGATGGAGCGCCTGCAGTTCGAGAACTTCAAGGTCTCGATGAAGTCGACGTCGGTGCCGAACACGATCGCCTCGAACAGGCTGCTCGCGCAGCGGATCCCCTATCCGCTGCACCTCGGCGTCACCGAGGCCGGCACGAAGTGGTCGGGCTCGCTGAAGTCGGCCGTCGGCCTGGGCACGCTGCTGGCCGACGGGATCGGCGACACGATCCGGATCTCGCTGTCGACGTTCCACGCGGAGGAGGAGGTCAAGGTCGCCTGGGAGATCCTCAAGGCGCTGAAGCTGCGCGAGCGGGGCCCGGACCTGATCGCGTGCCCGACGTGCGGGCGCCTGCAGTTCGACATGGATCGCGTCGTCGTCGAAGTCGAGCAGCGCCTGGAAGCGTACGAGGACCCGATCGAGGTCTCGGTGCTCGGCTGCGCGGTCAACGGCATCGGCGAGGCACGCCACGCCGACTTCGGGATCACCGGCGCGAAAGACATGGGGATGATCTACTCCAAGGGCGAGCCGCTGAAGAAGGTGCCGACGGAGGAGCTCGTCGACGAGCTGTTCAAGGAGATCGACCGCTACTACGCAGCGGGCAAGACGGTCCAACGCGACGAGACGGCGGCCGCCGAGGCGCGGCGCTGGCTCGAGGAGAACGAGGACGCCACGGCGATGACGCCGGAGCGGATCGCCGCGCTGGAAGCGGCCGCTGCGGAGAACGACGCGAGCGCCGCGGAGGTGCTCGAGTCGATGCTCGTCGGCGACGGCCCGCTCGAGCCGGCCGGCGCAATCGGCAAGAGCCACCACGCCAACGGGGCGCACGATGGCGAGGCCGCGCCGGCGACGCTCGACGAGGCCGTCTCGCCGGTGGCGGGGCGCCGCTTCAGCCGCAGCTAGCGCGCCCCGCCGGAAGGACCCGGCTCAGCCGGCGGCGGCGAAGCGCTCGGCGACCTTGTCCCAGTTGACGACGTTCCACCACGCGTCGATGTAGTCGGGGCGCCTGTTCTGGTACTTCAGGTAGTAGGCGTGCTCCCACACGTCGACACCGACCAGCGGGGCCTTGCCGTCTGAGATCGGGCTGTCCTGGTTGGCCGAGCCGACGATCGCGAGGCCGGAGCCGTCGTGCACGAGCCACGACCAACCCGAGCCGAACTGGTTGACGCCCGTTTCCTTCAGCTTGGCCTGGAACTCGGCGAACGAGCCAAAGGCGGAATCGATCGCCGCGGCGAGCTCGCCCGAGGGCTCGCCGCCGCCGTCGGGGCTCATGTTCTCCCAGAACATCGTGTGGTTGTAATGCCCGCCGCCGTTGTTTTTGACGGCGCCCTTCTTCTCGCCGAGGCTGTCGAGGTTCTTCAGCACCTCCTCGACCGGCTTCTCGGCCCACTCGGTCCCCTCGAGCGCGGCGTTGGCTTTGTCGACGTAGGCCTGGTGGTGCTTGTCGTGATGGAATTCCATCGTCGCCTTGTCGATCTGGGGCTCGAGCGCGTCGTAGGCGTATGGAAGCGGCGGAACGGAGTAGGCCATGTCGTGCGGCTCCTTGTCGTTAGTCGTCGAAATCGAAGGTCGCTCGCTGTTCTATCAAAGGCGGCGAGCCGGTCTATGGCGCGCGCCCGGCGGCCTCGCGCGCGCCCGGCGCCGGCCCCACCGTCGCTCGCCGGCGCCGGCGCCGGGGATAACCTGGGCGGATGGAGCGGACAGCCACAGGGCGCCCGGGGCGTCCGGCGGCGGCGACGCGCGAGGCGGCGCTCGAGCTGGCGACGCGGCACTTTCTCGCCTGCGAAAGGGTCGACGTCCAGGCGATCGCGCGCGAGCTCGGCCTCGCGCGAGCGACGATGCACCGCTGGTTCCAGACGCGCGAGGCGTTGCTCGGTGAGCTGCTCGCGGCGCTCGCCGAACGGCGGATCGCGGCGATCCGCAAGGCGGTCGGCGGCCGTGGCGCGCAGCCCTTGCTCGAGACGTGCGATGCGTTCAACCGCGAGCTGGCGCAGGCGCCGGGAATGCGCTTCCTGCTGACGCACGAGCACGAGCGCGCCTTGCGGGTCCTGACCGCGCGTGGCGGCTCGGTCCAGCCGCGGACGGTCGCGGCGGTGCAGGCGCTGATCGAGCGGGAGATCGCCGCGGGCAGCTACGAGCCCCCCGTCGCGCCGGGCGCGCTTGCATACGCGATCGTGCGGCTGGGGGAGGCGTTCCTCTACAACGACGCGGTCGCCGGCATCAGCGGCGACACCGCTCGCTTGCGCGAGGTCGAGGCGGCTCTGCTCGGCGCGGATGCGCACGGACGCTGATCCGAGACCGATGACGCGACTGTCCGAATACCTCCTGCCGACCGAGAAGCAGGCGCCTGCCGACGCGGAGGCCGTCTCGCACAAGCTGATGGTGCGCGCCGGCCTGATCCGCCAGATGGGGACAGGGATCTGGAGCTGGCTCCCGGCCGGCTGGCGCGTGCACCAGCGGGTCGTTGCGATCGTCCGCGAGGAGATGGATGCGATCGGCGCGCAGGAGATGCTGATGCCGGTGCTGCAGCCGGCCGAGGTGTGGCGCAGGACGGGGCGCCTGGAGATCGACGAGCTGTTCAAGCTCACCGACCGCAAGGGCTCGGAGCTCGTGCTGGCGATGACGCACGAGGAGGCGGTCACGTTCCACGTCTCGCAGGTCGTGCGCTCCTACCGCGACCTGCCGCTGATCCTCTACCACTTCCAGGTCAAGGAGCGCGACGAGCCGCGCCCGCGCGCGGGCGTCCTGCGCACGCGTGAGTTCGTCATGAAGGACTCCTACTCGTTCGACCGCGACCGGGCCGGGATGGAGGAGCGCTACGCGCTGCACGTCGGCGCATACGACCGGATCATGCAGCGCACGGGGCTGCGCTTCTACCGGGTCGAGGGCGACGTCGGGATGATGGGCGGTGTCGGCGCGCACGAGTACATGGCGCCGTGCGCGGCGGGCGAGGACGAGATCGCGCTGGCGGACGGGTACGCGGCGAACCTCGAGGTCGCCCTCGCGAGCCCCGATGTGCGCAAGGATGGCGCCTCCTATATGCGCGCCGGCGTCGAGCTGACGATCGAGCCGGCGATCGAGATCGGCAACATCTTCAAGCTCGGCACGCGCTACTCGGAGCCGCTCGGCGCGCGCTACCTCGACGAGCACGGCGAGGAGCACCCGATCTGGATGGCCTCCTACGGGATCGGTCCGGCGCGGATCGTCGCGGCGGCGGTCGAGCAGTTCGCCGACGAGCACGGGATCTCCTGGCCGCGTGCGCTCGCGCCGTTCGCGGTCGAGCTCGTCGCGCTCGGCAAGCCCGGTACGCCCGAGCGCGCGGCGGCCGACGGGCTGTACGCGACGTTGCGGGACGGCGGGATCGACGTGCTCTACGACGACCGCGACCTCGGCCCGGGCGAGAAGTTCGCCGACGCAGAGCTGCTTGGCTGCCCGTTGCGCCTGACGGTCGGGCGCCGCTCGCTCGAGTCGGGTGAGGCCGAGGTGCAGATCCGTCGCGGTCGCCGGGACGGCGCCGGGCTGGCGCTCGCCGCGGCGCCGGATGCGCTGCTGGCGGCGGTGGACGAGCTGTGGCGGAGCGCCCCGTAGGCGAGCGCGAGAGCGCCGGGCGGCGGCGACTGACGGCCGCGCGGCTGTTCGGGCTCGACCGTTCGGGGTCCTCGCCGGCGGAGACGCAGAGCGGCAGCCCGCTGCGTCCGTGGACGGTCCCGAACGCGATCGGCTTCGCTCGGCTCGCGCTGATCCCGGCCTTCCTCGCGATCGCGCTGTCGGGGAGCAACGGACCCGACGTGCTCGCGGCGGCGCTGTTCGCGGTGATCGGCTGGGGCGACTACGCCGACGGGATCGCGGCGCGCGTCACGCGCCAGTACAGCCGGCTCGGCGCGCTGATGGACCCGGTCACCGACCGCCTGCTGGTCGTCTCCGGCGCGGTCGTCTGCTGGCGCTTTGAGCTGTTGCCGCGCTGGGCGCTCGCGCTGCTCGCGGCGCGCGAGCTGCTGATGATCGCGCTTGGGCGCTACGGCCTCTCGCGTGGCGTCGAGCTGCGGATCAACTGGCCGGGACGGCTCGCGGTCGCACCGGTCATGGGGTCGTTCTTCTTCGCGATGGTCGGTCTCGAAGCGCTCGGCGAGGTGATGCTCTACGTCGGCCTCGCGCTCGCGTCGGTCGCGACGGCGCTGTACCTGCGCACGGGCTGGAGCGCGCTCCGTGCAATGCCGCCTCCAGCCTAAAGCTCAGCCTGACCGTTTGGTCTATACTGCTCGCTTCCTGCCCGCCGGATGCAAGCGCGTGACCGGCTGGCGAAGCCCGCACGAGGAGGAGAGCTCACGATGGACGAGACGTTTCCCGACCTCGGCTCGCTCTCGGACGCCGAACTGAAAGACGTGATCCGGCAGCTGACCGAGGAAGAGACCGAGATCTCCTACCAGCGGCGGATCCTGCACGGCAAGATCGACATCCTGCGCGCCGAGCTCGTCAACCGCCTGCGCACCAAGCACGACGACGGCGAGGCGCTGATCACCGGCGACGACGTGCAGCAGCTCACCGACATCCTCGCCGGCGGCTCGACCGGCGACGGCGGCGAGGCGGGGGCGTGAACGTGCGCGAGAGCGCAGAGCGCCCGCGCGTCCGGCGCGCGGCGGTTCGCTAGGCCGTCGGTTCGGGGATGGCACTGCACTGCACCGAGTGCGGCTTCGTCAACAGCGAGGGAGCCAACTACTGCCAGCGCTGTGGCGCGCTGCTGCCGCGCGAGGAGTCCGGCGGCGAGCCGGTCACGGCGACGTACAAGATCGACGAGAGTGGCGAGCTCGTGCCGGTCGAGCTCGGCGAGGTGACGGCACGCGGCCCGGCGCTCGTGATCCGCGCAGGCGGCGGGCGCGTCGGCGAGAGCTTCGCCGTCGACCGCGAGCGCACGAGCATCGGTCGGCGCCCCGACGCCGACGTGTTCCTCGACGACGTCACGGTCTCGCGCGACCATGCGCTGCTGATCCGTCGCGGCGAGGCGTGGCACCTCGACGACATGGGCTCGCTCAACGGCACGTACGTGAACCGCTCGCGGATCGAGTCTCAGCGCCTGGACGAGGGCGATGAGGTGCAGATCGGCAAGTACAAGCTGACGTTCCACGTGCGCTGATGCCGGCTCGTGCGCCACAGGTCGACGTCGAGGCGCTCGAGGCGGCCGCGGCGGCGCGCGCGCGCGGCCCCGGCGCCGAGGAGGAGGAGGCGGGCACACGGCCGAAGTCGCTGACGATCGGTGCCGTCTGCAAGGCGCTCGCGCAGGAGTTCCCGGAGATCTCGATCTCGAAGATCCGCTATCTCGAGGATCAGAAGCTGCTCGCGCCGCGGCGGACGCCCGGCGGCTACCGCTTGTACGGCCAGGGCGACGTCGCGCGGCTGCGCACGATCCTGCGGATGCAGCGCGACGAGTTCCTGCCGCTGCGCGTGATCCGCCAGGAGCTCGCCGCCGGGCGCTCGGAGGGCGAGGCGACGCCGGCGCCGGGGCGCCTCCCGCGCGACGGGATGCGCGCGCTGCGCCCGAGCGTCAGCGTGCGCGAGGCGACGGGCGCGCTGTACTCGCTCGAGGACGTGCTCGAGGACACGAAGGCCGAGGCGAAGCTCGTGCGCGAGCTCGAGGAGTACGGCGTCGTCAAGGGCGAGATGCGCGGCGGCGTGCGCTACTTCGACGAGACCGAGCGCGAGATCATCGCGGCGGTCGCGGAGCTCGCGCGCTACGGCGTCGGCGGTCGCAACCTGCGCGTGTTCCGCTCCTCGGCCGACCGCGAGGCGAACCTGCTGCAGCAGATCCTCGCGCCGGCGCTGCGCTCGCGCAACCCCGAGCGGCGTAAGGAGGCGGTCGAGGCGCTCGAGAACCTCGCGGCCGTCGCGACGCACCTGAAGCACCTGCTGCTCGTGCGCGACCTACGCAAGATCGTTCGCTGATGGCGCTACGTAGGCGATGAGCGGCGGGCGCGAGCAGGCGCTGCGCAGCCTCGTGCGCGAGATCCCGGACTTCCCGCGCCCGGGGATCAACTTCAAGGACATCACGCCGCTGCTGGCCGACGCCGAGGCGTTGGCGGACGCCGTCGGGGCGCTCGCGCAGCTCGCTCGGCCGCTCGCTGTCGACTACGTGATCGCGGCCGAGGCGCGCGGCTTCCTGCTCGGCCCGGCGCTCGCGCTGGAGCTCGGCGCTGGCTTCGTGCTCGCGCGCAAGCCGGGCAAGCTGCCGTACGAGACGGTCAGCGCCGAGTACCTGCTCGAGTACGGCGCCGACCAGCTCGAGGTGCACAGCGACGCCCTCCGCGACGGCGGACGTGTGCTGATCCACGACGACCTGCTGGCGACCGGCGGGACGGCGCTCGCGCTGTGCGAGCTCGTCGAGCAGCTCGGCGGCGTCGTCGCCGGCTGCGGCTTCCTCGTCGAGCTGGCGTTCCTCGACGGGCGCGCGCGACTGCAGCCGCGCGAGACGCATGCGCTGCTCAGCTACGGGGCCTAGCTCTCGAAGATGCCCTCGGCGCGCCGCAGCCGCACGATCGCAGCGCCGCTCGGGCGGCTCTGGGAGCTGATCGGCGACCCGCACCACCTGCCCCGCTGGTGGCCGCGCGTCGAGCGCGTCGAGGACGTCGAGGCGGACGCGTTCACGGAGGTGATGAAAACGTCGAAGGGCAAGCTCGTGCGCGCCGACTTCCGCGTGCGCCGCTCACAGGCGGCCGAGCACGCGCTGGTCTGGGAGCAGCAGCTCGAGGGCACGCCGTTCGCGCGGCTGATGAGCTCAGCCGAGACGCACGTGCGCCTGGAGCCGGCCGAGGAGGGCACGCACGTGACGATCGAGCTGCACCAGCGGATGAGCGGCACGTTCCCGCGCTTCGGCGGCTTCATGGTGCGCCGCGCGGCGCTCGCGACGATCGACGAGGCGCTCGACGGGCTGGAGCGGATCGGTGGCTGAGGCGGGCGCACGCGAGCTCGACGTCCCGCGGATGCGCTGGTGGGGCTGGGGCGCGGGCGAGCACCCGCCGGGGCTGCCGCCGGGCGCGCTTCGGTTTCTCGCCGATACGGTCGGCACGGCTGGGCCGTCGCCGCCGGTCGCGCTCTCGCGCGTCGAGCTCGCCCCGTCGTCGCTGTCGCAGCAGACGGTCTCGGCGCTGCGTGCGATCGTCGGCGCCGGCGCGGTGCGCGACGATCACGAGGAACGCGTGCTCCATGCGGCGGGGAAGGGCTACCCGGACCTCGTTCGCCTGCGCGCCGGCGAACCGGACGGCGCGCCGGACGCGGTCGTGCTGCCGGGCGACGCCGGCGAGGTCGCGGCCGTGCTCGCGCTCTGCGCGCGCGCCGGCCTCGCCGTGGTGCCGTTCGGCGGTGGCACGAGCGTCGTCGGCGGCGTCGCGCCGCTGCGCGGCGCGCACGGCGCCGTCATCTCGCTCGACACGGCTCGGCTCGGCGAGGTGCTCGCGCTCGACCGCGAGTCGCGCACGGTGGCGGTCGGCGCCGGCCTGCGCGCGCCGGCGCTCGAGCGCCGCCTCGCGCGCCACGGGCTGACGCTCGGCCACTACCCGCAGTCGTTCGAGTACGTCTCGCTCGGCGGCTGCGCGGCGACGCGCTCGGCCGGGCAGGCTTCGAGCGGGTACGGCGCGATCGAGAAGATGGTTCTCGGGCTGAGGATGACGGCCCCGGCCGGCGAGATCGCTCTGCCGCCGCTGCCGGCGAGCGCGGCGGGACCGTCGCTGCGCCAGACGCTCGTCGGCTCGGAGGGCACGCTCGGCGTGATCACGGAGCTCTCGCTGCGCGTACGCGAGGCGCCGCGCGAGCGGATCTACGAGGGCGTCTTCTTCGAGGACTTCGCGACCGGCACCGAAGCGCTGCGCGAGCTCGCGCAGCGCGGCGCCTCGCCCGACGTGGCGCGGCTCTCCGACGAGCCCGAGACGCGGATGTCGCTCGCGCTGGCCGGCTCGGGCGGCCTCAAGGGCAGGATCGGACGGCTCTACCTCGGCGCCCGCGGCTATCGCGAGGGCTGCCTGGCGATCGTCGGCTTCGAGGGCGAGGAGGGCGCGGCGGCGGCGCGGCGGCGGCGCGCGCTGGCGCTGCTGCGCGGCCACGGTGGGCTCGCGATCGGCGGCGCGCCGGGCAGGGCCTGGCTCGCGGGACGCTTCGCCGCGCCGTACCTGCGCGACGAGCTGTTGACGCACGGCGTGCTCGTCGAGACGCTCGAGACGGCTGCGCAGTGGTCGACCCTGCGCCCGCTGCACCGCGCCGTCGGCGAGGCGATCGCGCAGGCGCTGCGCGACTGCGGGACGCCGGGGCTCGTGATGTGCCACGTCTCGCATCTGTACGAGACGGGCGCCTCGCTCTACTTCACGTTCCTCGCGCGCCAGCGCGAGCAGGACCCGATCGGGCAGTGGCGTGCCGTCAAGCGGGCGGCGAGCGCGGCGATCGTCGCCGGCGGGGGCACGATCACCCATCACCACGCGGTCGGGCGCGACCACGCGCCGTGGATCGCGGCGGAGATCGGCGAGACCGGCCTCGCTGCGCTGCGCGCGCTGAAGGGGAAGCTCGACCCGGCCGGCGTGATGAACCCGGGCAAGCTGCTCGCCGGCTGAGGCGCGCTGCCGCTTCCCACGTGCACCGCCTCGGCAGTGGCTCCGGGTGCGGGGTCGGAGCGCCGCTAATGCAGCCCGAAGGCGCCGCGCAGCACGATCGACCCGGGGCTCGTCGGGTTGGCTCTCGTCTCGCGCGTCAACAGCATCGTGTGGTACTTGGCGGCGTCCTTCGGCAGCAGCGCGCCACCCTGCACGTTGCCGCTCGAGCCGACGTTCGGGGCGCGGCTGAGCGCCTCGAAGCTCGTCGGCGAGTTGTACAGCCAGACGGCGTAGAAGAAGCCCTGCGAGGGCGGAAGGTGCTCGGCGGCGAGGTAGAAGGCGTACTGGCTGCCTTCGGAGAGCACCTCGGCGATCCCGACGGCTTTGCTCGCGGGATCGGGCGAGCTCAGCGTGATCCGCCTGTCTTCTTTGGCCTTGCCCGGCGAGGAGCCGCCGGCGGCGCTGCTCGTGCGGCCCGTGGCCGAGCTCGTCGAGCCGGCTGCGCTCGCGCCCGGGCCGCCGCTCGAGGAGCCGCCGCCGCTCGTGATCAGCACGATCGCGACGACGACGATGGCGAGGATCGCGATCAACAGCAGCGCGCCCGCGCGGCGCGAGCTCGTTGGGGAGGGAAGGGTGCGGCGTGGCGCGCTGGGCGCGGCGGCGTCCACGGGCTCGTCGGACCGCGCCGTCGCCGCGGCGACGGGGGCTCCGGTGCGAGCGGGAGCGGAGGAGGCGCGCGTCGTCGCGGGAGCGCCGGTCGGGATCTCGGGCAGGTGCCCGTCCGCGAGCGGCGCCAGCTCGTCGGCGAGCGCGCCGGCCCATGCGCTCGCCGAGGGCGAGCCTTCGAGGTAGCTGCGCGTAGCCAGGCGCTCGCCGACGCCGCGCCGTTGGGCGAGCAGGTAATCGCCCACCTCGGCGCGCTGCTCGGGGCTCAACTCGCGCGCACGCACCGGTGCCAGAACGGCGAGCGCCGCGTGCGCGCGGTCGCGCACGCTGCGCTCGGGGATGTCGAGCAGCGCCGCGACCTCGGCGTAGCTCCGGCGCGCGCGCAACAGCAGCGAAAGCGTCGCGCGCTGGTCGGGGGGGAGATCGTCCAGTCGGCTCATTTCGATGTTCGGGCAACTCGCGCCGGCGCCTGCGACCGCGCTGCGCGGAGAGCTGCTTAGGCTATCGTGGCGCCGGGATGGGCAAGCCGAGTCCAGACGACCTCGCCACCTCGGTTCGCGGGTTCGACCGCCATTACGGCCTGGAGCTGCTCGACGTCGGCGAGGAGCAGGTCAGCGCGCAGGTGCGTGTGCGCGACGAGCTCAAGCAGCCGGCCGGGTTGCTGCACGGCGGCGTCTACGCGGCGGTCGCCGAGTCGCTCGCATCGCTCGCGACGGCGCTCGCGGTGCTGCCGGGGGGCGAGACGGCGATGGGCCTGTCGAACAACACGAGCTTTCTGCGCCCCGTCACCGACGGCGTCCTGCACGCGCTCGCGACGCGGCTGCACCGCGGACGGACGACGTGGGTCTGGGACGTGCGCTTCAGCGACGACGCGGGGCGGACCTGCGCCGTGACGCGGATGACGATCGCCGTGCGCCCGCTGCGCGAGGGCGCGGCGCCGTCCGCGTCCTAGCCGAGCGCACGCAGCGGCAATGGGGTCTGCGACGGCAGCGGCGTCGAGCCGAAGCCGGTGTCGGGAAGGCGCGCAGGCAATGGCTCGCCGGGCGCGCCGACTTCGTTGATCGGCGCGATCGTCCGGGCGGCGGCGGCCGCGAGCGGGGCGCTGTCGGCGTAGATCCCGACGACGACGCCGGCGGTCGGAAGCTCGATCGTCGCGCCGCGCTCGGCGACGAGCGCCCTCACGCCGCGCACGAGCGCGGCGCGTCGCGGCGCCGAGCCGCCGGCGACGAAGCTGTTGTCGGGCGAGGTGACCACGCGCAGGGGCGGCACGCAGGTGCTCTGGCCGCCGGCGACGCAGTCGCCGTACTGCACGACGTACGCGCCGCCGGGGTCCTGGGACGCTTCGGTGATCTGCAATTTGCCGAACGAGCGCCCGAGCCAGTAGACGGGGTAGGGGGCGACGACGAGCGTCTCGAGCGTGTTGTGCGGGATCGGCTGGTCCTGCAGCGTGTCGCCGCAGCCGCTCGTCGCGAGCACCAGCGCGCAGGCGCCCACGACGAGCGCGGGCGTTCTCGCGCGCAGGCGCGTGGGAAGCGGCGGGATCCGAGCGACTGCGATCGACACGCTCAGCCGCGATAGCCGTTGGTGATCGGCATCCGCCGGTCGCGCCCGAACGCGCGCTCGGTCACCTTGATCCCGGGAGGCGCCTGACGTCGCTTGTACTCGGCGCCGTCGACGAGGCGGATCGCGCGCTCGACCTCCTCGGCGGGCAGCCCCTGCGCGATCAGCTGCTCGCGGCCGAGATGTAGCTCGACGTAGCCGTGCAGGATCCGGTCGAGCAGCTCGTAGGGGGGCAGCGAGTCCTCGTCGCGCTGGTCGGAGCGAAGCTCGGCCGACGGCGCCCGCTCGATGATCGAGGCCGGGATCGGGGCCGCCACGCGGCCGGCGCCGCCGGCGGGCGAGTTGCGCCACTCGCAGAGCCGGTAGACGAGCGTCTTGGCGACGTCCTTGATCACCGCGAAGCCTCCCGCGAGGTCGCCGTAGAGCGTCGTGTAGCCGACCGACATCTCGGACTTGTTGCCCGTCGCGAGCACGAGCCAGCCGAACTTGTTCGAGAGCGCCATCAGCAGGTTGCCGCGCACGCGCGCCTGCAGGTTCTCCTCGGTGATGTCGTGCTCGAGGCCCTCGAACTCCGGCTCGAGCGTCTGCGAGTAGGTCTCGACTACCGCCTCGATCGGCAGCTCGTGAGCGCGCGCAGCGAGCGCCGTGGCGAGGTCGCGCGCGTCCTGCTGCGTGCCGGAGGAGGAGTAGCGCGAGGGCATTATCACGGTGCTGACGCGCGCGGCGCCGAGCGCGTCGACCGCGAGGCAGGCGACGAGCGCCGAGTCGATCCCGCCGGAGAGCCCGAGCACGACGTGCGCGAAGCCGTTCTTCTCGACGTAGTCGCGCAGGCCGAGCTCGAGCGCCGCGTAGACCTCCGCCTCGACCGGCTCGAGCGGCGCCGCGCGCGGGCCGCCGGCAAGCGCCTCGCGCGTGCCCGGCTCGACGCTCGCGGGCAGGCCGGGCAGCAGCGCGACGCGCGGCGGCGCCTCGGCGGTGATCGGCGAGCGCGAAGGGCCTCGGTGGCCGGGGTCGCGCAGCCGCGCCGCGGCGGCGGCCTCGAGGTCGACGTCGCAGACGAGCAGCTCCTCGCGGAACTGCGCGGCGCGTGCGATCGTCGCGCCGGTGTGGTCGAGGACGCACGAGTGCCCGTCGAAGACGAGCTCGTCCTGGCCACCGACGAGCGCGCAGAAGGCGACGCAGGCGAGGTTGTCGCGCGCGCGCTGTGCGAACATCCGCTCGCGCTCCAGGCCCTTGCCGGCGTGGTAGGGCGACGCGGAGATGTTGAGGATCAGCGTCGCCCCGGCGAGCGCCTCCTCGCTCGCGGGCGGCCCGGGCTCCCAGATGTCCTCGCAGACCGTCAGCCCGACGCGGGCTCCGCCGCCGGCGGGCTCGCCGATGTCGATCACGGCGCCCGCCGAGCCAGCCTGGAAGTAGCGCTCCTCGTCGAATACGCCGTAGTTGGGCAGGAAGACCTTGCGATAGACGGCGTGCACGGCACCGTCGGCGAGGACGGCGGCGCTGTTGAAGACGTCCTCGGCGCGCTCCGGGTAGCCGACGAGCGCGACGATCCCATGCGTCTCGCGCGCGAGCTCGCTCAGCGCGGCGCCGGCCGCGGCGAGGAAGTCCTCACGCAGCAGCAGGTCCTCGGGTGGGTAGCCGGTCAGCGCGAGCTCGGGGAACAGCACGAGCTCGGCGCCGGCGTCGAGCGCCCGCTGGCGCCCGGCGCGGATCCGCTCGGCGTTGCCGTCGATGTCGCCGACGGTGGCGTCCATCTGGCAGAGGGCCAGGCGCACCTCAGCCGGCGCTGGCGCGCGGCGCGCCGGTGGCGCGTCCGGAGGCGGACTTGCGCTTGGCGGCAGGCGCCTTCTTCGCGCGCCGTTTGGCCGGCTTGCGCACGCCGGCGGCGCGTGCGAGCGAGTCGATCGCCGCCTTCAGGTCGCCGATGATCGACTCGAGGTCTCCGAGCGCGTCGAAGTCGCCCAGCAGGCCGAAGCCGAGGTGCCCGTCGTAGCTCATCACGGCGATCCCGAGCGCCTGACGCTGGGCGAGCGGCACGACGGGATAGAGGACGCGGAGCCGGCGGCCGAGCACGTAGAGCGGGAACTGCGGCCCGGGGACGTTCGTCACGACGAGGTTGAAGAAGCGCTGGCGCGCCTGCAGGCGCGCGGCCTGGCTGAGGATCGTCGGCGGCGCGAAGCCGGCGAGGTTCGTCAGCACCTGCGCGCCGACGGCCTGTCCGGAGCTCTTCAGATCCTCCATCGCGCGCGAGATCTGGTGCAGGCACTCGGCGGCGTTCTCGACGCCGACGGGCAGCGGCGCCCACATCGCGGCGACCTGGTTGCCGAGCGCGCCGCGGTCGGAGTCGGCGCGGATCGAGACGGGCACCATCGCCTTCAGCTCGAGACCCTCGGTGTCGAAGCCGTTGCGGCGCAGGTACCGTCCCAGCGCAAGGCTGACGGCGGCGAGCACGACGTCGTTGAGCGTGCCGCCGAGCGAGGCCTTGATCTCTTTGAACTGCTCGAGGTCGGCGTCGAGGAACGTGTAGCGCCGATGCGGCCCGATGTCGACGTTGAACGGGCTGTCGGGCGCCGGCGCGCGCACGCCGGCGATCGTCGTCGCGCCGATGCTCGCGAGGCCGTCGATGACCTGCGAGGCGGCCTTGCGCGGTGCGCGCAGCAGCCTGCGGGCGCCGCGCGCGATCTCGGTCGGCATCGTCGTGCGCTCGCGCAGCGCCTCGCCGAGCAGCTTCGCCGGTCCGGGCAGCGGCTTCGCCGTCCAGGGGACGGGCGGCCGCGAGCTCGGCATCGGGTCGGGCGAGGTGTCGAACAGGACGGTCGTGATGTCGACGCCCGAGATGCCGTCGACGAGCGCGTGGTGGGTCTTCGCGATCAGCGCGAATCGATCGCCGGCCATCCGCTCGACGAGCCAGATCTCCCACAACGGCTTGGAGCGATCCAGCCGCTGGGAGAAGAGGCGCCCCGCGAGCTGCTTCAGCGCCTTCTCGTCGGCTGGTTTCGGCAGCGCGGTGTGCCGGATGTGGTAGCGGGGGTTGAAGTGCGGGTCGTCGGCCCAGACCGGACGGCCCTGGCCGTACGGGACGAGCGCGAGCCGCTGGCGGTAGCGGGGGACCAGGTGCAGGCGGCTGACGATGTGGGCGACGAGCTCCTGCGGCGTCGGTGCGGTCCCTTCGAAGACCATCACGGAGGCGACATGCATGTGCGCGGCCGAGTTGTCCTCCAGGTGCAGGAACGTCGAGTCGAGTGCGGTCAGGCGGTCGGGGTTGGCCATCGGCACGATTGTCGCGCCTCGAGGGGGTCGCCGTCAACGATTCGGCGGATCCGAGCCCGCCGGGCTCAAGCAGGGCGGCGCGAGAGCCGAGACGTTCCCATGGCCAGGATGAAGTTCGGGCGCGGCCCGCTGGGCGCGTCCTCCAACGCGATCGACCGCGTCGCGACCGACCAGCGCTCGGCCGAGGAGATGATGCGCTGGGCCGCAGTCGCGATGTTCGCGCTCGGCTCGGCGACGCTGCTCGGCACGTTGCCGCTGCCCGACTCGAACACGACCGACCACCCGGCGATCCGGATCATCGCGATCCTGCTCGCGCTCGGCGCCGTGCTCGCCTGGGCGCTGCGGCCCGGGCGGCGCTGGGTCTCGCACTTCGGGGTGATCTACGGGGTCCTGCTCGTCAGCGCGCTGATGGCCGTCACGCGACCGATCGAGGCGACGCCGTTCTTCTACCTCTGGCCGATGGTCTTCTCAGCGTATTTCTGCAGCCGTCGCGAGGTCGCCGCTGACGTTGCCCTGATGTGGGTCACGCTCGGCGTGGCGCTGTTCGTCTTCTCCGACGACCCGATGAAGCTCACGGAGTTCATGGGCGTCGGCGTCTCGGTGACGCTGACGACGCTGCTCGTCAAGGTCCTCGCCGAGCACGTCACGGCGGTGATCCGCCAGCTCGTGCGAGCGGCCGACACCGACTATCTCACGGGGCTGCTCAACAGGCGCGCATTCGACGCCGCGTTTCACGAGCAGTGCGACCGCGCGCGGCGCAGCGGTCTGCCGCTGGCGATCGCGATGTTCGACCTCGACCACTTCAAGCAGATCAACGATCGCCACGGGCACGCCGCCGGGGATCGCGTGCTGTGCGACTTCGCGGCGCTGCTCGAGCACGAGCTGCGCGGCGGCGACACGCTGGCACGAGTCGGCGGCGAGGAGTTCGCGGTCGTCCTGTTCGGCGTCGGGCTCGACGACGGCGTCGCCTTCGCCGAGCGGATCGGTCGCGAGCTGCGGGCGAGCGAGCGTGCCGACGGGCCGGCGCTGAGCGCGAGCGCCGGCGTCGCGGCGCTGTCCGAGCGAGAGGCCACGCCCGAGACCCTGCTGCTCGTCGCCGACCGCGCGCTGTACGCCGCAAAGGCCGCCGGGCGCCGGCGCGTGGCGGTCTGGCGCGAGGGCGCGACGCGCGTCGAGGCGCACATGTCGCCCGGGCCGGCGCTGCAGCCAGCGGAGGCGCTCGCCGATGATGCGGGCGCGGCTCTGACGAGCTCCGTCGGCGCCGGCTCCGCGTAGCGATCGCCCGCAGGGGCCGCGCGGCGGCTGCGGCTCGCGTCGGAATCTCGACCATGCCGCGGCGTTGCGGGTGGTGGGCGTCGCCCGCTGGATGACCGCGCGATGCGGGCGGCTGTCGGAGCGGCTGCCAGACAGGCGACGCCTGGAGATCTCGCCGCGGCCGCCAACGGGCGCCAAACGCAGAGAGCCGGCCCCCAAGGGGCCGGCTCTCTGGCGAGACAAGAGGGAACTGAAGCTGATGCTTCGCTCCCAACGATACCCGATTTCCTGGCCGAGCAGCCAGCCCAGGATCGTGACAATCAGCGCATAGTCGGCTCGGAGACAACTGTGCGCTGCGTCACAGAAGCCGCTATGTCTCATACCCTACCGTTGCGAACGATTGTTCGACTCTGCCGAGTCGCTGCCGGTGTACGGCGGCGAGCGGGGAACCCACCGCCGGGCGCCAGGACGGGCTCGGATGGGGCGAATCGCGCACTGGATGTGCGCGTAACGCCCGGCTGACGCGCGGCTGGCTCGCGCGCCGGACGGCCGTGAGCCCGACAGCTAACCCCGTAGGCGGAACCCCCAAGGAGGTTCGCATCTACATGTACGCACCCGCGCAATCTGCGCAGCCCGTCGCCGCGCTGGCACCGATCGAGATCGCCACGTCGGCATCGCCGTCGTTCGGCTCGCCGGGGCGACGGCTCTCGAGCACGCTGCACGTCCGCCGCTCGACGCTCGACGTCCTCGCCGACAGCCGGATCAGCGTCGCAGGGACGCTCAGCCCGCGGCTATCGGGCCGCACGGTGACGCTGCAGGCGCTCGGCGCCCGCGGCTGGCACGACGTCGCGCACGCTCGCACGAGCAGCGGCGGCCGTTTTCGGCTGCGCTACCGGCCGCGCCAGACCGGCAGCGAGCTCGTGCGCGTCCGCTTCGGCGGCGACGCAGCCGACCTGCCGGCGCACCGCCGGCTCGGAGCGCTGAACGTCTTCCGCGTCGCCGAGGCGTCGTGGTACGGCGGCGGCGGCTCGCTTGCGTGCGGCGGCTCGCTGACGAGCTCGACGCTCGGCGTCGCGAACAAGACGCTGCCGTGCGGCACGCTCGTGACGCTTCGCTACGGCGGCCGCTCGGTCCGCGTGCCGGTCGTCGACCGCGGCCCGTATGTCGCCGGTCGCGAATTCGACCTGACCGAAGCGACGAAGCAGGCGCTCGGCTTCGGCGACACGGGGGCGGTCTGGAGCACCCGCTGATCGACGCCGCAGCTTTGGGCAGCTTCGTGCAGAGCTTGGGTTTCGCGCGATCGGTTCGTTGAATCCCCAGGATGGCAACGGCGGCACGCACAACGCGCACGCAGCTCTGGCTCGACAGCCTCGGCGAATGGAGCTGGCCGGGCCGCGCGGCGGAAGCGCTGCCGCTGCCGCCGGCGTGGGTGCCGGCGTTCCCGCCGGCGCTCGAGCCGGCCGGCGCCGGCGCGCCCGCGTCGGCGCTGTCGCGGCCCTCGCGCGCGAACCCGAGGCTGCTGCTGATCACGGCGCTGCTGAGCGCCGTCGTCGCGCTCGCGGCGCTGCTCGCGCTGCGCGGGCCGCTGCGGCTCCAGCGACTGCTCGGGATCCGCACCGCCGCGCCGTCGACGGTCGCTGCGGCGCAGGTCCTCGCGCCGGCGCCCGCGCCGCTGCCGACGCTCGTCGGCGGCGTCCATGACGCCGCGGGCAGTTCGATCGATACGGCGAGCTACACCTCGGCCGCGCTCGGATCGACGGGCTCCTTCCACGTCTACATCCCGCCCGGCTTCGCGAGCACGACGCGCCACTACCCGGTGCTGTACCTGCTGCACGGCAACAGCCAGCCCGCGACGGCGTTCCTCCAGATCGGCCTGCAGGAACAGCTCGATCGACTGATCGCGCGCCACGCGATCCCGCCGCTGATCGCGGTCATGATCCAGGGCGGCCCGGGCGCGAACAACTGGCGCTTCCACTATGAGAGCTACGTGCTCGAAGTGCAGCAGCTGGTCGACCGGATGCTGCCGACGGTGCCGGTGCGCGGCGCGCGCGCGATCGCCGGCGACTCGATGGGCGGCTTCGGCGCGATGAACATCGCGCTCGGGCACCCGCAGCGCTTCGCCGTCGTCGAGAGCTGGCTCGGGTTCTTCAACGGCCTCGAAGGCGAGCTGCGCGCGGCGGCGCCGGTGATCGAGCGCGAAGGCCTGCACGCGTACCTCTACGGCGGCGCCTCGGACACGATCGCGGCGCCGTCGGAGAACGCGCCGTTCGCGGCGCGGCTGCGCGCCGCCGGCGCGAGCGCGCACAGCGCCCTGTACGAAGGCGGCCACACGATGCAAACGCTCGAAGCGCACCTCGAATACATGCTCCTCTACGCGGGGCGGGCGCTTGCGCAGGGCACCGCAGCGAAGCCCGTCGCACCGAGACCTGCCGCGCCGCGCGCGGCTCCGATCGCCGCGCGCACGCCGCCGCGCCGCGCGACGAGATGAGCTTGCGCCGGGCGCGAGCAGGGCGCGAGCAGGGCACACGGCTCGCCGGCGCGCTCGGCGCCGGGTCGGCAGGCGCGCTCGCCGTCGGGGCGCTCGCCGGCGGCGCGGTCGCGATCGGCGCGCTGGCGATCGGACGCCTGGCGATCCGCCGGGGCGCGATCGGGTCGCTGAATGTCGGCGAGCTAGAGGTCGGGCGCCTGACGGTCGGCGAGCTGAACCTGCCGCAGCAGCGCGTCGCCGGCTCACCGGACGCACCGGTGGCTTGACGCACGCACGAGACGCGCGCCGAGCGACGCGCGCGGGCGGGCGTAGGGTCAGCCTTCGGGGCGGCCCTGGCCGAGCGTCGGCACGCTCTGCCCGGCGCACGGCGCGCGCCAGGTGAGCTCGTACAGCCCGCAGAGATCGCCGGGCTGATAGCTGGTGAAGGACGTGATGACGGGGTCCATGACCTCGTTGAACGGGTCGGCGGCGGGCGGCTTGGCGACGGGGTGGGCGAGGCCCATCGCGTGCCCGAGCTCGTGCAGCAGGACGAGCAGCGCCTGGCGTTCGCTCCAGACCGTGCCGATGTCGATCTCGACCTCGCCTTTCGTCGCGAACTGCCCGGCGGCGCCGTGCAGGCCGCCGGTGCCGCCGATGTCGGGCCCCTGCGGCGCGAAGCCGATCGCGAGCGCGACGCCTTCCGGGCCGACGGTTCCTTCGTTCGGCAGGCCGGGCGCCGAGTAGAAGTTCGGCGCGCGCGTGAACGTGACGCCGGTCGCGGCCGTCAACTGGGCGATCGCGTTGCTCGCGAGCGTTTCCCAGCTCGCGCCGGGCGCAGCGAGCAGCGCGGGCATGTCGTAGGTGTCGAGCGCCCAGACGATCGGCCGGCAGGGGTTCCAGCCGTCTTCGATCCGCGGCGCCGAGAAGAACGCGAAGTTCGGGTCGTACGCCGGAGCGGCCGGGCGGCGCGAGCCGCACGTCGCCTGCAGGTACGCGGCGACGGTGCGGACGGCGCCGGACAGGCTGACGGTACGGCAGCTGCGCGCGCCGGGAGCGTTCGCGCAGACGCGCGCGGCCAGCGCGCGTCCGAGCTCGGCGGCGCCGACTTCGAAGCTCAGTCCGCGCGCGGCGAGGCGTCCGCGCGCGTCGAGCCATTCGACCGACAGGTGGCTGCCGCGCGGGGCGCGCCACTCGCCGGTGGCGATCGTGTAGCGGTTGCCGACGAGCACGGGGAGGGGCGGCGCTTCGAGAAGCAGCGTGCGAATCCGCGGCGGCGTCAGGTCGACGGGGCAGGAGCGCCGCGAGGCGCCGCTGAGCGTGCAGCGGACGGCCGTCGTGCGCGCGGCGGCGGCGGTGCTCGATCCCTCGCTCACGCGTGGCGAGGCGATGGCGGCAGGTGCGAGCGAGGCCGCGGCGAGCGCGAGCGCCGTGAGCGCGCCGAGCAAACCGCGACTCACGCACCCGCTCACCGGGCGGGAGCGGCGGCGGAGATCTCGACCATCGAAACAATCCTACGCGGCGTCCGGGCGGCGAAAAGCCGCGCGCGCTGGCCGCACGTCCAGTATGATCGCGCCAGCAGCGGCTGTACGCTCACGCGCGTGCCGCAGCAGCGAAACCGCGTCCGCCTGCGCCAGGCCGTGCTCGTCGCCGCAGAGCTCGAGCCGGTCGAGCGCGCGCTGCGCGAGGCGCTCGACCTAGACGAGCCCTACCGCGACCCCGGCGTCGGGGAGTTCGGGCTCGTCAACGCGGTCTTCGCGATCGGCGACTGCTTCATCGAGGCGATCTCACCCGAGCGGCCCGGGACGGCCGCCGGGCGGCACCTCGAGCGCCACGGCGGCGACGGCGGCTACATGGTGATCTTCGACCTCGAGGACCTCGAGGGCGCGCGGGCGCGCGCCGCGCGCGAAGGAGTTCGGGTCGTCTGGCGGATCGACCTTCCCGACATCTCCGGCACGCACCTGCACCCGGCCGACATGCGCGGCGCGATCGTCTCGCTCGACCGCTCGGACCCGTATGGCTCGTGGCGCTGGGGCGGCCCGGGCTGGAGATCGCCGCACGGCGAAGGCGCGCCCGGCCGGCTCGCCGGCGTGACGATCGCCGTGTCCGAGCCGGCGGCCGTCGCCGCGCGCTGGGCTCGCGTTCTCGGCGTCGCGCTCGCCGGCGGCGGCGAGCCGGCGTTGGCGCTCGACGGCGGCGAGGTGCGCTTCGTGCGCGCCGCGGGCGAGCGCGCCGAGGGCCTCGTCGAGATCGTGCTCGACGACGCGCCGGCGCTCGCCGGCGGCGGCGTCGAGATCGGCGGCGTGCGCTTTCGCGCGGCCGCCGCGCGTTAGCCGGCGAGCGGCGCGAAGCTTGGCTCGCGGCGCTCGAGGAAGCTGTCGACGCCCTCGACGAAGTCGGGGCCCGCGAAGGACTCGAGCATCAGCCGGTCGGCGTCGGCGAGCGCGTCCTCGAGCGGCTGCGCGAGCGCTGCATAGACCTGTCGCTTGATCGTCGCCATGCTCGCCGGCGAGCACTGCGTCGCGAGCTCGCGCGCGTAGGCGAGCGCGTGCTCGAGCAGGTCCTCGCGCGCCAGCGCGCGGTTGGCGACGCCGAGCTCGGCCGCCTCGATGCCGAGGAACACGCGGCCGGACAGCAGCAGGTCGAGCGCGCGCGCCGGGCCGATCAGGCGCGGCAGGATCCACGAGATGCCGTGCTCGGCGACGAGCCCGCGCCGTGCGAACGCCGTCGTCAGCTTCGCATCCTCGGCGGCGAAGCGGATGTCGCACATCAGCGCCTGAACCAACCCGATCCCGGCGCAGGCCCCGTTGATCGCGGCGATGATCGGCTTCGACACGCTCAGCGGGTAGGACTGCGGCGTGCGCTCCTGCTCGACGCGCGCGCCCGTGACGCCGTTCTCGCCGAGGCTCTGCAGCTCCTGCATGTCGGCGCCCGCGCAGAACCCTCGGCCCGCGCCGGTCACGACGATCACGCGCACGTCGGCCGAGGACGCGCACTCGCGCAACGCCGCGAAGTAGTCGCGCTCGAGCTCCTGCGTCCATGCGTTCAGCCGCTCCGGGCGGTTCAGCGTGAGCGTCGCCACGCCGTCCTGCACCTCTTTCAAAACGACCTCGCTCACGAGCGCTCCTTTCGCCGGGTGCGCCGAGCCTACAGCCCCGCGGACGCCGCGTCTAAGCGCGCTGGGCGCCATCGCCGTCGTAGACCTCGCCGGTCGCGATCAGCTCGTAGCAGGCGTGCGCGAACGTGCCGATCGTCGTGTCGAAGTCGTGCACGTTCTCCGAGGCCATGTGCTCGCGCACGATCGCCTCGCGCCGCTCGCGAAGCGGCTCTCCGGCCGTGCTCTGCTCAGACGTGGACACGGCGACGCCGAAGCGGTCGTTCGCTCAGGCCGCGGCCGAGGCGCCGACGCGGTCGGCGAGGATCGCGGCGAGCTGCGCGCGGTGGCGTCCGGCGCCGCCGAGCAGCGTCGCGTCGAGCTGCGCGCGCTTGAACAGCCAGTGCACGTCGGCCTCCCACGTGAAGCCGATCCCACCGTGCAGCTGGATCGCCGCGGCGGTTACCTCGCGCCCGGCGTCGGACGCGGCGGCCTTCGCCATCGCGGCGGCCTCGGCGAGGCGCTCGGGGTCGGCGTCGGCGGTCCACGCGGCGAACGCCGCCGTCGAGCGCGCCTTCTCCGTGTCCAGCAGCATCTGCGCGCAGCGGTGTGAGACCGCTTGGTATGCGCCCACCGGGACGCCGAACTGGTGGCGCTCCTTGACGTAGGCGACGGTCATCTCCAGCGAGCGCTCGCAGACGCCGACCAGCTCCGAGCTGACCGAAACGAGCGCGCGGCCGAGTCCCGCGCAGGCGTCACCCAGCGAATCGCCCGCGCCCTGCGGGATCGTGACTCGCGCGGCCGAGCGCGTCGGGTCGATCGCCAGCAGCGGGCTCACGTCCGCGTCCTGGGCGCTCAGCACCGTCGCGTTGCCGTCCTCGTCGACGAGCACCAGCAGCTGCGCGTCGGCGCCCCCGATCACGAGCTCAGCGACGCCGTCGACCGCCGCGCCGAGCGCGCCGATCGTCTCGCCGGAGGCGAGCCCCGGCAGCCAGCGCTCGCACTGCTCCGGCGAGCCCGCCTGCTCGATCACCGTCGCCGCCATCGCGCTGGGCAGGAACGGCACCGGCGCCAGCGAGCGTCCCAGCTCCTCGCAGAGGATCGACAGCTCGATCTGGCCGAGACCCTGACCGCTGTGCTGCTCAGACACCGCGATTCCCGGCCAGCCCAGCTCGCTCAGCTCCCGCCACAGGGTCTGATCGACCGTGCGCGCCTCCGCGTGATCGCGCACGCGCGCCGGCGTCGCGCGCTCGGACAGCAGGTCGCGCGCGGTGCGCTGGATCTCGCGCTGGTCGTCGGTGAAGCCGAAGTCCATCAGCGACACGCCCGCTCGCGCACTGGCCCAACACGGGCGAAGCCATAAAAATCAAAACCGGTCACGCCGCCACCTTCAGGCGCGGCAGCCCGAGCACGCGCTCGGCGACGATGTTCTTCAGCACCTCGGTCGTGCCACCCTCGATCGTGTTCCCGCGCGCGCGCAGCAGCTCGTAGCTCCAGTGCTCGCCGACGGTCAGCGCGTCGGGGCCGACGATGTCGACGGCGAGCTGCGTCAGGCGCTGGTTTGTGTCCGACCACAGCCACTTGACCAGCGAGCCCTCGGGGCCCGGCTGGCCATAGCGCTCGACGTCGGTCAAGCCCTTCCACGCCAGCAGGCGAATCGACTCGCAGCGCACGTGCAGCTCGGCGAGCGCGTCCGCGTACAGCGCGTCCTCGAGCATCCCGTTCTGCGCCGCGACAGCGATCACGTCGTCGAGCAGCTGGCGCAGGCGGATCTGCAGCGCGAAGCCCAGGCCCGCGCGCTCGTTCATCAGCGTCGTCAGCGCGACCTTCCAGCCGTTGCCGACGCCGCCGATCACGTTCGCGTCGGGGATCCGCGCCCCCTCGATGAACAGCTCGTTGAACTCCGCTTCGCCGGTGATCTGGCGCAGCGGCCGCACCTGCACGGCGTCCTGCTCCATGTCCATCAGGAAGTAGGTCAGCCCCTTGTGCTTGGCCGCCTCTGAGTCGCTGCGCGCCACCAACATGCACCACTTCGAGTACTGCGCGCCGCTCGTCCAGACCTTCTGGCCGGTCACCAGCCAGTCGTCGCCGTCCTTGACCGCGCGAGTCTTCAGAGCCGCCAGGTCAGAGCCTGCGTCGGGCTCGGAGAACCCCTGGCACCAGATCTCCTCGCCGGAGAGGATCGGAGACAGGTAACGCTCCTTCTGCGTGTCGGTGCCCCACACCATCAGCGTCGGTCCGCCCAACAGCAGGCCGAGCGTGTTCGCCGCCATCGGCACCCGCGCGCGGCCGAGCTCTTCGAAGTAGATCGCCGATTCCGTCAGCGAGGCGCCGCGGCCGCCGTACTCCGTCGGCCACGCCGGCGCCGCCCAGCCCGCGTCGTAGAGGCGCCGCTGCCAGTCGCGTCGCCACGCGTACTGCGCGTCATCGCTCTCGTCACTGGGCGGCGAGCCGGGCTCGTTGGCCGAAAGCCATCCGCGCAGCTCGTCGCGGAAGGCCGTCTCCTGCTCGCTGAAGGTCAGATCCATCGCGCAGGTAAGAGTAGCTGAGGCGGGCTCGACAGTGACATGCCACCGCGTTTGTCGCATTCGTGCGGCGCGCCGAGCGGGACGAGCGCCAGCCGCCCCCCGAGCGCCGGGACCCGCCGGACGCCGCGTTAGATTCTGAACGTGAATGCCCGCGTCCGCCGAACGTCCGTGCGTCGCGCACCTCGACGCCGACGCCTTCTACGTCTCGATCGAGTTGACGCGCCGGCCCGAGCTGCGCGGCAAGCCGGTCGTCGTCTCCGGCACGGGCCCGCGCGCGGTCGTCACGACGGCGAGCTACGAGGCCCGCCGCTACGGCGTCGGCTCGGCGATGCCCGCCTCGCGCGCGCGCCGGCTGTGCCCGCAGGCGATCTTCCTGGCGCCCGACTTCGCGACCTACCGCGCCGTCTCGCGCCGGATGATGGACCTCGTGCGCGCTCACGTCGAGCGCGTCGAGGTCGTCGGCCTCGACGAGGCGTATCTCGATCTCGCCGGGCTGCACTCGCCGCACGCCGCGATGCGCCGTCTCGTCGCGCAGATCCGACGCGAGACGCAGCTGACGTGCTCGGTCGGGATCGGCCCGAACAAGCTCGTCGCGAAGGTCGCCTCCGACGCCGAGAAGCCGGCCGGCTTCGTCGTGCTCTCACGCGAGCAGGCGTGCGCGCGCTTCGCCGGCTCGCCGCCCGGGCTGATTCCGGGCATCGGACCGAAGACCGTCGCGCGCCTGTCGGGGCTCGGTCTGGGCACGCTCGGCGCGCTCGCCGCCGCGCCGCCGCAGCTGCTCGTCGAGCTCTTCGGGCCGAACCACGGACGCGACTTGCAGCGGCGCGCGCGCTTCGAGCACGACGGCGTCGTCGGCGCCGCGCGCAAGGCCGTCTCCGAGTCGCGCGAGCGCACGTACGACTACGACATCAGCGACTTTGCGCAGCTGACCGAGTCGCTCGCGTCGATGACCCGCTCGCTGTGCGACAGCCTCGCGCGCAGCTCGCGCAGCGGGCGCACGATCGGGATCAAGGTGCGCCTCGACGACTGGACGACCGTCACCCGCGCGCGCACGATCGCCGAGCTGACCGACGACTACGAGACGGTCCTCGCGGTCGCGCTCGCGCTGTTGCGCGAGTACGCGCCGGCGCGCCCGGTGCGCCTGCTCGGCGTGCGCGTCGCCGGGCTCACGCACGGCGCGCGCGAGCAGGCGCGGCAGGAGGGCAGCGAGGTCGGTGCCCAGGCTCGCGCCGACGCGGAGCAGATGGCGCTGCCGGTGTAGCGGGCGCGCGGCGCGGCGATCCGGGTACGATCGACGCGATGACGCTGATCGACGCGGGTGGGATCCAGCTCGACTACGAACGCAGCGGCGCCGGGCCGCCGCTGCTGTTGATCATGGGCATGAGCGGAACGGCGCTGCACTGGGGCGAGCCGTTCCTCGAGCTGCTGCGGCGCGACTTCGACGTGATCGCATACGACCACCGTGGCGTCGGCGCCAGCAGCCGCCTCGACGGCCACGTCGCGATCACCCAGATGGCCGACGACGCGGCGGCGCTGCTCGACGCGCTCGAGCTCGACTCGGCGCACGTGATGGGCATCTCGATGGGCGGCATGATCGCGCAGGAGCTCGCGCTCGCTCACCCCGAGCGCGTGCGCACATTGACGCTCGGCTGCACCTACTGCGGCGGCCCGGGCAGCGCGCTCGCGGCGCAGGACGTGATCCGCGAGCTCGGCGCGGCGATGATGTCGGGCGACCGCGAGCGCGCGCTGCGCGTCGGCTTCGAGGTCAACGTCTCGGATGCGGCGGCGGCGGACGACGAGGCGTACGCGCGCTTCCTCGAGATCGGCCGGTCCCGCCCCGTCGCCGTTGCGGTCGTGATGGAGCAGATGCAGGCGATCGCCGCGCACGACACCTACGAGCGCCTGGCCGCGCTCGACGCGCTGCCGACGCTCGTGCTCCACGGCACCGATGACCGGATGCTGCCGGTCCAGAACGGACGCCTGATCGCCTCGCGGATCCCCGGCTCGCGCCTCGAGGTCTTCGACGGCGTCGGGCACCTGTTCTTCTGGGAGCGCCCCGAGCGCACGGCGGAGCTCGTGCGCGAGCACGCAGCCGTTCCCGCCTGAGCGCGGCGTCGACGTGCCGCGCGACGGCCCCTTCACGATCGCGCGCGGCGGCGTCTCGCTCGCGGGCGAGCGCGCGGGGGAGGGGACGCCGGTCGTGCTGCTGCATGGCCTGACCGCGAGCCGGCGCTATGTCGTGATGGGCTCGCGCGCGCTCGAGCGCTCGGGCCATCTCGTCGTCGCCTACGACGCGCGCGGTCACGGGCGCTCGGCGCCCGCGCCCGAGCCGAGCGCGTACGGCTACGAGCAGCTCGCCGGCGACCTCGAGGCCGTGCTCGACGGGCTCGGGCTCGCGCGCGCCGTGCTGGCCGGCGCCTCGATGGGCGCGCACACGGCGCTGCGCCTCGTGCTGCGCCGGCCCGAGCGCGTTGCCGGGCTCGTGCTGATCACGCCCTCGTTCGACCCCGCGCGCCCGCGTGACGGCGACGAGCTCGCGCGCTGGGACGCCCTCGCGCGGGGGTTGCGCGAGGGCGGCGTCGAGGGCTTCGTCGCGGCCTACGAGCTCGCCGCGGTCCCCGACGCGTGGCGCGAGACCGTCGCGCGCGTGCTGCGCCAGCGCCTCGCCGCGCACGAGCACCCGCTCGCGGTCGCCGACGCGCTCGAAGCGGTGCCGCGCTCGGCGCCGTTCGTGAGCCTCGACGAGCTCGCGCAGATCGCCGCGCCGACGCTCGTCGTCGCCAGCCGCGACGAGGCCGATCCCGGGCACCCGCTCGCGGTCGCCGAGCGTTACGCGCAGACGATCGCCGGCGCGCAGATCGTCGTCGAGGAGCCCGGCCGCTCGCCGATCGCCTGGCAGGGCGGGCAACTCTCGCACGCGATCGCCGAGCTCGCCGCGCGCGTCGAGCAGCATCCGTGATAACGTACAAACGTATGCCAGTAGTGCGAACGTGGGACGGAGCGAGCTACGACCGGATCTCCGGTCCGATGGAGGCGCTCGGGCGCGAGGCGCTCGGGCGCCTCAACATCGACGCGAGGGCCTGACGCGGCTTCGCGCTCAGGCGAGCGCGGCCGAGGAGGGCCCGAGCTGCTCGCCCCGCTCGTTCGCGACGACCTCGGCGCCGCGCAGCAGCGCCGCGTAGCGACCGCCGAGCTCGAGCAGCTCGTCGTGCGTGCCGCGCTCGACGATCCGACCGTCGTCGAGCACGAGGATCTGGTCGGCATCGCGGATCGTCGAGAGCCGGTGCGCGATCGCGATCGTCGTGCGCCCCCGTGCGAGCTCGTCGAGCGCTTGCTGGACCGCGCGCTCGGTCTCGTTGTCGAGCGCCGAGGTCGCCTCGTCGAGGATCAGCACCGGCGGGTTGCGCAGGATCGTGCGCGCGATCGCCATCCGCTGCTTCTCGCCGCCGGAGAAGCGGTAGCCGCGCTCGCCGACGGGCGTGTCGTAGCCGTCGGGCAGCCCCGCGATCAGGTCGTGGATCTGGGCTGCGCGGGCGGCGTCTTCGATCTCCTCGTCGCTCGCGTCAGGGCACGCGAACCGCAGGTTCTCGCGGATCGACGCGTGGAACAGATATGTCTCCTGCGAGACCAGCCCGACGGTGGCGGCGAGCGACTGCAGCGTCATGTCGCGGAGGTCCACGCCGTCGATGCTGACGGCGCCTCGCTCGGCCTCGTAGAGGCGCGCTACGAGATAGGCCATCGTCGTCTTTCCCGACCCCGTCTCGCCGACGAGCGCCGTGCGCGTCCCGGCCGGGACCTCGGCCGAGATCGCCTCGAGCGTCCACGGCGCGTCGGGCGCGTAGCGGAACCAGACGTCGTCGATGCGGACGTCGCCGCGCACGTCGTGCATGGCGCGTGCGCCAGGCCGCTCGACGATGTCGACCGGCAGGTCGAGGTACTCGAAGATCCGCCCGAACAGCGCGAGCGACGTCTGCACTTCGAGGCCGACCGACAGCAGCGACTGGATCGGGAACAGCAGACGCGTCTGCAGCGTAGTGAACGCGATCACCGTGCCGATCGAGATCGCGTGTCGGCTCGACAGGCCCGCGAACAGGTACACGAGCGCTGGCATGATCGCGAAGCTCATCTGCACCGATGCCATCCGCCAGCGTCCGGCCATCCGCGCGCGCACCTCGAGGTCGGCGAGCTGGCCGGACTCGCCGCTGAAGCGGCGGACGAGCTCGGGCGAGCGCCCCATCGTCTTGCCCAGCAGGATGCCCGAGACCGACAGCGACTCCTCGACCAGCGTCGAGATGTCGGCGAGGCGGCTCTGGCGCACCGACTGGATCCGCCGGCGCTCCTCGCCGACACGGCGCGTCAGCCAGACGAAGAACGGAAGCAGGACCAGCGAGAACGCCGCCAGGCGCCAGTCGAGCAGCACCATCGCGACGACCGTCGCGATGACCGTCGTCACGTTCTGCACGATCGACGTCGCCGTCGAGGTCACGACGCTGTCGACGCCGCCGATGTCGTTGGCGATCCGCGACTGCACCTCGCCCGTGCGCGTGTGCGTGAAGAAGGCCAGCGACATGCGCTGCAGGTGCGCGTAGACGGCCGCGCGCAGGTCGTGCATCACGCGCTGGCCGACCTGGTTCGAGATCCACGTCTGGGCGACGCCGATCACGCTCGTGATCACCGACAGCGCGATCATCCCCGCGACGAGCTCGATCACGAGCTTCGTGTCGTGCCGCGGGTAGGCGACGTTGATGAATTCGCGCAGCAGGAACGGGCTGATCACGCCGAGCCCGGCCGCCACGAAGATCAGCCCGAGCAGGACGCCGAGGCGCGTCCGGTAGGGCCCGAACAGCCGCCCGATCCGCCGCAGCGAGACGGGCGTCGAGGGGATGTCCTCGGGCCGGAGCTCCGGACGCGATGAGTGCCGTCCTTCCCCCGAGCGGCCCTGCGAGAAGGGCTGGCTGCTCACGTGATGACTGTAGCCTTGCCGCCGTGAGCGCGCAGGAGGCAGTCGAGTGAGCGTCGGCGTTCGCGTGATCGCCGGCATGTCGGGGCTCTCGCCCGAGGAGCTGCGCGTGCTTGGCTGCCTGCTCGAAAAGCAGCGCACGACGCCCGAGCAGTACCCGCTGTCGCTGAACGCGCTGCGCCTGGCATGCAACCAGTCGACCAACCGCGATCCGGTCGTCGACTACGACGAGGCGACGATCCGCGAGGCGCTGCATCGGCTCGAGCGCCGTCGGCTCGTGCGCTTCGCCAGCGGCAGCCGGGCGGCCAAGTATCGCCACCTGCTCGAAGAAGGGTTGCCGCTCGACGAGGGCGAGCGGGCGGTGATGACCGTGCTGATGCTGCGCGGTGCGCAGACGCCGGGCGAGCTCAAGCAACGCTCCGAGCGGATGCACGCGTTCGCCGATCTGGCCGACGTGCACGAGACGCTAGTGTCCCGACGCATTAATTCGGTCGCAGTAGCGACTGATCGAGCCGAGGATCTGATCGGCTGTCTTGGTCCAGACGTAGGGGCGCGGGTTCTCGTTCCACGTCTCGATCCAGGCACGGATGTCGGCATTGAGCTGGCCGACCGAGCGGTGCGCGCCGCGGCGCAGCTTCTTGTTGGTCAGCTCGGAGAACCACCGCTCGACGAGGTTCAGCCACGAGCTTGAGGTCGGGGTGAAGTGCAGCACGAAGCGGGGGTGTGCGAGCAGCCATTTCTTGATCGCCGGCGTCTTGTGCGTCGATGAGTTGTCGAGGATCACGTGCACGTCGAGCTCGTCGGGAACCTCGCGGTCGATGCCCTGCAGGAACTTCTTGAACTCGATCGCGCGGTGGCGGGCATGCAGCGAGCCGATCACCTTGCCGGTTGTGATGTCCAGCGCGGCATAGAGGCTCGAGGTGCCCGAGCGCCTGTAATCGTGGGTGGCGCGCTGCGGCGTGCCCGGCAGCATCGGCAGGATCGGCGCCGAGCGATCAAGCGCCTGGATCTGGGACTTCTCATCGACGCACAGCACGACGGCGCGCTCGGGCGGGTTCAGGTAGATCCCGACGACGTCGCGGACCTTCGCCACGAACTGCGGGTCCTTAGAGAGCTTCCAGGTCTCCTGACGGTGGGGCTGCAGGCCGAACGCACGCCAGATGCGGTGCACGGCTGACTGGGTGAGCCCGACCTCGGCGGCCATCGAGCGGGTCGACCAGTGCGTCGCGTCCTTCGGTGTTGACTCGAGTGTCTTGACGATCACCTGCTCGACCTGCTCGTCGGTGATCGTCCGCGGTTTTCCCGGGCGCGGCTCATCGATCAGCCCGTCAAGGCGATACTCAGCAAACCGAGAGCGCCACTTGCGCACCATCGGCCGATGCACCCCAAGGCGCGCAGCGATCTCGGTGTTATTCAGCCCCTGGGAGGCCAGCAGCAGCACCCGCGAGCGCAACGCGAGCGCCTGTGCGCTCGTTCGACGACGCGCCCACGACTCAAGCTGAGCGCGCTCATCCTCGGACAATTCGATCTGGATCGGCGTAGAGATAGGCATACATACTGCCTACCCCGCTAGGACCGAATTAATGCGTCAGGACACTAGAGCGACTGATCGGACGCGAGCTGGTAAGGCGGCTCGACCGGCGCCCGGGGCAGAAGGAGGAGCGCTACGAGCAGTTGCTGGGGGAGGGCGAGGAAAGAGATGACTCGGCCGCGTCGGCCGCTGCGATAGCCGCGGCGGAAGCGGCACCGGGGCGTGGCGCCGGTGATGCTGAGCTTGTGCTCGGATCGCCGCTGACCGAGCTCGCCGAGCTGCGCGAGCGCATCGAGCGGCTGGAGCGCGAGGTCGCGTCGCTGCGCGCAAGCAGCGACGACGGCGAGAACGGCTCCGCGATGCGCCATCCTTCAGAGCGCGCACACGACGCGCCGAGCACCGATGACTCATCCAGCCATGATCCTCGCCGCTAGCGCCGACACCGCCACCGGCGTCGGCATCCCGCTCGCGCTCGCCGCCGGGCTCGTGTCGTTCCTCTCGCCGTGCGTGCTGCCGCTCGTCCCCGGCTACCTCTCGACCGTGATCGGCGTCACGCCGGCGGACCTCAAGGACGGCGTCGGCACGCGCCGCGTGCTCGTCCCGAGCCTCCTGTTCATCGCGAGCTTCTCGCTGATCTTCATCCTGCTCGGGCTCAGCGCGACCGTGATCGGCTCGTCGCTGAACGAACACAAACAGCTGCTCGAGCGGATCGGCGGGGTCGTGATCATCCTGCTCGGGCTCACGTTCCTCGCGAGCCCATTCGTGCGCGTGCTGAACTTCCAGTGGCACTCGGAGTCGCTGCTGCGCTTCGCCGGCCGCGGCGGCCCGGTCGTCGCCGGCGCCGCGTTCGCGATCGCGTGGACGCCGTGCACGAGCATCACGCTCGGCGCGATCCTGACGCAGGCCGCGATCTCGAGCTCAGCCGCCCACGGAGCGCTGCTGCTCGCCTTCTACTCGGCCGGTCTCGCGATCCCGTTCCTGCTGATCGCGCTCGCCTTCGAGAAGATGACCGGAGCACTCGGCGTCGTCAAGCGCCATTTCCCCGTGATCATCGGGATCGGAGGCGCCGTGATGATCGCGCTCGGACTGCTGATCATCACCGGCGAGTACACCGTGCTCAACTCGCAGGCCAACACCTGGCTGCAGGGGACCGGCTTGGACGTCTCCGGGGTGTAGGCCGGCCTCGCTCAGGCGGCGCTCTCGACTGCCGTCTGGCCTGCGCTCCGGCGCTCGCGGTAGCGCGCTTCCCACGCCTCCTGGTTTCGTTTCGCGTCGAGCACGAACGGCGAGTAGCCGATCGCCTTGACGATCAGGCGGTTGATCGTCGCGTAGGGCTCGGGCAGCGGCCGCAGGACGTCGACGAACAGGACGATCCGCGTCTCGTCGGTGTCGTTCCAGACCTCGTGGTTGAACGTGTCGTCGAAGATCATGCTCTTGCCCTCCTCCCAGTGGCGGAAGTCGTCGCCGACGCGGATCCGGCACGCCTCGGCGTCCTTCGGCACGATCAGGCCGAGGTGGTAGCGCAGGACGCCCTTGTACGGGCCGCGGTGGTCGAGAATGTGCTTGCGCGGTGAGAGGATCGAGAACATCGCGGTCGTCATACCGGGGATCTCTCGCATCAGCGCGGCCGTGCGCGGGCACATCTCGACGCCGAGCTTCGCTTCGAACCCGTAGCCGTAGAGGAAGAACGTCTTCCACTGATCGTCGTCGGTGATCTCGATCTGATCCTTGGAGATGTCCTGGAAGTTGGCGAGCTCGTCGCGGTCCTCGAGCAGCCGCTCGGCCTCCTCGCGGATCACGTGCCAGTTGCGCTCGACGTGCTCGACCCAGGAGAAGCGCTCGGGCGGGAAGAACGTCGCGTCGCCGACCAGCGAGCGACTGCCGATGAAGCGCTCGATCGGCGCGAGGATCCGTTCGCCGACGGAGATCGTCAGCTCGACGATCCGCTCCCATGCGGACTTGCTCTTCGTGCTCGCCACGTCCACCTCCGGTAGGTCGGCGCCCACACTAGCGGAGCGAGGAGTGCACGCTGGCCTGGAGCCGTGTCTGCGGCGGGCATCTCAATTCATCGAGCCCGATAGCGATCGTATTGACGAGCTCGGCCCGTGCGGACCACACGTAGATACCAAGGTGGATACCAGCCGCCGGAGCGTAGATGCGATCGCTATCGGAGCGCGTGAAACGCAAGAGACCCCGCGCGGGGCGGGGTCTCTGCGTCAAGCCGAGGGTTGTCGTTCGCCGCTTGGTCGCGGCCGCCGTGGCCTACGCGGCCTCGCGCAATGCCGCCAGCTCGGGCGACTCGGCGAGCTTCTTCAGCGCGCGCTGCTCGAGCTGCGAGGCCCGCTCGGCCGAGAAGCCGAGCCTTTTGCCGATCGCGGTCAGCGTCTGGGGCTCCTCGCGCCCGGTGCCGAAACGCAGCGTCAGCACCGTCCGCTCGGTTTCGGGCAGCTGCTCGATCGCGCGGTGCACGATCCGCTCGCGCTCGTTGTCCCACGCTGTGTCCTCGGGCGCCTCGGCGTCGGAGGGGAGCAGGTCGCCCAGCGCGGTGTCGCCGTCTTCGCCGATCTGCTGGTCGAGGCTGACGAGCGCGGCACGCTGGTGGCGCACCTCCTCGACCTGCTCGATCGGCAGCCCGGACTCCTGCGCCAGCTCCTCGATCGTCGGCTCGCGCCCGAGCCTGACCGACAGCTCACGCTCGACGCGTCCGACCTTGCGGGAGCGCTGCGCGACGTGCACGGGCAGGCGGATCGTGCGGCCGGAGTTCTCCAGGCCACGCTGGATCGCCTGCCGGATCCACAGCGTCGCGTAGGTCGAGAAGCGGAAGCCCTTGCGCCAGTCGAACTTCTCGCTCGCGCGAATCAGCCCGAGCATGCCCTCCTGGACGAGGTCGCCGAGCGGCAGGCCCTGGTTCTGGTAGCGCCGCGCATTCGACGCGACGAGGCGAAGGTTCGAGTTGACGAGCAGTTCCTTGGCGTGCAGGTCGCCGCGCTCGATCCGCTGGGCCAGTTCGATCTCCTGAGCCGGCGTCAGCAGCGGGTAGCGCCGCGAGTGCGCCAGCAGCTGGTCGACGGCCTCGGGGATGAACGTGTCCGACGTGCCGAGATCGATCCGCTCGATCGGGCTGTCGAGCCGGCCCGGGCGCGCCGTCGCGACCTCGTTCGTCGCCTGCGAGTCCTGCTCCGTGGCGGCCTCGACGGTCGTCTCTGGGTCGATTGTGGGGGTGTTTGTTGCGAAGTCTGACATTTCGTGCCTTCTAATCCGATGCTTGGAGTCGGAATTATACGTCGTGATAGTTGCGTTGTCAATTATATTCGCAACGCCCATTCTGCGGGGCTCGATTCGACGTTCCCCGTGCAACTACCTGCCCGCGCGGGCCCGAAAGTATGCCGCCCGCACCGCGATCTAACCCGCGGCCGGCACGAAAGGCTCTGTCGGCTCGCAAGCCCGCTCGAAGAAGGTGTCCAGGGCGCTGATCGGCCGATCGACGCGTGGTTCTGAGGCGGCGGGCCGCGACTCGGCGAATGGCCGGCGCGGGGAGCGGCGATTGGCGGCGCCGCTCCCCGCGCGCGTCACTCGACGGGCGCGCCGTTGGCGCTCAGCGTGACCTCGATGTTCCCGCGCGTCGCGTTCGAGTAGGGGCAGACGGCGTGCGCGGCGCGCACGAGCTCGACGGCCTGCTGCTGCTCCTCGACGGAGGGCAGCGTCACCGCGAGCTCGACCGCGATCGTGAAGCCGCGCTCCTCGGTCGTGATCAGCGTCACCTTCGAGTCGATCGCGACGTCGCCGACGTCCTGGTGGGAGCGGCGCGCGACCGTCCCGAGCGCCCCCTCGAAGCAGGCGGCGTAGCCGACCGCGAACAGCTCCTCGGGGTTCGTGCCGCCGCCGTGGCCGCCCATCTCCTCGGGCAGTCGCAGGTCGACCTCGAGGGCGCCGTCGGCCGTGCGCCCGTGGCCCTCGGCGCGTCCGCCGGTGACATGCGCCTCGGCCGTGTAGAGAGCTTTCGTCATCTGTCGTCCTTCCTGTTCGTTTGCGGGGTATCTGCAGCCGCGCCGGCGCGAACCGGCTCGATCTCGAGCTGCACGATCTGCGAGTGCGTCTCACCGGCGTGGTCGACCTGGAGGGTCGTGTGGTCGAGCCCGAAGCGCCCGTGCAGGAGCGTCTCCATCGCGCGTCGCGCCGCGTGGCAGTCGCTGTCGGCCCCGACGAGCACGTGCGCGGAGAGCGCGGGGAAGCCGCTCGAGATTTCCCAGACGTGCAGGTCGTGGACCTCGACGACGCCGGGCGCGGCGACCAGCGCCCGGCCGATCGCCTGCGGGTCGAGGCCCTCGGGCGCCGCCTCGAGGAAGATCCTCCCCGATGCGCGGACGAGCGAGACGCCGGAGCGCGTCATCAGGGCGGCGATCAGCAGCGAGACGATCGGGTCGGCGCGCTCGAAGCCGCTCACGAGGATCACGCCGGCGGCGATCGCCGTGCCGATGAAGCCGTACAGGTCGGTCAGCAGGTGCTGAAAGGAGCCCTCGACGTTGAGGCTCTCGCGGTTGGCGCGCGCGAGCGTCCAGGTCGCGGCGAGGTTGACGAGCACGCCCGCGAGCGCGACGGTCAGGATCAGCCAGCCGCGAACGACGGGTGGGTCGAACAGGCGGCGGATCGCCTCGTAGGCGATGAAGCCGGCGAGCACCAGCAGCGTGACGCCGTTGGCCTGCGCCGAGAGGATCTCGGCGCGCCTGAAGCCGAACGTCATCGCCCCGCGCGCCGGGCGCGCGGCGAGCGCGAGCGCGAGCAGCGAGAAGCCGATCGCGCCCGCGTCGGTGAGCATGTGCGCGGCGTCTGAGAGCAGCGCAAGCGAGTGTGCGAGCACGCCGGTGGCGACCTCGACGGCCATGAAGGCGACGATCAGCGCGAGCGCGAGCGTCAGCTTGGCGCGGTCGGCGTCGGCGCGCACGACGTGCGCGTGGGAGGCATGATCGTGGGGGCCGTGCGGGTGGGCCATGCGCCTCACGATACGTCGGAGCGCGCCGGGGCGACGGGGCCAGCGCGCCGGTGCGCGCCGGCTAGGCCGTTGCCCGGGGGCGCGCTGATTAGGCTCTAGCGATGGCGCCGTCGAGCGAGGGCAGCGAGACGCTCACGCCGCGGCGCACGACGCTCGTCTCGATCGTCGCCGCCGCGGCTCTCGTCGTGCTGAAGTTGGGTGTCGGGCTCGCGACGGGAAGCCTCGGCCTGATCTCGGGCGGCATCGAGTCCAGCGGCGACGTCGTAGCGGCGGTGCTGACGTTCTTCGCTGTGCGCCTCGGCGGCCGTCCCGCCGACCCGGAGCATCCCTATGGCCACCGCCGCGCGGAGAACCTCGGCGCGCTCGGCGAGGCCGCGATCCTGCTCGGCGGCGGCGTGCTCGTCGCCGTCGAGGCGATCCGCCATCTGGTGCGCGCCGCAGGGCCGCCGGGGATCCACTGGTACCAGTTCGCCGTGATCGCGGTGGCGCTCGTGGTCGACCTCAGCCGCACGCTCGTCTCGCTGCGCACGGCGCGTCGCTACGCCAGCGCCGCGCTGCGCTCGAACGCGCTGCACTTCGCGGGCGATATGGCCGGCTCGTTCGCCGTGCTGGCCGGCCTCGTGCTCGTGCGGGCGGGCGTTGCCGAGGGCGACTCGGTCGCGGCGCTCGTCGTTGCGGCGATCATCGGCGCGGCGGCCGTGCGACTGATCTCCGAGAACGCGAACGTGCTGATGGACCGCACGCCGGCCGAGGCGCGCGCGGCGGCTGAGCGCGCGATCGCCGCGCTCGGCGCCGACGTCGAGCTGAGCCGCCTGCGCCTGCGCGAGTCGGCCGGGCGCTACTTCGCCGACGTCGTCGTCACGGTACCCCCGGGGCAGGCCGTCGTCGAGGGCCATCAGTCGGCGAACCTGATCGAGGCGGCGGTCGAGTCGGCGCTGCCGGGCAGCGACGTCGTCGTCCACGTCGAGCCGCGCCGGCGCGGCCTGGACCTGCGCGACCGGATCCTCGCGATCGCGCTGGCCGAGCCGCTGGTGATGGAGGCGCACGACATCACGATCATCGAGCAGGGCGATCTCCTCGACGTCTCGTTGCACCTGAAGTTCCCGGAGGACCTCGCCCTGCGAGACGCCGCGCGCGTCGCCGACCGAGTCGAGCGTGCGATCGGCGAACGGCCGGACGTCGCGGCGGTCCAGACTCACCTCGAGCCGCTCGAGCACACGCTCGCAGCGAGGCCGGCCGACATCAGCGCCGACATCCACGCCGTGCGCGAGATCGAACGGCTCGTTCGCGAGCGCACGGCGCGCGAGCCCGAGCGCGTCAAGCTGCTCTCGACCGACGCCGGGCGCGTCGTCTTCCTGACGCTCGAGCTCGACCCGAGCGAGTCGCTGACCGCCGCGCACCGCGTCGCAAGCGAGCTCGAGGAGGAGCTGCGCCTGCGCGTGCCGGGGATCGCCGACGTCGTGATCCGCACCGAGCCCTGAGCGCTGGCGCGCGGGCGCCGAGCAGCCAGCGGGGGGACGACCGCCGCGAGCCGCGAGCGTGGGCGCGGGGCGCGGCGGCGGGAAGGTTCGCAGGGACGCGGGGTCTTGGTCTGCAGTGGACCCCGAGCAAAGGAACCCCAGCATGTCCGAGCAGGCGCAGAACGGCACAGGAGCGCGCGCGGCGCGCCGAGCTGGCGGGCGGACGAGCACGCGCGGACCGCGGGCTTGGCTCGCGCTCGCCGCGCTCGCCGCGATCCTCGGCGCGTCGGTCGCGACGGTCGCGCTCGCGCGGGGCTCGACCGCGGCGACGGTCGCCTCAGCCGCGAACGCGAAGCTCGGCGTCCCGGTGCTCATCGGTGCACAGGGGCGGACGCTGTATGCGCTGACCCCGGAGACGAGCAGGCGCCTGCTCTGCAAGAGCGCCGAATGCCTGCACGTCTGGCCGCCGCTGACGGTCGCCTCTCCGAAGGCCAAGCTGAAGGCCGGCGGGGGCGTACAGGGGCGGCTCGGCGTCGTGCGGCGCGGCGACGGTCGCTTCCAGGTGACGCTTCGCGGGGTGCCCCTCTACCGCTTCTCCGGCGACCACGGCCGGGATGAATCGAACGGCGAGGGGATCGAAAGCTTCGGCGGCACGTGGCACGCGGTCAGGGCGAGCGGCGGCGCGACGGTGAAGCCGACGCAGTCGGGCTCGGCGGAAAGCCCGCCGGCGCCATATGCGGCACCGGCGCCGCAGGCGCCGAGCGCCCCGGCGCCAGCGAGCACGACACCGAGCACGCCGACGACGACGAGCGCGCCGACGACGATGCCGACCACGACACCGACATATACCTACCCCTACTGAGTCGGCGGCTCGCCCGGCGGACGCCGCCGTCCCGCAGCCGGACGCGGAGAGCGCTCAGCGCTCCGCGCCCGGCGCGCCGGCGCGCTCCTCGCGCTCGAGCTCGGCGAGCTGTGCCGGCACGACCGCGAAGAAGCCGCAGACGAGGAAGCCGAGCAGCGCGAGCACGCCGGCTGCGTGCGCCCAGCCCGCTTCGGCGACCGTGAGCAGGCCGAACCCGGCGAGCAGGCCGGCGCTGGCGAGGCGTGCGAGCAGGCCGGCGCGCGAGACGGCCAGCAGGAGATCGAGGCTCTCGCGCTGCTTCGCCGGGATCGCGCTCGTCGGATCGCCGTGGTGATCGTCGAGGCGGCCGCCGAGGACGAGGCGGAAGAGCAGCGCGAGCGAGGGAAACAGGATCACGGCGCCGGCGAGCACCGCGACGACGACGAGCACGAGCGTGTCGTGCGGCGCCGCAGCCTGCTGCACGGTCAAGCCCTCGAGCAGCAGCGGGCGCTGTCCGAGCGCCCAGCCGGCGACGATCGCCGCGACGGCGAGCGCGGCGCTGTAGCGGGCGGGCTCGAAGCGCTCGCGGCGGACGAGCTCGAGCGTGGCGAGGCCGGCGATCGCGGAGACGATCACGGCGGCGAGCGCCGCTCCGCGCAGGAGGCGCGCATAGAGGAAGTGCGCATCGCCGTGCAGCACGAGCAGGCCGGCAAGCGCGACGGCGCCCGCGACAACGCCGCTCAGCAGCGCGCGCGTGCGCAGGGCGGCGACCAGCGACGCCTCCTCGTGGCGGCCGTCGACTTCACGCTCGATCCGCTGCGCGTCGGCGGCCATGAAGACGGCTGCGAGGTACGCGGAGGTCGCGACGGCGAGCGCGCCGACGATCAGCGACGTGGGCGACGTCCAGCTCGAGATCAGCCCCCCGGCGGCATTGCCGACGGGCACGCGGCGGGCGGCGATCGCGCCGATGACGGTGCCGAGCGCGAACGGCGCGATCACCGAGGAGAGCGCGAACGGCAGGTCGATCCGGCGCCGCTCGCTTGCGGTCGCGGCGCCGGCGCGCAGCGCGTAGGTGGCGCCGCGCATGACGATTCCGATTACGGCGATGAACAGCGGTAGGCAGAGCGTCGAGGCGATCGCGCCGAACGCGGTCGGGTAGGCGGTCCAGGTGACGGTCAGGACGAAGATCAGCCAAACGTGGTTGGCCTCCCAGACGGGGCCGATCGAGTCGTGCGCGTGATCGCGCACGCGCTCGCCGCGTGGCCCGGCGAGCAGCTGCCAGAAGCCCGCGCCGAAGTCGGCGCTGGCGAGCACGACGTAGAGCGTGAGCCCGACGAGGATGAAGATCATCGGTACGTCGTAGAGGTGCATCTCAGGTCGCCGGGGTCGCCGTGGCCGATGGGCCGGGAGGGGGGCGGCGCTCGCGCAGCGGCGCGCGGGCGAGGCGCGCGAGGATCCAGGCGACGCCGCAGGCGACGCCGAGGTAGACGAGCGCGAGCGTCACGTAGCCGACGACGATGTGACCGGCGCCGGTGACGGCCTGCGAGGTGAGCATCACGTGGTAGACGACCCACGGCTGGCGGCCGACCTCGGTCGTCACCCAGCCGGCGATCAGCGCGATCAGCGAGGCCGGCCCGGCGAGCGCGACGGCGCGGTAGAACCAGGCCGACTCGGGCAGCCGCCGGCGCCTGACGCGGACGGCGAGCAGCCAGGCGCCGAGCAGCGCGAGCAGCGTGCCGATCGCGACCATCAGCTGGAAGGAGATCCGTACGACGTTGACCGGCGGCTGGCGGTCCTTCGGCACGCTGTCGAGCCCGACGACGGTCGCGTTTGGATTGTGGAAGGCGAGCAGCGAGAGCAGTTTGGGGATCCCGATCCCGTATCTCACCCGTTCGTCTTCATACCACCCGAGGACGTGCTCGGACGCCCCCTTAGTGGTGTGCGCGAGCCCCTCGATCGCGGCGAGCTTGACGGGCTGCGACGTCGCGACGTCGCGCGCGGCCCAGTCGCCGACGAGCACCTGCACGGGCGAGGCGAGCGCGGCGATCGTCAGCGGGATCGCGAGCGCGGTGCGCTCGTAGCGTCCCCATCTGCCGCGCAGGCGCCCGACGGCGTAGGCGCCGGCGAGCAGGAAGCCGGCGACGATGTAGCCGGCGATGTACATGTGCGTCAGCTCGGGCCAGAGGAAGCTGTTGGCGAACAGCGCCTTCAGCGGGTGCACGTCGACGACCTTGCCGGCGACGATCCGGAAGCCGCCGGGATGGTTCATCCAGGCGTTGACGGAGATCACCATCAGCGAGCCGGTCAGTCCGGAGATCGCGATCGGGATCCCGCTGAGGAAGTGCGCGCGCGGGGAGAGGCGATCACAGCCATAGACGTAGATCCCGATGAAGATCGCCTCCATGAAGAACGAGAAGCCCTCGATCGCGAAGCCGAGTCCGAAGACGCTGCCGAAGGTCGCGGTGAAGTTGGGCCACAGGAGCCCCATCTCGAAGCTGAGGATCGTGCCGCTGATCACGCCGACGGCGAACAGCGCCGCCATGATCCGTGTCCAGCGGCGCGCGAGCGTGCGGTAGAGCTGATCGCCGGTGCGCAGATGCAGCCACTCGGCGAACAGGACCATCGCGGGGAAGGCGATGCCGAAGCAGACGAGCGGGATGTGCACAGCGAACGACAGAGCCTGCATCTGTCGTGCCTGCAGCAGATAGGCCTGATGCACGGCCGTCATCGCAACCGCTGTGTATAGACCTTTGGCCGCTGCCACGCGGTGAGCCGAGCCGTGCGGAGGCGCCGGGCGAGACCCGCTCGCGCGCGCGTGCCGGCGTGGTCAGTCCTCGGCGAGGCGCTCGAGCAGCGGCAGGGCGTCGGCGAGCAGGCGCTGCTCGCGGGGGGAGAGATCCTCGGCGACGGCATGTGCGAGCCAGCCCTCGCGGTGGCGGCGGTCCTCGGTCAGCGTCTGCTGCCCGCGCTCGGTCAGCACGACGAGCGCACGCCGCCCGTCGCTCGGGTCGGAGCGGCGCTCGATCAGGCCGCAGCCCTCGAGATCGGCGACGATCTGCGTCATCGACTGCGGGCGTACGCGCTCGAGCGCGGCGAGGTCGCCGATCGAGCGCGCGCCTTCGCGGTCGAGGCGTCCGAGCACGGAGCTCTGGGTGAGCGGGAAGCGATGCTCGGCACGCAGGCGGCGCACGAGCTGCCCGAGAGCGAGGCGCAGGCGGCTCGCCAGAAGCGTCGTGTCGACCGCGCTCGCCATGGGCAGACTATACAGGTCTGTAGGCAAACTGATCAGTTTTCCTGTATATCTATATCCAGATGGATGGCGCCACGCGAACCCGAGCGCAGAGCAACGGAGCGAGCTCGGCGCCGGACGATCGCTACAAGTGGATCGCGCTCTCGAACACGACGCTCGGCGTGCTGCTGGCGACGCTCGACGCGTCGATCACGTTGATCGCGATGCCGGCGATCTTCCGCGGGATCCACCTCGACCCGCTGAAGCCGGCGAACAGCTTCTACCTGCTCTGGATGATCCTCGGCTTCCTCGTCGTCTCGAGCGTGCTGATCGTCAGCCTCGGGCGGCTCGGTGACATGTACGGGCGGGTGAAGATGTACAACCTCGGCTTCGTGATCTACACGGTCGCGTCGCTGCTGCTGACGGTCGACTGGATGACGGGGCAGTCCGGCGCGCTCTACCTGATCGCGTTCCGGATCGTCCAGGGGATCGGCGCGGCGTTCCTGCTGGCGAACGCGTCGGCGATCATCACCGACGCCTTCCCGGCGAACCAGCGCGGGATGGCGCTCGGGATCAACAACATCGTCGCCGTCAGCGGGATGTTCGTCGGGCTCGTGCTCGGCGGCGTGCTCGCGCCGATCGACTGGCGGCTGGTCTTCCTGATCTCGGTGCCGGTCGGCCTGGCCGGGACCGTCTGGGCCTACCTGAAGCTCGAGGAGCGCTCGCAGCCACGGCGCGCGCCGGTCGACTGGTGGGGCAACGTCACGTTCGCGCTCGGGCTGATCCTGATCATGGTCTCGATCACGTACGGGATCCGCCCCTACGGCTCGAGCTCGACGGGGTGGGGGAGCCCGCGCGTGATCGCGCTGCTCGCCGCGGGCTTCGGCTCGCTCGTGGCCTTCCTCGTGATCGAGGGGCGCGTCGAGAACCCGATGTTCCGCCTGTCGCTGTTCCGGATCCGCGCGTTCACGTTCGGCACGCTCTCGACGTTCCTCTCGGCTGTCGCGCGCGGCGGGCTGATGTTCATGCTGATCATCTGGCTGCAGGGCATCTGGCTGCCCCAGCACGGCGTTGACTACGTCGACACGCCGCTGCGCGCGGGCATCTACATGCTGCCGCTGACGCTCGGGATGCTGATTGCCGGGCCCACCTCGGGATATCTGTCCGACCGCTTCGGCGCGCGCGGCTTCGCCACCGGCGGGATGCTCGGCGCGGCGCTCAGCTTCGGCCTGATGATCCTGCTGCCGATCGACTTCCGCTACGGGGCGTTCGCGCTCGTGCTGTTCCTGACCGGCATCTCGATGGGGATGTTCGCCTCGCCGAATCGCGCAGCCGTGATGAACAGCCTGCCGCCTGCTGATCGTGGCGCCGGCGGCGGGATGAATCAGACCTTCCAGAACTCGGCGCAGGTGCTGTCGGTCGGGATCTTCTTCACGCTGATGATCATCGGGCTCTCCTCGAGCCTGCCGGGCGCGCTGTCGAGCGAGCTGAGCGCGCACGGCGTCTCGGCGGCGACCGTGCACGCCGCGGCGCAGATCCCACCCGTCTCGATCCTGTTCGCGGCGTTCCTCGGCTACAACCCGATCGAACACCTGATCGGCGCGCACGCGCTCGGCTCGCTGTCTGCGGCCAATCACGCGGTCATCACGGGACGATCGTTCTTTCCGCGGCTGATCTCGGGCCCGTTCTCGACAGGGCTGCACGAGGCATTCCTGTTCGCGATCGTCGCCTGCGTCATCGCCGCCGGCGCGTCGCTGATGCGCGGCGGCAGATACCGCCACGGCGAGCAGCCCCCGGCGCCGAGCCCCCGCTTCCAGAGCACGGTCCAGTCCCGAATCGACACGAGAGAGGAGCAACATGCGCGTTGAGTGGTTTGGCCAGTCGGCGTTTCATCTGAGCGGCGAGCGCGAGTCGGTCGCGATCGACCCGTTCGGTGACATGTCGGCGATGGCGAGCAGTCGAGGGATCCAGTGGGACTACCCGGCGATCGCCGGCGTCGAGCCCGACGTCCTGCTCGTCACACACGAGCACGGTGACCACAACGGGGTCGAGACGATCGGCGGTGAGCCGGCGGTGCTTCGATCGACGGCGGGAACGCTGTCCTCGCCGCTCGGCGAGGTCACGGCGATCGCCTCCGAGCACGACGACAGCGCCGGCGTCGAACGCGGGCCGAACACGATCTTCGTGTTCACGCTCGACGGCGTGCGTGTCTGTCACATGGGCGACTTCGGGCAGAGCGGACTGCGCGAGGAGCAGGCGGTGGCGATCGGTGAGGTCGACCTTCTGTTCGTCCCGGTCGGCGGCGGCTTCACGATCGGCGCCGAGCAGGCGGCGGTGGTGCTCGAGCGCCTGCGACCGCGGTGGGCCGTTCCGATGCACTACCGCACGCCGCGGATCGGCTTCCTCGAGACGGCCGACGAGTTCCTCGCGAAAGCGGGTGCCGTCGAGCGGCTCTCCGAGAGCGCGTTCGAGACGTCCGCGCTGCCGCAGGTGGACGGCACGCTCGTCGTCGTCCCGGCGGCGCCGTAGGGCCGGGCGAGCGCTACCCGAGCGCTGCGCGGTCGCCCCGCGGAAGGCGGGCGCGACTTGCTAGTACTGAGCGAGCGACTGCAAAGTGATCGAGAAAGGCTTTGAGATGAAGATTGGACGACTGCTGTTGCGGGTCCTCGTCGGCGGCTTCTTCGTCGGACACGGCACCCAGAAGCTGTTCGGCTGGTTCGGGGGCCACGGGCTGCAGGGCACGGCCGAGGCGTTCGAGCAGCTCGGCCTGAGGCCGGGCAAGGCCCACGCGACGGCGGCCGGGCTCGCCGAGGCCGGCGGCGGCGCCGCGCTCGTGGCGGGCCTCGAGACGCCGCTGGCGGCCGCGGCGATCACGGCGACGATGCTGACGGCGATCAAAACGGCGCATTTGAAGAACGGCCCATGGGCGGCGAACGGCGGCTACGAGTACAACGCGGTGCTGATCGCGGTCGTGCTCGCGCTGGCCGAGCTCGGCCCCGGCCCGCTGTCGCTCGACGCCGCGCGCGGGCGCGAACGTACGGGGGTCGCGTGGGGGCTTGCGGCCGCGGGCGCGGGGGTGATCGGCGCGCTGGGCGCGCATCTCGCCGCCGCGGCGCAGCAGCCGCCGGAGCCGGCGGTCGACGCCAGCGCGAACGGCGACGCGATGAGCGCTGCGAGCGAGTCGGCGCCGCAGTCTGACGAGGCAGCGACCGCGTAGTCGCCGTTGCGGCGACCGGCGCTCGGCGAGGCGTATGCTCGCGCTGGACGGTGGCGCCCGCCCGAATCGGCCGGGAAGGATTCGCGGCGGGCGGTGTCGTAACAGCGACGACCCCGACCGATGGAGGACTCGTGAGCCAGAAGACAGCAGGACACGCAGCGCGGCGCTGGGCGATCTCGATCTCGTGGCTGGCGTTCGTCGCGTCGCTGCTTGCGCTCGCGGGATGCGGCAGCTCGAGCTCGAGCTCATCGTCGAGCTCCGCGGCGACGCCGACGACGAGCTCAGCGGCGACGAGCTCAGCTCCGACGGCGACGCCGACGACGAGCTCGACGGCGGCGAGCACACCGGCGCCCGCGAGCTCCGCGGGCGGGAGCAGCAGCGTCAGCCTCGAAGCGAACAAGGAAGGCAAGATCGAATACAACACGAAGTCGCTGAGCGCGAAGGCCGGCAAGGTCGCGGTCAACTTCACCAACGGCTCGCCGCTCGCGCACAATGTGACGATCGAATCCTCCTCGGGCGCGCAGGTCGGCGCGACGCCGACGTTCGCCGGCGGCACGAAGACGCTGTCCGTGACCCTCAAACCGGGGACATACAAGTTCTTCTGCACCGTGCCGGGTCACCGGCAGGCGGGGATGGAAGGCACGCTGACGGTCAAATAGGAAGCGCGCACGGGGCCGGGGACGCCCGGCCCCGGTGCTCAGTCGTGCGTCCAGGCGGCGCTCGAGCCTGAGACGGCGTGTGCCGCAAGGCCGACGCCGGCCGACAGCGCGAGCGCGAGCGCCAGCGCCGCCGCGACGGACACGTGCAATCCGAGCAGGGCGCCGGCGAGCGCGCCGAGCAGCATCATCGCGACGGCGACGCCGCGGCGGCCGGCCTTCGAGCCGGCGCCCCCGAGAAAGCGAGCTTCGGACGCGATCCCGGTGAGCGTGCGCGTCAGCACCGTCGTCGTCAGCTCGGGCACGGCGAGACGCTGGGCGGCGGCGTTCTGCACGCCCATCGCGAGCGCGAGCACGACGATCAGGGCGTAGCGGTCGCCCTCGCGCAGCGGTTCGGGCGCGAGCAGCGCGACGATCAGGGCCAGCAGGATCAGCGTCGCCTGTGTGATGTTCGCGGCCCGCAGCAGCCGACCACGGTGAGCCTGGCGCGAGCCGAGCCAGCCGCCGCCGAGCGCGCCGAGCAGGAACGCTCCGAGCGCGAGCAGCGAGGCTGGCGCCGAGAGGCCGCTCGCGCCGGCGAGCGCGAAGCCGAGGAAGACGACGTTGCCGGTCATGTTCGCGACGAACACGTGGCCGAGCATCAGGTAGCTGACGGCGTCGACGAGGCCGGTCAGGAACGTCAGCGCGACGAGCATCGGGACGAGCGGTCCGCGCGGGTCACCGGGGGCTGGACGCAGCGTCAGCGCGACGTCGCGCAGGACGCTCATCGGCGTGCGCCGGCGCTCGGATCGACGGTCACGCTGGAAGTGTCACGCGCGAAGCGGACGCGCAGGCGCGTCGCGGACCGGCGGCGCAGCTAGGCTCGCGCACGGTATGGGCGTCGTGGAGATCATCGCGATCACGGTGGCCGGGATCGCGGCTGGAACGATCAACACGGTCGTCGGCAGCGGCACGCTGATCACTTTCCCCGTGCTGCTCGCGTTCGGCTACGCGCCGGTGACGGCGAACGTGTCGAACACGATCGGGCTCGCTCCGGGGGCCGCGTCGGGCGCGTTCGGCTATCGCCGCGAGCTCGCCGGACAGAGGACTCGCGCACTGCGACTCGGCGCGATGTCGGTGCTCGGCGGCGTGACGGGCGCGGTCCTGCTGCTGATCCTGCCGGCGTCGACGTTCAAGGCTGTCGTGCCGGCGTTCATCGCGGTCGCGGTCGTGCTGACGGTCCTGCAGCCGCGCCTGACCCGACGCCTGGCCGAGCGCACCGCGACGCGGCCGACGCACGGCGGCGCCTCGACACCGGTCGCGGTTTACATAACCGGTGTCTATGGCGGCTACTTCGGCGCGGGGCAGGGGATCCTGCTGCTGGCGATCTTCGGCGTGCTCCTGCCGCAGAGCCTGCAGCGCTCGAACGCGCTGAAGAACGTTCTCGCGGGGACGGTCAACGGCGTCGCCGGCGTGTACTTCGTGTTCGCGGCTCACGTCGCCTGGGGGCCGGCGGCGATCATCGCGACGACGTCGGTGATCGGCGGTCAGCTCGGCGCGCGCTACGGGCGGCGCTTGCACGCAGACGTGCTGCGGGCGCTGATCGTGATCGTCGGCGTCGCGGCGATCGTCGATCTGCTGCTCACCTAGCGCGGCCGCGGCGCCGGCGACCCGCGGTCGCGACCGCTGTCACGTGCTGGGAGCGGGCGCCGGCAGCCGCCCGTCGAGCCACCTGCGCGCCGCCGGCAGCCGCATCGGGTTGACCTGGTGGCCACCGTCGAACTCGTGGTAGTCGACGGCGAGCCCGGCGGCGAGCAGCTGCTCGCGCGCGGCGCGCGCGAACTCGACGTCGATCACTGGATCGTCGCGGCCGTGCGTGATCGACGCGCCGAGCTCGAGTCGGTCGTCGAAGCGCGGCCGCCAGCGCTCGACGGTCGGGATGAAGCCGGACATCGCGAGGATGCCGGCGGGCGCGGGCCGGTCCGAGCCGAGCCCGAGCGCGTAGCTCATGACGGCGCCCATCGAGAACCCGCCGAGCACGGTGCGCGCCGGCGCGACGCCCGTGCGTCGCCACAGCTCGTCGTGGAGCTCGCTCAGCAGCTCGTACGCGGCGTGGAAGGACTCGGGCTCGGGATAGCCGACCCGCGGCACGACGTACCAGTGGTTTCCGGGCCAGCCGGGCAGCTGCAGCGGCGCGCGGGGAGTGACGACGTGCAGGCGGCGTCTCGGATCGAGCAGGTCGGCGAGCGCCAGGAGGTCGTGCTCGTCGGCGCCGCGGCCGTGGTGGAGCACGAGCAGCCCGCTCGGCTCGCCGGCCGCCGGACGCTCACGGAAGACGAGCGCGCTCACGCGCGCAGACTAGTGCGCCGTCGCGGCCGTCGTGGCGGTCACCGGCGCTCGATCCAGTCGAGGATCGCGCGCGAGTGCGTCAGCACGGTCCCGTCACCCAGCTTGAGCGCCGGCAGCTTCGTCTCGCCGGTTGCCTCGCGCAACTCCTCGCGCGAGCCTTTGCGCAGGAACGGGATCGGGCTGCCGTGCGCCGCGATCACCTTCTGATAGTCGATCGAGCGAGCGCGCAGCGCCTCCTGCACGCGACGGCACGGATGAACCCGCGGGCCGCCGTCGTCGCCGTGGCACACGAACAGGGTGGGTGTGTCGGCCATCCAGATCCTCCGATCAACAGGATTGCAGGTAGCGGAGCCGCCGTCGAGGCGTGCCTCCTCCTCGCAAGCGCAGACGGCGTGCGGCGGGTGAGCTCATCGCACCGCCGACGAGGCGCCGCCCGGCTCGCCGTCGAGCTCGTCGCGCAGCGCCTCGACGCGGTGGGCGATCTCGTCGCGCGTCGCGCGGACCTCGGCGAGCGGACGGTCCTTCGGGTCGGGGAGATCCCAGTCGATGTATCGCTTGCCCGGGACGTAGGGGCACTCGTCGCCGCAGCCCATCGTCACGACGACGTCGGCCTGCTCGGCGAGCTCGCGCGTCAGCTCACGCGGCTTGCGGGCGGCGAGGTCGATGCCGAGCTCGCGCATCGCCTCGACGACCACCGGATGGACGCGCTCGGCCGGCGTGGTTCCCGCGGACAGGGCGCGGTGACGCCCTTCAGCGGCCCGTTCGAACAGCGCTTGGCTGATCTGCGAGCGCCCGGCGTTGTGCAGGCAGACGAATAGGACGGTTGCCATCGCGAGGGGAGGAGAGAGGGCCTAGCCGCCGCCCCCGCGGACGGGACGCGCGTCGGGGTGGGGCAGGACGAGTGCGGCCGCATCGGCGGGCGTCACGTCGGGATAGAGCGCCCTGATCGCAAGGAGGGCGGCTCCTGCACCGAGCAGCTGCGCGAGGACGAACGCCGGCACCGACGCCGGCGCGATCCCGGCGAACGTGTTCGAGAGGGTTCGGCCAACGCTGATCGCGGGATTCGCGAAGCTCGACGAGCTCGTGAAGAAGTAGGCCGCGCCGATGTAGGCGCCGATCGCGCCCGGCGCCGCGCTGAGTCGGCGGGTCCGCGCGAGCGAGAAGATCACGAGCAGCAGTCCGGCGGTGGCGATCGCCTCGGCGAGCAGGTGCGCGCCCGATGCGCGGTGCTTCGTCGAGATGCTGATCGCGGCGCGCGCGAACATCGCGTTGGCGACCACGGCGCCGAGCGCACAGCCGGCGACCTGAGCGAGGACGTAGCAGAGCGCGTCGCGCCTGCGGATGCCGCCGAAGCTCGCGTCGACGAGCGAGACGACCGGGTTGAGGTGCGCGCCCGAGACGGGACCGAACATCAGGATGATCGTCGCCAGCCCGGCGGCTGTCGCGAGCGCGTTCTCGAGCAGCTGCAGCCCGGTGTCGCCTGGCGAGAGCGTCTGCGCGGCGATCCCCGAGCCGATCACGACCGCGGCGAGGAAGGCCGAGCCGAGCAGCTCGGCGAGCAGCCGCCGTCGAAGCGGGGGCACGTCTGCCATCGGACGATCGTATTGCATTGACAATCGTTGCTTCAATAGATATATATAGATTGATGGCCGTCGATCTGGAGCTGGCGCCGAAGCAGAAGCGAGCGGCGGGGGAGCGCTGCTGCGAGCCGGTCGTCTACCCGGACGTCGACCGCGCTCAGGCGCGGCGCCTGTCCGAGGTCGCGAAGGCCCTCGGGGATCCGATCCGGCTCCAGCTCGTCGACGTGCTGCGCCACCACGCCGGGAAGGTCTGCGTCTGCGAGCTCGTCCCGCTGTTCGACGTCGCGCAGCCGACGCTCTCGCACCACCTCGGCAAGCTGCGCGCGGCCGGGATCGTCGACTCCGAGCGCCGCGGGCTGTGGGCGTACTACTACGTGGTCCCGGACGCGCTGCAGGACCTGTCGGCGTGGCTGAGCTAGCGCAGGCCCCGTCGGCGTGCTGCTCCGACGAGCGGCAGAGAACGTGTTGCGAGCCGCGTGAGAAGAGGGGCTGCTGTGCGCCGCGGTCGAGCTCGTGCGGCTGTTCGCCCGCGCAGCCGGCCGACGCCAACGTGAGGGCGGCGCGCGGCGAGACGGCACGCGGCCCGCAGCGGACGGAGTCGAGTCGCCGGTCGCCTGCTCAGCCGCCGCCGTAGCTGACGATCAGATCGGTCGCGACGCCGACGATGAAGCCGCCGGCGAGCATGTACAGCCCGAGCGTGCGGTGACCGTAGCGGCGCATGCCGGTCCAGATCTCGCCGACGACGTAGAGCACGGCGCCGCCGGCGAGCGCATAGAAGCAGAGCTCGAGCGACGGCGAGCGCACCTGGTAGCCGACGATCGTGCCCAGGAAAGTCGGCCCACCGCCGATCAGCCCAGCGAGACCGAGCCACGACCAGGAGGGACGAACGCGGCCGAGCGGACCGACGATGCCGAAGCCCTCGGTCGCGTTGTGCAGCCCGAAGCCGACGACGAGCACCGTCGCGAGGCCGATCGCGCCAGCCTTCGCCGAGACCCCGATCGCGAGACCCTCGGCGAAGTTGTGCAGCCCGATCGCGACGGCGATCGTCATCCCGGTCCGCAGCGCGCGGCGGCGCGCTTCGACCGCCTGCGCGTCGTACGCGGCGAGCTCGCCGGCCGTCGTCTGCGCAGTGGCGTCGCCTCCGGCGATCGGCGGTTGCACCGGCCCCTGTGGTCGCAGGCGGCGCTCGATCGCCGAGATGCCGGCCGTCCCGAGCGTGAAGCCGACGGCGAGCAGTGCGAACTGCCCGAGAACGTGTCCGAATCCGGATCTGTGCGCCTTGTAGTCGTTGACGGCCGTGCCGAGGATCTCCTGAGCGTGGCTGCCGACGTCCATGAAGATGAACGCGAGGATGCCGACCGAGAACATCGCGAGCGCAACGCGCAGCCGGTCGTCGACGCGCTTGACACGACCGAGCGGCAGACCGAGATAGATCGTCGAGCCGGCGATCGCTCCGAGCAGGACTGTTTCGGCGAAGCTCATCCGAGGACATCTTAGGGCACCCTAAGCAGGTTGCGGCGTCTCACTGCCGTGAGACCGCGCAATCTCAGGCATCTGGACGTTGACGCGAGCGCCATGTAAGCGTATGCTTACCGTGCGTGCAGACTTACCAACGTGACGGGTGGTCCGCGCTCGGTGATCGCACCAGGCGCGCGATCTTCGAGCGGCTCACCGATCGCCCATCCGCGGTCGGTGAGCTCGCGCACGGCCTGCCTGTCAGCCGGCCTGCCGTCTCGCAGCACCTCAGGGTCCTCAAGGACGCCGGTCTGGTCGTCGATGAGGCGGCCGGCAACCGACGTATCTACCGGATCAAGCCCGACGGCCTTGCCGACCTCCGCGCCGAGCTCGACCGGTTTTGGCTGAGCGCCCTGACCACTTACAAGACGGTTGTCGAGCAACCCGAACAGGAGGTCTCATGACCACGCCAGCAGCAGCGACGTCCATCCGCCACGAGATCGTCGTCCAGGCGCCGATCGCGCGCGCGTTCTCGGTCTTCACCGAGGGCTTCGACAGCTTCAAGCCACCCGAGCACAACATGCTCGGCGTCGACATCGCCGAAACCGTGTTCGAGCCGCATGAGGGCGGCCGGGTGTTTGACCGCGGCGTCGACGGCAGCGAGTGCCAGTGGGCGCGGGTCCTCGCCTACGAACCGCCGGAGCGCGTCGTGATCAGCTGGGACATCAGCCCGCAGTGGCAGATCGAGAGCGACCCGGAGAAGACGAGCGAGGTCGAGGTACGGTTCATCGCCGAGGCACCGGAGCGCACGCGCGTGGAGCTCGAGCACCGCAAGCTCGATCGCCACGGCGACGGCTGGGAGGCCGTCCGCGAAGGCGTCGACAACGAGGGCGGCTGGCCGACCTACCTGCAGCGGTTCGCCGACGTGCTGGCCAGGTGAAGCTTGATGGCACCGCTCGTCTCACCGGCGAGCTCCTGAACGTTCTCTCGCCGTGTGAGCCCGCGGACGGTGTGCGACGTCTCACCGAAGTGAGACAGCCAATCTCACTCATGTGAAACCGCAGGCGTCTCATCCAAGTGAGACCCAGGTCAGCTCTGGCCCGGCGACACGACTCCTGTCTCGTAGGCGAGCACGACGGCTTGGACGCGGTCGCGCAGTCCGAGCTTTGAGAGCACACGCGCGACGTGCGTCTTGACGGTTGTGCCGGAGACGACGAGATCCTCGGCGATCTCGGCGTTGGAGAGGCCGCGAGCGACGAGCACGAGGATCTCGGCCTCGCGGGGCGTGAGCTCTTCGAGCTGCGCTAGAGGTTTCGAGATGCGTGGGTGGTCGCGTACGAAGGACTCGATCAGCCGACGGGTGACCGTCGGTGACAGCAGTGAATCGCCCTCGGCGACCACACGGATCCCCGCGACGAGCTGTTCCGGCGGGACGTCCTTGAGCAGGAAGCCACTTGCGCCCGCGTGCAGCGCGTCGAAGACATACTCATCGAGGTCGAACGTCGTCAGGATCAGCACACGTGGCGGCTGATCGGTCGCAGCCATGATCCGCCGCGTCGCCTCCAGGCCATCCAGCTTCGGCATTCGGATGTCCATCAGCACGATGTCCGGCCGGACGCGACGAGCGGCCTCGACGGCCTCATCGCCGTCCTTGGCCTCGGCGAGAACGCGCAGGTCCCGCTCGGCTTCGAGGATCATTCGGAAGCCCGCGCGCACGAGCGCCTGATCGTCGGCGATCAGGATCCCGATGCTCATGTCGTGACCGCCGCCCCAACGGGCAGCCGGGCCTGCACCGCGAACGCGTCGCCGCCCCCGGGCAGCGCTTCAAGGCTGCCGTCGTAGAGCTCGATGCGCTCGGACATACCGCGCAGGTCCTCATCGGGATCTGGAATCGAGCCCTCGCCGCGGATCTCGAGTTCCAGCCAATCTGACCGGTAGCGGATGCTGATGACGGCGCAGCTGCAGTCGTGACGTGCCGCGCAGGCGAGCACCTCCTCGATTACCCGGTAGCCCACCAGGTCGATTCCCGGAGTCAGGTCGATCGGCTCGCCTTCGCTGCTCAGCTCGCACGCCAGACCGCGTCCTCGCACCGAATCGAGCAGCGTCGCGAGCTGGTCGAGGCCCGGCTGGGGGGCGAGCGCGCGCGGATCGTCGTCCTTGCGCAGCATTCCGAGCAGGCGTCGCATGTCGGCGAGCGCCTCGCGACCGGTCTGCTCGACGGTCAGGATCGAGTCGCGAGCCCGCTCGGGGTCGCTGCGCAGCAGGCGCCGGGCGCCGCCGGCCTGGATGACCATCGCGCTGACGCTGTGGGCGATGATGTCCTGCAGCTCGCTGCCGATCCGCACGCGCTCCTGCGCGATCGCGGCGCGCTCGTGCTCGCGACGCTCGGCGGCAGCCTGGACGGCCAGCACGGCGAACGCGGCTGCCCGGCGGCCGCGTTCGCGTACCAGGCGGCCGAGGAACCAGGGTGCGGCGATCAGCAGGCAGGCGAAGAACAGGTCCGCGGCGATCTCGCCAAACGAGCTGAGCTTGGCGTCTGAGAGGAGCACGAAGCCGCCAAACAGGCTGCCGCCAAGGACTGCCGCCCCGAGCGCGCGGCGCGGATCCAGCCGCGCGCCGGCGGAGTAGGCGAGCACCACCGGCACCAGCAGAACGCCGTTGGAGTCGCCGAGGTCGCCGCCGAGCAACTCCTGGGTCAAAGCGACCGTCGAGCAGAAAACCAACGCAGCGCCAGGCCAGTGGCGGCGAACCGCGATCGGGGAGGCAAACAGCACGACGGCAACGGCTGTGAGAAGCCTGCGCGAGTCCGAGATTTCCTTAGCGAGCCAGGTTTCCAGCTCCAGCTCGACGGCGATCGCCACTGCGAGAACGGCGTCGACGCGTTTGGCGTCGAGACCGGCGATACGGTCAAGGCGTCCCCTCACGCCACACGCTCGGCAGCGAGTGGGAGCCGTGCCTGCACGGCGAAGCCGCCGTTGGCGCGGGCGCCGGCGTGGATCTTTCCGCCGTGCAGGCCCGTGCGCTCGCGCATGCCGGCAATCCCGTGCCCTCGCGCGCCGCCGGGGTGAGCGATCGGGCCGCGCCCGTCATCGGATACATCGACCTCGAGCGCCTGGCCGGTCCAGCGCACTGCAACCGTGACGCTGGCCGGTCCGGCGTGCTTGATCACGTTTGTCAGCGCCTCCTGGACGATCCGATAGGCGCACAGGTCAAGCGCGGGCGAGATCACCCCCGGCTCGCCTTCGACGCGCAGCTTGGTCTCGAGGCCAGCCGTGCGAGCGCGAGCCACCAGATCCTCGATGTCCGCAAGCCCCGGCTGCGGCGCCAGCGCTCGAGTGTCCTCGCCTCGATCGAGCACCCCGAGCAGCCGGCGCATCTCGGCCAGCGCCTCGCGCCCGGCGCGCTCGACCGAGCGCAGCGAGGTCTCGGCGCGCTCCGGCTCTGAGTCCATCACCGTCCGCGCGCCCCCAGCCTGGATCACCATCACCGACACGCTGTGCGCGATCACATCGTGCAGCTCCCGCGCGATCCGCGTCCGCTCGCCGAAAGCCGCCACGTGCGCGCGTTGCTCACGCTCGGCGTCGAGCCGCTCGGCGCTCTCGCGCTGGGCGCTCTCGCGAGCGCCGCGCTCGCGCATTATCCGCCCAACCGTCCACGGCAGCAGGCAGAGCATGATCCCGGTGAAGAAGAATTCTGCGAAGGACGGCGCGATGAACAGCAGATCGAGGAACAGCACCGTCACGCCGAGCCCCAGAGCCGATCGCGACCGTCGAGCCGCGAGGAAGGCGCCCGCACCGTAGAAGATCAGCACTCCCGCCGGGATCGCTCCGAGTGCATGGTGGGTCAGGTGCCCGCCGAACACGTCCTGGCCGGCAACCGCGCCAGCGCCAACGAGGACCGCCGCGAACGGCCAGCGACGGCGCACCGCCACCGCGACCGACAGCCCCACGCCGCCGAGGGCCGCAGGCGCCCGATGATGGACATACGGGCTCAGCCACACCTGGAGCTCGATCTCGATCAGCAGCACCAACCCGACCAGCTCGTCCAGATGCACGCGATCGAGACCGCGTATCCGGGCTGAGCGCATGCGCGCGGGGAACAGCACGCTCGCAAACGTACCGCCGGACGACGGCCACTACATCGTCATCGATGCCGATCCACCCTCATCCTCGAGGACGACGCGACGGCCGCTGCAGATCATCCCAGCGAGGAGCCACGATCGGCCACGCGGCCGACGACAGGCCCCGCGTACCCACGTACGGTGCCTCGAATGATCACTGACACCGACCGCCCGCAGAGAGGACCATCCATGCTGGACCGCCTTCGCCCCAAGCGCACCCTCGCGCGCACGAACACTCCGTTGCCGAGCCCGAGGACAGGAGTCGTCGCGCTCGCGGCGACGTTGGCCTTCGTGCTTGTCGCCGGCGGTTGCGGCAGCAGCAGCAAGAGCTCGACGAGCACGAGCGCGAGCGCGACAACGCCGGCGCTCTCCAAGCCTCAGTTCCTGGCGCAGGGCAACGCGATCTGCGCACAGGGCAACCAGAGACTCGGCGCCGCCGACAAAGCGCTCGGCAACCAGCCGAGCAAGGCGCAGATCACGGCCTTCGTTGCGAGCGCATTCGCACCTGACATCCAAGGTCAGATCGATGGCTTGCGCGCCCTGCGTGCTCCCTCGAGCGAACAGGCCACCGTCTCGACGATGCTCGACACCGCGCAGAGCGACCTGAACAAGATCAAGAGCAACCCCGTGCTCCTGGCGGGCGGTGCTGGTTTCGCTGAATTCGCCCACCTCGCGCACCCGTATGGCCTGACGGCCTGCGCCCCCAGCAGTTAGGCCCGGGGGAGTCCAAGACCTGCCGCGTCCCGCCGATGTGAGACAGACGAATCTCACTATGTGAGACGGCTGCGTCTCACTCATCTGAGACTGCCCAAGCGTCTGCACTATCCCGCATTATTGCCAGGCTCCGGGAGGTTGAGCGACCGCGCCGCGGGGAGTAGTGTCCTTGGTCATGCCTGGTTGACGTTGACCGCTCCCTTATGCGGCTTATCCTCGTCCACCGCCCTGCCGGTGCATTACCTCGCGCTTGTAATGCACAACGGCGGTCGCGGAGTTGCGGGCGAGGGGCGTGGGAACGATCCACAACCTCGTCTGTATCGAGGACGATGAGGCGCAGGCTTTTCGCAGGCGCCGGGTTTCGAGCGCGACATGGTTTGCCTGTCGCTTTACGAGAGGAGCGCAGCGAGATGACCACGATGAGCGACAGTCCAGAAGTCGAGCTGCTGCACCGTGCCTGAAAGGCGATGGCTCGAGGCGATCTCACGGTTCTCGAGAACTCATTGGCGGCCGACGCCCAATGGCTCAGGGTAGAAGACGGGCAGCTCTGTGCGAACCGCAAGGCGATTCTCGAGGTGATGAGACGCAATCTGGTGCCCGGTCGTTTGCAGGGCAGGATCGAGGAGACGATCCAAGACGGGCCGCGCGTGATCGCGGCCTTCCGCCCAGAGCAGCCGGCGCGGGTTGAGCGCCCGTTGGATCAAGGGGTCGCCTACGTGGTCGTCACGTTCGAGGATGGCAAGATCATCGAGTTGAAGGGGTGCGCGGACCGGGCCGCCGCCGTGACCTACACACAGACTGGCGAGGTCCCTGACGACCCCAACTAGCACCAGCGGGGGTGCAGTCTCCTGATGCGGCGGGCGAGATCGTGGACGGCTCGCCCGGTCCTCGTCAGGAGATGCAAGTCGCGGACCCCGACGGCTATGTGCTGATGGTCGCTCAGATCGAGCCGCAGGACGGCGAGAGCTAGCTAGCCATCCTCGCCGGTAGTGGTCGCGGGCTTGGTGATGCAGCACACGAAATACAGGCCGGCGAGGAAGCGCCGGGTGGACACGGGCGCGAGCGTCGCGAGGTCCTCCCACGGGCGCGAATAGGGATCACCGGGCGCGATGCTCACAAGCACGCGGCCAGCTGGTCTGAGGATCCGGCCGAGCAGAGTGTCTGGCAGTCCTACGTCCATCACCACGAGGCGTCCGCCCGCTTGCAGCTGGCGCCACGCGGCCTCGAGCGCCGGCCTGCGGTCGGGGAGGACCGAGTAGCTGAGGCTGAACAGGGCACCGTTGACGTCGTCCTCGACGCTCAGCCGCGCTGCGTCTCCTTGCAGAAGTCGGACGTTGCTCCAGCCGCGCTGCTCGACGAGCTTGTGTGCCTCGGCGAGCATCCCCGGGGAGGCGTCGACGCCGATCACGCTCCCGCTCTCGCCGACCGCCTCCACCAGGTGCACGAGATTGCGCCCGGTACCGCAGCCGATCTCCAGCACCGTGTCACCGGGTGATAGGTCCAGGGCCTGCACGGCCTTCCGCCGTGCGCCGTCGTGGATCAGGTACAGCGGCTCGAGCACGTTGTAGAAACGCGCTACGCGGTCGTAGCGGTGTGCGATCTGCTCGAGCGATAGACGCCGACGGTTGCCCAAGGCCGACATTCTCGCTGAATCCGGTCCGTTCGCGCGGGGCGTCTCCAGGCCAAGTGCGAAGGCGATCGCCTCGAGCGCCGGTGCTTGCTCTGCGCCGGCCTGCCGCGCGCGAGATCAACGCTCGATAATCGATGTTATGTAAAGAAGAAGAGCGAGCGAGGCACCCCCGGGGCGATCGTGCGGACCGACGAGCGGCTCCAGGTAGGTTGTGGGAGGCGCGCGAGTCGCGCGTTCACCCGCACGACCTGAGACGCAGATGAGGCTTTCGAACGGCGAGCACGAATCGCACCCGTGGCGGATCTCCGAGGTCGCACCCGACTTCCGGCTGGAGGATGTCTGGGCGCTGCCGGTGCAAGGCGGCGCTGGCGACTTCGCGAGCCTGCTGGAGGTGATGGCCTCACTCGATCCGGCTCACGGAGAGTCCCGCGCGACGCGCGCTCTGTTCGCCATTCGCTATCGCGTCGGAGAATGGCTCGGGTGGGATGAGGGCCCCCGTACGCTCGCAATCCCGCAGGCGATCGAGACGACGCTGAGCGCGCGGCTCCCGGAGGACCTCCGCAACACCGCCGCAACGGGGGCGGATCCGAGCTCGTACGGCTTCGTGCCCCTCTACCGAACCGATGTCGAGTGGGCGGCCGAGATCTCGAACCGAACCGTTCACGCCGTGATGCACCTGGCGTGGGTCGAGCAGGGCAATGGCGTCTATCGAGGGCAGATGGCGGTGTACGTCAAGACTCGCGGAAGGCTCGGAGCCGTGTACATGGCCGTCATCGCGCCGTTCCGGCATCGGGTCGTATACCCCGCTCTGATGCGGCAGATCGAGCGGGCCTGGAAGGCGCGCGTCGCGTAGGTCTCGCCGCGGGCGCCGTTTCCTGCGTCGGGACTCTGCTCGCGCGATAATCGCCCGGGCCATGGCCGACGCCCAAGCAAGTCCCCTCAGCGGCAAGACGGCCTGGGCGCGCAACCTCGCGGCGCCGGTCCGCGACTTCCTCTCGACCGAGACCGGAAGCGCCGTCGCGCTGCTGGTCGCGACGCTGCTCGCGCTCGCGTGGTCGAACTCGCCGTGGTCGAGCTCATACGAATCGGTCTGGACGACGAACCTCTCGATTCGCCTCGGCGGCGGCTCCGTCGCGACCGACCTGCGCCATTGGGTCAACGAGGGACTGATGACGTTCTTCTTCCTCGTCGTCGGGCTCGAGGCGAAGCGTGAGTTCGACCTCGGCGAACTGCGCGAGCGCCGCCGGCTGGCCGTTCCCGTGCTCGCCGCGATCGGCGGGATGGCGATCCCGGTGGCGATCTACCTGCTCTTCAACGCGGGCGGCGCCGGCGCGCACGGTTGGGGCGCCGCGATGTCGACCGACACCGCGTTCGCGCTCGGCGCGCTCGCCCTGCTGACGCCGCGCGCGGCGACACGCATGCGCGTGTTCCTGCTGACGCTCGCCGTCGTCGACGATCTCGGCGCGCCCGTCGTGATCGCGACGGCGTACACCAAACACGTCTCGCTGCCGGCCCTGCTCGTCGCGATCGGGCTGTTCGGTGCGTTGTTCGCGCTGCGCTTCGCGCCCGCGTGGCGACGCCAGGCGTCGGTGTTCGTCGGCATCGCGCTGTGGGTCGCGATGTTCAAGTCCGGGATCGACCCGGTGATCGCGGGACTCGCGGCCGGCCTCGTCACGAGCGCCTTCCCCCCCGCGCGCGAGGATCTCGAGCGCGCGACCGAGCTGACACGCTCCTTTCGCGAGCAGCCGACGCCCGAGCTCGCGCGCGAGGCGCAGCTCGGCGTGCGCTCGGCGATCTCGTTGAACGAGCGGTTGCAGTACGAGCTGCACCCCTGGACGAGCTACGTCGTCGTGCCGCTGTTCGCGCTCGCGAACGCCGGGATCCACGTGACCGGGTCGCTGCTCGGCGACGCGATCTCCTCACCGATCACGCTCGGCATCCTCGTCGGCTACGTCGTCGGCAAGCCGATCGGCATCGTCGGCGCGTCGTGGCTGGCCTCACGCCCGGCGCTGCACGGACCGCGTCCGCCGATCAGCTGGCCACTCCTGTTCGGCGCCGGCGCCGTCGCGGGGATCGGCTTCACCGTCTCGCTGCTGATCGCCGGGCTCGCGTTCAGCGGCGAGCAGCTGGCCGAGGCGAAGCTCGGCGTGCTCTCCTCGGCGATCGTCGCACCGCTCTTCGCGTGGGCCGTGATCGCGCTCGTGCGACGCCTGCCGAGCAACGTCCGCGCGCGCCAGATCAGCGGCACGGCCGAGGACCTCGTCGACCTCTCCGACGACGTCGACCCCGTCCGAGACCACATCCGCGGCCCCGACGATGCACCCGTGACGCTCGTCGAGTACGGCGACTTCGAGTGCCCGTTCTGCGGCCGCGCCGAGACGGTCATCCGCGAGCTGCTCGCCTCTTTCGGCGACGAGGTTCGCTATGTCTGGCGTCACCTGCCGCTCAACGACGTGCACCGCAGCGCGCAGCTCGCTGCCGAAGCGGCCGAGGCGGCGGCGGCGCAGGGGGCGTTCTGGGAGATGTACGACGCGCTCCTGTCCCACCAGGACGCGCTTTCGCCGTCGGACATCAGCCGGGTCGCGCGAGAGCTGGGACTCGACGTCGATCGCTTCTGGGAGGAGATCCGCGGCCACGAGCACTCCGCGCGCGTCGCCGAAGACGTCGCGAGCGCCGACGCCAGCGGCGTCTCGGGCACGCCGACGTTCTTCATCAACGGTCGCCGTCATCAGGGCGCGTACGACATCGAGACGCTGACCGCGAGCGTCCGCGCCGCGCGCAATCGCGCGATGGTCACGACCACCGCGGCCGCCTGACGGCCCGCCGCGTAGCACACGCGTGGGTCTCCGGCGGCTAGTCGGCGACCGCGCGCGGGCCCGCCTGGCCGGCAAGCTCGCGCGCACGCAGCAGCACGGCGTCGATCATCGACGGAGTCAGCTTGCCCGTAAAGGTGTTTTGCTGGCTCGGGTGAAAGCAGCCGAGCATCGTGTAGCGGCCGGCGTCGAGCTCGCCCCCATGTGCAAAGCGCGGACGCGGTCGCAGCGCGCCGAGCGAGGCGCCGCTGGGCGTCTGCTCGCCGCGCGCGGCGAGCAATGCGAGCGCAGCCCCCCAGGCGAACGCACCGAGGCAGAGGACGACGCGCACGCCCGTGAGCAGCTCGAGCTCGCGGACGGTCCACGGCAGGCACGTGTCGCGCTCCTCGGGCGTCGGGCGGTTCGCCGGTGGCACGCAGCGAACTGCGGCGGTGATCCAGGCCCCGCGCAGCTCGAGACCGTCGTCGCGGCTGCGCGAGTGCGGCTGGTTGGCGAAGCCGCAGCGATGGAGCGCCGCGAACAGGAAGTCGCCCGAGCGGTCGCCGGTGAAGACCCGCCCGGTGCGGTTTGCGCCGTGCGCGGCAGGAGCGAGCCCGAGCAGGAGCACGCGCGCGCGTGGATCGCCGAAGCCCGGGAGCGGGCGTCCCCAGTAGCGCTCGGACGCGAACGCCGCGCGGCGCTCGCGCGCGACCTGCTCGCGCCAGGCGACCAGGCGCGGGCAGCGGCGGCAGCGCGAAACCGACGCGGAAAGCCGTTCGAGCTCGCCGCCTCTGCTCAGCTCCGGATCCACGCGGCAGTAGTAGCATCGTCGGCGAGATGCCGTTGTGGATGCTGATCCTGCTGTTCGGGTTGATCAAGCTCCCGATCGCCGCCTTGATGCTGTGGATCCCGTTCCGCAACGACGCCGCGATCAACGTCAACGAGCCTCCCGACCGCACCGACGACGACGGCGGCTCGCGCGCGCTTCCCGCCGGCCCGCTCGACCCGCGACCGCGCCGTCCGCTGCCCTCCGGCCCGTTCCCGCGCCGGCCACGGCGCGGACCCCACGGATCGCCTCCTCCCCCCTCTCCGCGCCGGGTCCGCGTCACGGCACGCGCTTCGCGTCACGTGCGCGTCTCGCACTGACGCGCTGAGCGGCGCCGGCGAGGCGCGCGAGCTCAGCGGTTGCGCTTGCGCTGCTGTTTGGCGGCCTTCGCTTTCGCGCGCCGGCGGCGCATCGTCGCGGCCGTGTCGCGCGCGGATCTCGCTTCCGCGAGCGAGCCGTCGCCTGCGGGCGCGACCCTGCGAGCGTCGCGCACGATCACGGAGGCGATCGCGACCAGCAGCACGACCGCCGCGCCCACCGCGATCACGACCGTTTTTTTCGAGTTCGACGTCTGTTCGGTCGACGCGGTCGTTTCCGTCTTCTGCGTCTTCGTCGCTTCTTCGTTCTGCGCGCCGCTGCTGAGTTCGTTGAATGCGTTGCCGCTCCCCGCGGAGCCGCCGGACGAGCGCGTCGCCGGGGCGCTTGCAGCGGCACTGCTCGAGGCGCCGGCCGCGGCGAGCGCCGGCGCCGCGACAGAGGCCGCGAGGACGAGCGCGAGCAGCGGGCCGACGCACGTGCGGATCACGCGTCGCCGCCGGAAGATCGGCCCGGTCCCCTCCATCCGCCGAGCATACCGCTGCGTATGCGGCCGCGAGAAGCATCACCGCATCCGCGCGCGATCCGTGCGCCGCTTGGCAAACCGTAGAATGACGCGCGATGGCACCGAAGCAACGCCAGATCCGAATCGAGCAGCGCGGCGGCCTGGAGGCGATCCAAGCGCTCGAGCAGCGCTCGGACGAGGAGCTCGAGGGCGAGACGAAATACAAGAGCGCCGCGCTCGCGATCCTCGGCGCGCGCGCCGCCGAGCGCTTTGACGCGGAGCAGGCACGCGGCTACTTCCAGCGCGCGATCGCCGCGGCGCGCCCGCAGGAGCGGATGCAGCTGCGGCGGATGGCCGACGCCTCGCTGGCGCTCGCCGAACGGCGCGCGGGCGACCTCAAGGACGCCGTCGAGCGGCTCGGCCAGACCCCACCTACCGGGCGCCAGCTGTTCGCGCTGCGCGCGATGGGCCTGTTGATCCCCCCCGCCTCGGCGGGCATCCTCGCGCGCCTGCGCGGGATCGTGCTGATCATCGTCCTGATCGTGGTGCTGCTGGCGATCGGGACCGGCGTCGTCGAGCTGATCTCGCTGCCGTTCGGGGGTCTCGGCCTCGCGCCGGGGATCCTGCTCGGGCTGTTCGTCGTGATCGCGGCTCTCGGCATCGCCGCGGCGCTCGGTCGACGACGGCGCGAGCGCGCGAAGACCGCTGCGGCCTGATCGCGGGCGCCGGCGCAGCAGGAGCCCGGTCCTTCGCCGCTTCGGCGGAGGGGCGGGCACGACGCGGCGCACTACGCTTGCGCGGTGTCCGCCCACGCTCCATCGGCACCCGTCTGCCTGATCGTCAACCCCGCCGCCGGCGGCGGCCGGGCGGGGCGGCTCGCGCCCGAGGCGCTCCGCGAGCTCCGCGGGTACGGGCTGAGCGTGCGCCGCGTCGATACGCGCAGCCTCGCGCACGCGCGTGAGCTCGCGCTCGCGGCGGCGAGCGCCGGCGAGACGGTCGTCGTGCTGAGCGGCGACGGCGCGATCGGCGCGATCGCAGACGCGCTGCGCGCGGTCCCGGGCGCGGTCATCGGCGTTCTGCCCGGCGGCCGCGGCAACGACCTCGCACGCGTGCTCGGCGTCTCGCAAGAGCTCTCGCAGGCGTGCGCGACGATCGCGCACGGTGTCCCGCGCGCGATCGACCTCGGCGAGGTCGTGCGCGTCGGCGCCGAGGAGCGCTCGACCGGCGAGGCGCTGGGCGGCGAGGATCGCGGCCCGGAGGCGGCGGGTCGCGCGTTCGTCGGGATCGCGTCGGTCGGCTTCGACAGCGACGCAAATCGGATCGCGAACGAGGCGCCGTCGTGGCTGGGCAACCTCGTCTACGCCTACGGCGCGCTCCGCGCCCTGCTGTCGTGGCGCCCGGCGCGCTTCGAGCTCGAGCTCGACCCTCCCGGCGAGCGCCTCAGCTTCACGGCGTACACGGTCGGCGCCGCGAACTCGAAGACCTACGGCGGCGGCATGCGCGCGGCGCCGGGCGCGATGCTCGATGACGGTCTGCTCGACGTCGTCGTGCTGGAGCGCGTCGGCAAGCTCGCGTTCCTGACGCGGATCCTCCCGCGCGTGTTCAGCGGAGCGCACGTCGGCGAGCCGTGCGTGCACGTGTTTCGGGCCCGCGAGGTCGCGATTGCGGCGGACCGTGCGTTCACGATGTACGCCGACGGCGACCCGATCGGCGAGCTGCCGCTGCGCGTCCGCGCGGTGCCGGGCGCGATCGCGGTGCTCGTCCCCGCTCAGGACCCGCCGGACTCGGCGTTCGCCGCTGGGCCGGCGCTCGCCGCCGAGGCGCGCTGATGGCGCTCGCGCTCGCGCCGAAGCTCGCGCTCGCGCGCGCCGTCGCAGCGCTCTCGCGGTTGCGCGGCAACGGCGCAACGAGCGCTCCCGGGCGCGTGCTGATCGGCCTCGACCGCAACGCGATCGGCTCGCTCGGAGCGCGCCTGGCTCAGGGCAGCGCCCTCGTCTCCGCGACGAACGGGAAGACGACGACGACGGCGATGGCCGCGGGCATCTTCGAGCGCGCGGGCGTCGCGCTCGTCCACAACTCCGAGGGCGCGAACATGGCGGGCGGGATCGCGACGGCGCTGCTCTCGGCGGCGCGCCCGCACGGCACGATCGCCGGCGAGCTGGGGCTGTTCGAGGTCGACGAGCTGTGGCTCGACGCGGTCGCAGCGCAGCTGCACCCGCGCGCGATCGTGCTTGGCAACCTGTTTCGCGACCAGCTCGACCGCTACGGCGAGCTCGAGACGATCGCCGAGCGTTGGGCGGGCGACCTGCACGCGCAGCGGCTCGTGCTCAACGCCGACGACCCGTTGATCGCCGATCTCGGCCGCGAGCGCGACGGGACTCTGTACTACGGCGTCGAGGACGACTCGCTGGCGCTCGCCGGCATGGCGCACGCGGCCGACGCGAAGCACTGCCGCCGCTGCGGCGCGCCGTACGTCTTCGACGCGGTCTATCTCGGCCATCTCGGCCACTACCACTGCCCGAGCTGCGGGCAGCGGCGCCCGCAGCCGGTCGTGAGCGCGACGGCGGTGACGCTCGAAGGCGTTCGCGCGGCGCGCTTTACGCTGTGCACGCCGGCCGGCGAGGACGAGGTGCGCCTGGCGCTGCCGGGCCTCTACAACGTATACAACGCGCTCGCGGCGACGGCGCTCGCGACGGCGCTCGACGTCCCGTTCGAGAGCATCCTCGCCGGGCTTCGGGCGACGAGGCCGGCGTTCGGGCGCGCCGAGAGCGTCACCCTCTCGCCGGCGCACGCCGGCAACGGAGCGAGCGGCGCGAGCGCGGGTTCACGCGAGCTGCGGATCCTGCTCGTGAAGAACCCGGCCGGCGCGAACGAGGTCCTGCGCACGCTCGCGCTCGAGCCCGGTGAGCACGATCTGCTCGGGGTGCTCAACGACGCGATCGCGGACGGTCGCGACGTCTCGTGGATCTGGGACGCCGACTTCGAGCTGCTCGCAGGGCGCGTGCGCCGCTTCATGTGCAGCGGGACGCGCGCGGCGGACCTCGCGACGCGGCTGAAGTACGCGGGGGTCGAGCCCGATCGGATCAGCGTCGAGGCGGAGCTCCCGCGTGCGCTCGAGCAGGCGGCGGCCGACCGCGTAGGGCAGCGGACGCCGCTGTACGCGCTGCCGACGTACACGGCGATGCTCGCGCTGCGCGAGCTGCTCGTCGCCCGCGGGGAGCTGAGCCGCGCGTGGTCGTGAGCGGCGCCGAGCCCCGCAGCCGGGCACCGGAGGCGGACGGTGAGGCTCCGCCGGGCGCGCACGCGGTCGCCTGGCACGACCTCGAGTGCGGCGGCTACCGCGCCGACCTGCCGCTGTGGCTGTCGCTGGCGGGGCAGCTCGGCGGCCCGATCCTCGACGTCGGCGCCGGCACGGGACGCGTCACGCTGGCGCTCGCGCGCGCCGGTCACGCGGTCACCGCGGTCGATCGCGAGCAGGCGCTGCTCGACGCGCTCGTCGATCGCGCGACGGGGCTGGCGGTGCAGACCGTCTGCGCCGACGCCCGCTCGCTCGCGCTCGCGCGGCGCGACTACGCGCTGTGCCTGATGCCGATGCAGACCGTCCAGCTGCTCGGAGGCTCCGAGGGACGCGTCGCGTTCCTGCGTGGCGCACGCGAGCACGTGCGCCCGGGCGGCACGGTCGCGTGCGCGATCCTCGGCGAGCTCGAGCCGTTCGACTGCTCCGACGGGCGGATCGGACCGGCCGCCGAACGCGCGCAGGTTGGCGAGCTCGAATACGTCAGCCGCGCGATCCGCGTCGCCGAGTCGCCTACGACGGTCGTGATCGAACGCGAGCGGCGGATCGTCCGCCGCGCACCCTCATCTGCACGCGGAGCGCCACCGGACGTCGAGCTCGCGCACGAACGCGACACGATCGAGCTCGACCGCCTCAGCGCTTCGCGGCTGCAGCGCGACGCCCGCGCCGCCGGGCTGCACCCGGAGCCGGCGCTGACGATTGCGGCGACCGACGAGCACGTCGGCGCCACTGTGGTGATGCTCGGTGTCTGAGCCGCCGAGCCGGTCGAACGCTACGCGCGGCACGCTGCGCGTCTGCGCCCTGTACCCCGACCTGATGAACATCTACGCCGATCGCGGCAACCTGCTCGTCCTCGAGCGGCGCTGCCGCTGGCGCGGGATCGGCTTCGAGCTTGCAGCGAGCGGGCTCGGTGAGGCGCTCGACCCGGACGCACACGACCTGCTCTACATCGGCGGCGGCCAGGATCGCGACCAGCGCCTGTGCGCGGAGGACCTGCTCGAGCGCAAGCGTGAGGCGCTGCGGGCGGCGGCGACGCGCGGCGCGGTCGTGCTCGGCGTCTGCGGCGGCTACCAGCTGCTCGGGCGCTCCTACGTGCTCGACGATGAGCGGATCGAGGGCGTCGGGCTGCTCGACGTCAGCACCGTGCGCGAGCCGGGCCCACGTCTGGTCGGCAACGTCGCGATCGAGCTGCGCCTCGATCACCAAGGCGAGCCCGACGGCGAGGGCGTGCACGTGCTCGCCGGCTTCGAGAACCACGGCGGGCGCACGTCGCTCGGTCCCGGCCAGGAGCCGCTCGGGCGCGTGCTGCGCGGCAACGGCAACGACGGACGCAGCGGCCTCGAGGGGGCGCGGCGCGGGAACACGATCGGCACCTACCTGCACGGGCCGCTGCTTCCGAAAAACGCGTGGTTCGCCGATTGGCTGATCGCGCGGGCCCTACGGATCGACGCAGCCGAGCTGATCCCGCTCGACGACGAGCTCGAGCGCGAGGCGCACCTCGACGCGCGCCGTGCGGCGGGCGTCTAGGATCGCGCCGTGGAGCTGTCGGAGTACCAGCGCCTGTCGCGGAGCACCGCACGCTACCCGCGCCACGAGGCGCTCACCTACCCCGCGCTCGGGCTGGCCGGCGAGGCGGGCGAGTTCGCCGATCATGCCAAGAAGGTGATCCGCGACGACGGCGGCGAGGTCACGCCGCAGCGGCGCGAGGCGATGGCGAAGGAGCTCGGCGACGTGCTCTGGTACGTCGCGCAGCTGGCGAGCGAGCTCGGCCTCGAGCTCGAGCAGGTCGCGAGCGAGAACCTCGCGAAGCTGCGCTCGCGCCAGGAGCGCGGAGTCCTCTCCGGCAGCGGCGACGAGCGCTGACGGCCGACGGCACTGCGCGCCTCGGCGTTCTCGGTCGCTCGTGTGCAGAGCACGCCACGCTCCCTGCGTCCTTGATCCGCTTGACCGTCGACCGTCAGTGGGCGACGGGGCCGGGTGCGACGGCGAAGCGCTCGAAGCGACGGGCGAGCCGGTCGGGGATCAGGGCGCGCACGCGCACGCCGTCGGCTGTGTCCTCGCGGTCGACGTCGCCGGCGAGCTCGTGCAGCTCGGCGAGGCTGCCACCATCGGCATACGGGACGAGCAGCTCGACGCGACGCAGCGTGTGCGCGAGCTCGTCGAGGATCCGCTCGCCGAGCTCGTCGAGCCCCTCGCCGCCGGCGCCGCTGACGAGGACGGCGTCGGGATGGCGCAGGCGCAGCTCCTCGCGCTGGCCGGCGTCGAGCAGGTCGACCTTGTTCAGCACCAGCAGCCGCGGCTGGTCGCCGGCGCCGATCTGATCGAGCGTCTCCTCGACGGAGTGGCGCATCTCGCTCGCGTGCTGCTCGGAAGCGGAGGCGTCGAGCACGTGCACGAGCAGGTCGGCGCGACGCGTCTCCTCGAGCGTCGCGGCGAACGCGTCGACGAGCTGGTGGGGCAGCTTCGAGATGAAGCCGACGGTGTCGATCAGCAGGTGCGCGCGACCGTCCAGGCGAAGCGTGCGCGTCGTCGGGTCGAGCGTGTGGAACAGGCGGTCGCGCACGCCGACGTCGGCGCCTGTCATCGCGTTCAGCAGCGTCGACTTGCCCGCGTTGGTGTAGCCGACGAGCGCGATCGTCGGCAGCGCGGCGCGCTCGCGCTCGGCGCGCTGCACCGAGCGCGTGCCCTTGACCTGCTCCAGGCGCCGGCGCAACGCGGCGATCCGGTCGCGCGCGAGGCGGCGGTCGGTCTCGATCTGCGTCTCCCCCGGTCCACGCGTGCCGATCCCGCCGCCGAGTCGCTCCAGGTGGGTCCACAGGCCGCGCATCCGCGCGAGGTTGTAGTCGAGCTGCGCGAGCTCGACCTGGAGCTTGCCCTCGGCGCTGTTCGCGTGCGAGGCGAAGATATCGAGGATCACGGTCGTGCGGTCGACGACGGGAAGGCCGATCGCCTCCTCGAGGTTGCGCTCCTGTCGCGCCGTCAGCTCGTCGTCGCAGGCGATCAGGTTCGCGTCGGCGGCGCGCGCGGCCGCCTTCGCCTCGGCGACCTTGCCGGGGCCGAGGTAGGTGTTCGGGTGCGGCTGCTCGCGCTGCTGGACCATCTCGCCGACGACGGCGACGCCGGCGGTCAGCAGCAGCTCAGCGAGCTCGGAGAGGTCGTCTCCGTGCGGCAGGGCGGCGATGCAGAAGGCGCGCTGGCGAGCGCGCGGCGCGTGCTCGTCTGGAACGTGGCCGTTCTGCGACGTCGGCGTCACACGGCCATTGCGGCTTCTTTGCATCTTCGATCCAGTCTAGAGCTCGAACGGCGGATGCTTGTGATCACTTCGCGAGGGCGCCGAGGCGCAGCACGGCGTCGAGCAGGCGATCGTCGGGCGTCGTCAGCGAGATCCGAAACCAGCCCTCGCCGGCCGGCCCGTAGACGGAGCCGGGCGTGACGACGACCGCCGCCTCCTCGAGCACGTGCTCGGCGAACGCGGCCGAGCTCTCGTACCCGGCGGGAACCGGCGCCCAGACGTAGATCGTCGCGTGCGGCGGGCGCACGTCGATGCCGACTTTGTGCAGCATGTCGCACACGAGGTCGCGCCGGCGCACGTACAGCTCGTTCATCGAGGCGACCTCGGCGTCGGCCTCGGGCGAGAGCGCGGCGACCCCGGCGAGCTGGACCGCCTCGAACAGTCCCGAGTCGATGTTCGTCTTCAGCCGCCAGTACGTCTGCAGCGCGTCGGCGTTTCCGACGAGCACTCCGCAACGCCAGCCGGTCATGTTGTAGCCCTTCGACAGCGAGAAGACCTCGATGCCGACGTCCTTCGCTCCTGCTGTCGCGAGGAACGACGGCGGCTTGTAGCCGTCGAAGGCGATCTCCGAGTAGGCGTTGTCGTGCACGACGAGGATCTCGTGGGCGCGCGCGAACTCGACGACGCGCTCGAAGAACCCGTCGGGCGCGAGCGCCCCGGTCGGGTTGTTCGGGTAGTTCAGGTACATCAGCTTCGCGCGGCGCGCGACGTCCTCGTCGATCGCGCCGAGGTCGGGCACGAACCCAAGCTCGGGCTCGAGCGCCATCAGGACGGGCTCGGCGCCGGCGAGCCAGGGGCCGCCGGTGTAGACCGGATAGCCGGGGTCGGCCGCGAGCGCGTAGTCGCCTGGGTCGAGAAACGCGAGGTTGAGGTTGAAGATCGCCTCCTTCGCGCCGATTGCCGGGATGATCTCGCTGGCGGGGTCGAGGACGACGTCGAAGCGTCGCTCGTAGAAGTCGCGCACGGCCGCACGGAAGTCCGCGCGCCCACGGTTCGACGGGTAGCGGTGGGTCTCGGCCTCGGTCACGGCCTCCTGCATCGCTTCGACGATCAGCGCCGGCGTCGGCCGGTCGGGGTCGCCGATGCCGAGGCTGATCACGTCGACGCCGGCGGCGCGCTTCTCGGCGATCTTGCGCTCGAGCTCGGCGAACGCGTACGGCGGTATGCGCTCGAGGCGCTTGCTCGGTCTCATCCTGCTCCTTGGTCGATCGTGTTGCCGTTGACGGCGGGCGCGCTCACGCTAGAGACCCCGCAGCTCCTCGACGAGCTCCTGGCTCAGCTGCCCGGCGAACACGGGCAGAGCCCACCCTGACAGGTGCACGCGCAGCTCGGCGTCGACCTCGACCTCGAGCTCGCCGCCGTCGAGCTCGACGATCACGCTGGTCGGCTCGGCCGGCGGTCCCGGCGGGCGACCGCCGGCGCCGGAGAGGAGATACGCGACGGCGGCGCCGCTCGCGCCGGTGCCCGACGAGAGCGTCTCGCCGACGCCGCGCTCGAAGATCCGCGCCCGGATCCGCGCCGGCGATGCGCCATCCAGCTCGGTGTACCAGGAGACGTTCGTGCGGTTCGGGAACTCCGGGTGCGCTTCGAGTGGCGGGCCGATCAGACCCAGCTCGAGCGCGGCGAGCGCGGCCGCGTCGGGCACGCGGATCGCGCACTGCGGGTTGCCGATCGAGACGTGCTGCACGCTCCACGCTTGCGGCTGAGGATCGGAGGCGGTTGCCGCGAGGCGATCGGTCCGCAACTCGGCAGCGCCGTCGGGCGGTCCCGACGGGAAGTCGCTCGAGGCGAGGCTCGCGCGGCCCATGTCGATCCGGGACGTGTGCGGGCCGGTGATCTGCGGCGTGATCGTACCGGCGGCCGTGTGGATCGAGAACGTGTCGCGGTCGGTCCAGCCGCGGCGGCGAAGGTACAGGACGGCCTCGCGCGCGCCGTTGCCCGAGAGCTCGGCCTCCGAGCCGTCGGGGTTGAAGATCCGCAGATCGGCGACGTGCGCGGGGTCGTGTGGCGGCGAGAGCAGCAGCACGCCGTCGGCGAAGACGCCGAAGTGCGCCTCGCACAGGCGCCTGATCCGCGCGGGGGTCAGCTCGAAGGCCAGCTCGTCGCGCTCGACGATCAGATAGTCGTTGCCGAGCGCCTGCCACTTCTCGAATCTCATCGGCGGCAGGAGTCTAGGATCTCGGCGGCGACGTCGGCTGCCGCGCGGTCGGTCACGTCGATCGTCGTGACGCCGGCGAGCTTGCGCATCCACCCGAGCTGGCGGCGCGCGTAGTTGCGCGTGCGCCGCTTCATCGTCTCGACGTCCCCCGCGAGGAGGTCGTCGAAGCCGAGCGCTCGGCGCGCGGTCCGCGAGGCGCCGGCGCCGTCCGCGCGGCGGACCTCATCGAGCGCGCCGGCGGCGACGATCGCCTCGACCCGGGCGTCGATCCGAGCGTAGAGCTGCTCGCGCTCCATCGTCAGCCCGGCGAGTCGCGTCGGGTGGCGCAGCTCGGCGCTCCACAGCTGCGACGCGCCCTGCGGCGGCTCGAGCTCGCCGGCGTCGAGCAGCTCGAGTGCGCGCACGATCCGCCGTCCGTTGCTCGGGTCGATCTGCTCCGCGGCCCACGCCGCGCGCTGGGCAAGGCGCCGGTGCAGATCCGACGGGCCGTGCCGCTCGAGCTCGACCGTCCAGTGCTCGCGCGCCCCGGCCGCCGGGGGCGGGCGCAGGTCGAGGTCGGCGAGCGCCGCGCGCAGGTAGAGGCCGGTCCCGCCGACGACGATCGGGCGACGACCAGCGGCGAGCAACGCGTCGATCTCGGCGTGCGCGAGCGCCGCGTACTCGCCGGCGCTGAACGTCGCGTCGACCGGCACGAACGACAGCAGGCGGTGCTCGAGCGCCGTGCGCTCCGCGATCGAGGCGACGCCGGTCAGCGTCTCCAGCCCGGCGTAGACCTGCAGCGCGTCGGCCGACACAGCGACCGGCTCCTCGCCGCGCGCGCGCAGCAGCCGCGCGAGCTCGAGCGCGATCGCGGTCTTGCCGACTCCCGTCGGACCGAACAGCGCGATGATCTCCATTGACGTAGGCTCGCAGCAAGTGCAGCTCCGAGGATCTAGCGTGCTTCTGACGGGGGCCAGCGGTGGACTCGGGGGCGCGATCGCCCGCCTGCTCCGGCGAGAGGGTGCGGATCTGATCCTCAGCGGAAGGCGTGTCGAGGCGCTCGAGACGCTCGCTCACGAGCTCGGCGCTCGCGCCGTCGCTGCCGACCTGACCAGAGCAGAGGAGGTAGAGCGGCTCGCCGACGCGGCGAAGGACGCCGACATACTCGTCGCGAACGCCGCTCTGCCCGCGGCCGCACCGCTTCAGAAGCTGACGATCGAGGAGGTCGATCGCGCTCTCGATGTGAACCTGCGTGCACCGATCGTCCTTGCGCACGCCCTCCTTCCGCGGATGATCGAGCGCCGCCGTGGCCACCTCGTGTTCATCTCCTCGACGGGCGGAAAGGCGGCCGCGGCGGGGAACCCTCTCTATCACGCAACCAAGTTCGGCCTCAGAGGGTTCGCCGGCGGACTGCGGATCGATCTGCACGACGCCGGCGTCGGCGTCTCCTGCGTGTTGCCGGGATTCATCAGCGAGGCCGGGCTGTTCGCCGAGTCGGGAGTCAGGCTTCCGTTCGGTGTCGGCACCCGCGCGCCCGAGGACGTTGCACGCGCGGTTGCGCAGGCGATCGAACGAGACCGCGCCGAGGTGCAAGTCGCTGCACCCTTTCTGCGCGGCGGAACGCTGCTCTGGAATCTCGCTCCAGATCTTGCATCGGCGGTCGCGCGACGGTTGGGCGCGGGTCAGATTGCCCAGACCTACGAGCGCGCGCTGCAGGACAAGCGCTGAGGATGCCTCCTGTGCGCTGAGCGGGATCGCTCGGCGCAATCACGCGCAAGACGGAGGTCGGGCGGCGCGACGAACGCTGAGAGCGCCGCCGCCCGCGCAGGCTCCGTCCCGCTAGAACAGCGCCTCCTGCGTCGGGAGCGGCTCGACGCGCTGTGGCGTATCAGCAACCTGCTCAATCGAGCGGGCCGCGAGATGCCCGGTCCCGCGCGCTGTCGCGCGAAAACCCGACGGCGTGCCGCGCCTGCGAACCATCTTCGCGAGGCGTTCGCGTTCCTCGCGTGGCGCATACGCGCCGCGGCGGTAGAGCTCCTCGTAGCGGGCCACGAGGTCGGGTCGTTGCTCGCGCAGCCAGCCCATGAACACCTGTCGCACCTCTCCGCGCAGATGGAGGCCGATCCCACCGATGCTCGTCGCGCCCGCCTCGGTCGCGCGGTCGAGCAGCTCCTCGACCTGTCGCGGCGAGTCGTTGATGCCGGGCATCAGCGGCGCGATCAGCACGCCCGTCGGGATCCCCGCGCGGTTGAGCTCGGCGACCGCCTCCAGGCGCGCGCGCGGGTGCGGCGTGTGCGGCTCGGTCGCGCGCCACGCCTTCTCCTCCAGCGTCGGGATCGACAGCGACGCTCCGAAGCTCGCGCGCGCCGCGATTTCGAGCATCAGGTCGAGGTCGCGCAGCAGCAGCGGCGACTTCGTCAGCGCCGAGCACGGGTTTGCGGCGTCGCGCATCGCCTCCCAGATGCCGACCATCAGGCGATAGCGACCCTCGACCCACTGGTACGGGTCGGTGTTCGTCCCGAGCGCGACGTGCTCGCCCTTCCACGACGGACGCGCCAGCTCCGTTCGCAGGACCTCCGGCGCGTTGACCTTGACGACGATCTCGCGCTCGAAGTCGCGCCCGGCGTCGAAGCCGAGGTAGCGGTGCGTCGGTCGAGCGAAACAGAAATTGCAGGCATGGCTGCATCCCCTGTACGGGTTGATCGTCCAGCGAAACGGCATCCGCGATCTCTCGGGCACGCGGTTGAGCACCGATTTCGCCCGCACCTCGTAGAACCGCGTCTCGAGCGCCTCGGGCGCGTCGAAGCGGCGTACGACGGCCTCGTCGCGATAGCCGGGCAGACGCCGCTGCTGCTCCTCGCCGATCGTCAGGTTGCTCCAGCGCACGAACGTATGTTCGCATAGAGCGCGGCGGCCGAGCATCGGCGCGACCGTGCAGCGCGGCATCAGACGAGTTGGATGCCGCTTATGCAACCCCTACGCGCCGCTGCGAGCACGCTTAGCCCGAAGTCGCACGATGCCCTCACGACCTACTCAAACGACCAAAGGAGGTCGATCGAATGACGATATCGAGACTGCTTGGTGCAACGATGGTCGCGGGCGCGCTCGCGACCGGCGGCGCCGCCGCGGGAATCGCCGGCGCGTCGGCCGCGCCCGGGACGACGAGCACCAGCGAGAGCGGCGCGAAGACGAGCACGTCGACAACGACGAGCACGGCGCCGTCGACGAGCACGATCCCGCAGAATGGCACCGGCAAACAGCCGAGCACGCCGAAATCGGGCGAACACGGCAAGAACCCGTGCCCGAACATGGGCGCGCACCAGAGCGGCTCTGCCGGGCCGGGTGCGTCGGCGTACGGCGCGGGCTACCCAGCGGCGCCGGCCGGCACGACCGCCCAGTAGGAGCGTCGCGTCGCGGCGCGCAAGGACGGCCCGGCAGGCGCTTTCGCGCGATCTGAGCGCCTGCCGGCGCCGCTCTCTGGACGCACCGAGCACCGACGAACTTTCGTCCAATCGCGCGTCGGGCTGTTATCGCTCGCCTCGCTCGCGCCGAGCATGGCCTGATGCAGGGGGAACCCACTCAGCAGTCCGAGCCAAGGCTGGCGGGCAAATCCTGGCTCTGTCGCGACGAGCTCGACCGCGACCGGATGATCGACATGGAGGAGCGCGTGCGTCCCGTCAGGCAGCGAGCGCTCGTGATCCTGGCGATTGCGCTGATCGCATCGGGGCCGTGGCTCGGCTGGTGGCCGGCCCTTTTCCTGATTCCCGCCGCGCTGTTCTTCGGCGCAGCCGACAGGCTGATGCCGCGCGTCGCGAAGCCCGAGCTCGTCATGTTCGGCGCGTGGATCGCCAGCGGGCTGGTGATCGGCGGCGCCGTCGCGCTCAGCGGCGGAGCCGACCAGCCGACTCTCTCGTGGCTCGCGATCCCCGTGATCACGCTCAGCTCGCGCTTTCCGATGCGCGGCGTCGTCGCCGGTGTCGTCGTCAACAGCCTGATCCTGCTCGCCGTCGCGTTCGGCGTCGACGCCCATCAGGTGATCCACGACCCGGTCTTCGTGATCGCGCCGCTCGCGCTGTTGCTGTGCGTCGCGGTCCTCTCGACGCCGCTGATGCGCTCCGACATCCAGCACCGCAGCGACGCCGTGATCGACCAGCTCACGGGCATGCTCAACCGCAATGCGCTCAGCACGCGCGTGGCCGAGCTGACGCAGCAGTCCGAGGTGACCGGCGACTCGGTCGGGATCATCATCGGCGACCTCGATCACTTCAAGGAGATCAACGACACGCGCGGGCACTCGGTCGGCGATGTCGTGTTGCGGGAGGTCGCCTACCAGCTGCGCAAGCAGCTGCGCGCCTTCGACCTCGCCTACCGGCTCGGCGGCGAGGAGTTCCTCGTCCTGCTCCCCGGCTCCGACCTCGCGCAGTCGGCCAGCCTCGCCGAGCACCTGCGTGAGGGCGTCTCTGAGCATGGCGTCGCCGGTGGGATCGATGTGACGATGAGCTTCGGCGTCGGCGCCTCGAAGCCCGGCTGCGCATTCGACTACCCCGCGGTCTTCAAGGAGGCCGACGAGGCGCTCTACCGCGCCAAGCGCAATGGCCGCGACCAGGTCTGCCTCTCGCGCCCCGAGCGCGCCGCCGCAGTGCCCGCTTTCGCCTGAGCCGGCTCAGGCCACGCGCGCGAGCAGCAGCTCGTCGCCCGCGAGCGTCTGGCTCGTCGCCGCTTCGATCCGCACCTGCGCGATCTCGCCCGGCCCCGCCAGGCCGCTGAAGTTGACGACTTTGTTGTGCCGCGTGCGCCCGCGCAGGCGCTCGGCGTCCGTCCGCGAGCTGCCTTCGACGAGCACGTCGAGCGTGCGCCCGACGAAGCGCTGCGCGCGCTCGCGCGCGCAGCGCTGCACGACCTCGAGCAGACGCTCCATCCGCTCGACCTTGATCGGGTGCGGCACCACTCCGTCGCTCAGCTCGGCCGCCGCGGTCCCGCGGCGAGGCGAGAAGACGAACGTGAACGCCGCGTCATAGGAGACCTCCTCGGCGACTTCGAGCGTCTGCTCGAAGTCCTCCTCGCTCTCGCCCGGAAAGCCGACGATGATGTCCGTCGTCAGCGCCACGTCCGGCAGGTGCTCGCGGATCATCGCCACGCGCTCGAGGTAGCGGCGGCGGTCGTAAGTCCGACGCATCGCCTTCAGAATCCGCGACGAGCCCGACTGCAGCGGCAGGTGGATGTGCTCGCAGACGCTCGCGAGCTCCGCGTGCGCGCGCACGACGTCCTCGCGCATGTCCTTCGGGTGCGGGCTCGTGTAGCGGATCCGATCGATGCCAGCCACCGCGTCGATCTCGGCGAGCAGGCCCGCGAACGTCGGACGCGCCGGCAGGTCGCGCCCGTAGGAGTTGACGTTCTGTCCGAGCAGCGTCACCTCGCGCACGCCGTCCGCCGCCATCGCCTGCGCCTCGGCGACGAGCTCCTGCAGCGGCCGGCTGACCTCGCGCCCGCGCGTCGAGGGCACGATGCAGTACGCGCACGCGCAGTTGCAGCCGACGCTGATCTGGATCCAGCCCTGGAATGGGCGCGCGCGGTGCGCCGGCAGGTGCCCCGTGAAGCCCTCGAACTCGAAGTACCCCTGCGCCGTCAGCGAGTCGCTCGTCAGGAACTCGGCCAGCTTGTGCACCTGCCCCGGCCCGAACGCCACGTCGACGAACGGAAAGCGCTCGAACACCTCCTCCTTGACCGACTGCGCCCAGCATCCCCCCACGCCGACCACGCGCTCCGGGTGCTCGCGCTTGAGCCTGCGAGCCTCGCCCAGGTGCGCGATGAAGCGGCTGTCGGCCGTCTCGCGGATCGAGCACGTGTTGAACAGGATCAGGTCCGCCTCCGCGCGCTCACGCGCCTCCCGGTAGCCGAGCGACTCGAGCATCCCCTTCATCCGCTCCGAGTCGTGCTCGTTCATCTGGCAGCCGAACGTCGTGACGTGGTAGCGCTTCATTGCCAGAGCCTACCCCGCCGCGGGTCGTTGTTCGAGAGGCTCGGCGCCGGCGCTACGCCGTGACGGCCGCGTCCGCCGGTACGTAGTGCTCGAACATCAACTCGGCGGGCGCCGGCAGCCCCTGCTCCTCGGCGGGCCCAGCCTTTGTTATGCGACTGCCGCTACGGCCGGTTCACTCACGATCGGCGCCGGGACGTCCTTGTCGCGGTCGATCGGCGTGACGAGGTCCTTGCCGAGGCCGAGCGCAGCGTAGATCTTGTCTTCGATCTCCTTCGCGAGCGCCGGGTTCGCATCGAGGTGCGCCTTCGCGTTGCCGCGTCCCTGGCCGAGGCGGTCGTTGCCGTAGGAGAAGAACGAGCCCGACTTCGAGACGATGTTGTGCTCGAGGCCGAGGTCGATCAGGCAGCCCGACGTCGAGACGCCCTTGCCGTACTCGATGTCGAACTCCGCCTGGCGGAAGGGCGCGGCGACCTTGTTCTTGACGACCTTCACGCGCACGCGGTTGCCGACCGCCTCGGTGCCGTCCTTGAGCGTCTCGATCCGCCTGATGTCCAGGCGCTGCGAGGCGTAGAACTTCAACGCGCGCCCACCCGGCTGCGTCTCCGGCGAGCCGAACATCACGCCGACCTTTTCGCGGATCTGGTTCGTCAGGATGCAGAGCGTCTGCGTGCGGTTCAGGTTGCCCGCGAGCTTGCGCATCGCCTGCGACATCATCCGCGCCTGCGCGCCCACCGTCTGGTCGCCCATCTGCCCCTCGAGCTCGACGCGCGGCGTCAACGCCGCGACCGAGTCGATCGCGACGACGTCGACCGCGCCCGAGCGGACGAGCATGTCGGCGATCTCGAGCGCCTGCTCGCCGTAGTCGGGCTGCGAGACGAGCAGCTCGTCGATGTCGACGCCGATCTCCTTCGCGTACAGCGGGTCCATCGCGTGCTCGGCGTCGATGAAGGCACACACCCCACCGAGCTTCTGCGCCTCGGCGAGCACGTGGTAGATCAGCGTCGTCTTGCCGGACGACTCCGGGCCGAACACCTCGACGATCCGCCCGCGCGGGACGCCGCCGATGCCCAGCGCGAGGTCGAGCGACAACGCGCCCGTCGGGATCGCGTCGCAGCGCACCTGCGCCCCCTCGTCGCCCATCCGCATTACCGTGCCCTTGCCGAACTCGCGCTCGATCTGTGTGAGCGCGCCTTGAAGAGCGGCGTCGCGCGCCTTGGCTGCCTTCTCGTCGTCGGTCACGGGCATGATCTGACTCCTCCGTCGGGAATGGAACGTGCAAGGTAGAGCGCGCATCGGACGGAACAGTTGTTCGTATCGCGCCGCTCCACCCGCGTCGCGCCGCGGCCCGCTCGCCGTTCGTCCAGCGCCCGCAGCGCATCTCACCGTCCGCTTCGGCGACGACGATGAAAGCGCGTGATCAGCAGCGTCGCCGCACCACGCCCGGTCCTTCGCCCTCTCCTGCTAGCGCTGCTCGTCTGCGCGACGGCGCTCTCGTGGCGCGCGGCCCCGACGCTCGCGCGCGGCTCGCAGGACGCGTGCGCCTCCCCGGCGAGCGGCGCGCGCCACGCGCGCGCCTGCGCCCGAAGCACGCGCTCGACGCGTGCGCACGGCAAGACCAAGCGCCGCCACTCCAAGTCGTCGACAAATCAAAAGAAAAGGCACTCGACGCGACACGCCGCGACGACGCGGACGGCCGCACCGGCGGCGCAGCCGGCGAGATGCGAAGACTCCTCGACCCCCGCGCGTGCGGCCGACGGCGCCTACGAATGCGCCGACGGCGGCGAGCCGGTATGCGCCGGCGGCGCCGTGCCGGTCTCCTCGGGCGACGCGCCCCCGGTGTGCCCGGTCTCGACCGCGCCGAGCGCCGGCGGCGAATGGAGCGAAGCGAGCTGCGGCGCAGGCGGCGTTCCGACGCGCGCTGGCGGTGGCTACGTCTGCGAAGACGGCTCGGCGCCGGCGTGCGAAGACGGCTCCTCGCCGACGCCCGCCGACGAAGGGTCGATGCTCGCGTGCCTCGGGCCGACGCCTACGTCCGCCGCCGGCTCCGACGAAGGCGCCGGCGACGGCTCCGAAGAAGCTGCCGACACGTCGAGCGCGCGCGTCGCGATCGCCTCGTAGCTCGCGCCGCGCGGCGACAGCAGCGAGCGATAGAGAACGAGCTCGCGCGGCCTGAACGTGAGCTGCGGCGACGGCGGCAGCGCCAACTCGACCGCACCGCTCTCCGCTCCGCCCTCGGCGTGCCGGCGACGACCGCGTCGTCCGCGATCGCCGCCACGCCCGAACCGCGCGACGGTCACGTGCGCGCGAAAGCGCCTGTGCTCGGGCTGCCAGCCGATCGCGCCGGCGAGCGCGTCGCGCACGTTCGCGTGCAGACGCGCCAGGTCACCCGCGCGATCGTGCACGGCGAGTGCGAGCAGACGCGGGTTGTGCGGCGGCAGCCACAGCGGCGCGCCGATCTGCAGCTCACACGCGTCGGGCGCCTGCTCCTCGACCGTCGCCGCGATCGTCTCGAGCTCGCCGACCGGGCGCGCGCCGAGGAAGCACAGCGTCACGTGCATCGTCTCCGCGTCGAGCGGGCGCGGGCGACCCTCGCCGCCGGCGACCGCGCCTCCGCGAGGGCGCCGCTCGGGGTCGAGCGCGCGCAGCCCGCCGAGCGCTGCACGCGCCCACGCAGCGAGCTCGCCACAGATAGCTGCCGGCGGATCGAGCGCCACGAACAGCCGCGCTGTCGCACCGCGTGACACGCCGATCAACGATGCCAGCTCGGCGCCGCTCAGCCGCCGAGCGCGCGCAGCAGCATGTGCATCGCGACGGTCGTCGAGCGGTCACGCACGTCGGCGCGCGAGCCGGGCAGGTTGACCGAGCGGGTCACACCCGCCTCGCCCGGACCGGCGATGCTCAGCCAGACGAGGCCGACCGGCTTCTCCTCGCTGCCGCCGCCCGGCCCGGCGATGCCGGTCACGCCGACGCCGATCTCGGCGTCCAGGCGCTCGCGCGCGCCCGCTGCGAGCGCCAGCGCGACCTCCTGCGAGACCGCGCCGTGCTCCTCGATCAGCCCTGGATCGACCCCCGCGAGCGCGACCTTCGCGTCGTCGGAGTAGACGACGAGAGCGCCCTTCACGTACTCCGAGGAGCCCGCTCGCTCGGTCAGGCGCGCGGCGAGCAGGCCGCCCGTGCACGACTCGGCCGTCGCGATCGTGTGTCCGGCGAGCAGCCGTGCGGCGAGCTCATCCACCGTGCTGCCGTCGGTCGAGAAGAGCGTGTCGGAGTGGCGCTCGGCGACGATTCGCAGCAGCTCCTCGTAGGTGCCCTCGGCGTCCGGCTCGTAGCGTGTGACGACCTCGATCTCGCCGCGTTTGAGGCACGTCGTGACCTCGAGGCGCTCGAGCTCGACGCCCTCGCGCTCGGCGACGCGCAGCGTCTCGGCGATCTCCGACTCGGGCATCCCGAACAGACGCAGCGTGCGCTGGCGATAGGTCGTCGCGCCGGCGATCGCGGCCTGCAGCGCGTCGGTCGCGACGGCCTGCGCCCACATCGGCTGCAGCTCGCGCGGCGGCCCAGGCAGGACGACGACCGTCGGCCCGTCGCGTCCCTCGCCCGGCGGCACGACGAGCCCCGGCGCGGTCCCGACCGGCTCGAGCACGGTCGCGCCGCGCGGGACGGTCGCCTGCTTGCGGGTGCCGACTTCGATCGCCGCGACGTCGAGGTTCGGCCAGCGTTTGGCGAGCGGCCGGACGATCTCGGCGATCCTGCCCGCGAGCGCCTCGTCGAGTGCCATCTCGCGCGCCTGGAAGCCGCCGACGACCTCGGCCGTGAGATCGTCTGCGGTCGGCCCGAGCCCGCCGCTCGTCAGCACGACGTCGAGCCGCTCGCTCGCCATGAAGCGCAGTGCCGCCGCCATGTCCTCGCGCCGGTCGCCGACGATCTGGACGTACGCAAGATCGACACCGAGCTCGCGCAGGCGGTCGGCCAGCCACGGGCCGTTGCGATCGCTGACGCGCCCCGAGAGCACCTCGGTGCCGGTCACGACGATGCCGGCGCGCGCGCTCACGCGCAGGTCGGCAGGCTGCCGGGCGCGAGGCGCTGACGCTGGCCCGAGGGCGTGATCGAGTAGCCGATCGCCTGGCTCGACGGCGGCACGATCCGTGCGTGCCCGTCGACGTACATCGTCACCGAGCTGTTTCCGAGCGTGATCATGAAGTGGCGCGCGTGATACGTCGGCGTGCTCGTGCCCGCGTGCAGTTCTTCGCCCGGGATCACCCTGCGCCCGTTGTCTCCGATCAGGCAGACGTAGACCGTCGCCGAGGGCTTCAGCGAGAGGGCGACGGTCGAGCCCTGCGAACGCCGCGACGCGGTCGCGCTCCCGCGGGCGCCCGTCGGGTGTGCGAGCTTCTTCTTCGATGATCGGCTGGTCGCGGTCGGCGTCGTCGGGGGCTTCGACGACGGGCCGCCGCCGCTGCTGAGAAGACCGACGATCAACAGCACGATCACGAGCACGACCGCGCCGACGAGCGCGAGATAGCCCCGCGACGGCCGGCCCGGCGCAGAGCGACCGCCGCCGCCGCGCGCGCGGCTTCGCTGTGGCGTCGAGACGATCGGCTCGAGCGCCCCCTCGCTCGGGTCCTCGTAGCGCAGGCGGTACTCCTCGACGAGCGCCTTGCCGTCGATGCCCAGCGCCTGCGCGTACGTTCGCAGGAAGCTCTTGACGAACGTCGGGCCCGGCAACAGGCCCCACTCCTCGTTCTCCAGCGCGCGCAGGTACTTCGCGCGGATCTTCGTCTTCGCCTCGATCTCCGACACGTCGATCCGTGCGCGCATCCGAGCATCGCGCAGCGTTTCACCGATCTCGGCCATGTCTGTGGGAGGCTAGTCGCTCGTGCTCGCGGAGTCGGCCGTCTCGCCGAGCGCGGCGAGCACGCGCGGGAGCTCGGCCTCGGTGATCAGCACCTGGCGCGGCTTCGAGCCTTCGTAGCCGGAGATCACACCGCGGCGCTCGAGCATGTCGATCACGCGCCCGGCGCGCGTGTAGCCGAGGCGCAGGCGGCGCTGCAGCATCGACGTCGAGGCGGTCTGCATTTCGGCGACGAGCCGGATCGCGTCGCCGAGCAGCGGGTCCTCGTCGGGGTCGAGCTCGTCACCGCTCGACTCCGGAAGCTCCGGCTCGACCTGCTCGAGCAGCTCCTCGCGCAGCTCCGGTTCGCCCTGGCGGCGCCACAGCGACGTCAGCTTCTCGATCTGGCGCTCGTCGATGTACGCGCCCTGGATCCGCTGCAGGCGCGAGCTGCCGACCGGGCTGAACAGCATGTCGCCCTGGCCGAGCAGCGACTCGGCGCCGTTCTGGTCGAGGATCACGCGCGAGTCGGTCTGGCTCGAGACCGAGAACGCGATTCGCGAGGGGACATTCGCCTTGATCATCCCCGTGATCACGTCGACGCGCGGGCTCTGCGTCGCGAGCACGAGGTGGATGCCGACCGCGCGCGCCTTCTGCGCGAGGCGGATGATCGAGTCCTCGACGTCGGCCGGCGCGACCATCATCAGGTCGGCGAGCTCGTCGATCACGCAGAGGATGTAGGGCAGCGGCGTTTCGCCGCGCTTGGCACGCGCCTTGTTCAGCTCGATCAGGCTGCGCGTGCGGGCCAGCGACATGATCCCGTAGCGCGCCTCCATCTCCTTGACGAGGTTCTGCAACGCGTTCGCCGCCATCCGCGGGCTCGTGATCACCGGCGTCAAGAGGTGCGGGATCGACTCGTAGTGGTTCAGCTCGACCTGCTTCGGGTCGACGAGCACGAGGCGCACCTCGTGCGGGCTCGCGCGCAGCAGCACGCTCGAGAGCATCGCGTTGATCGCGCCCGACTTGCCCGCGCCGGTCGTGCCGGCGACGAGCAGGTGCGGCATCTTCGCGAGGTCCGCGCCGATCGCCTTGCCGGCGACGTCCTTGCCGAGCCAGACGGTCAGCGGCGACCAGTCCTTCGGCGGCTCCTGGAAGACGTCGCCGAGGCGCACGATCCGCCGGTGCACGTTCGGCACCTCGACGCCGACCGCCTGCTTGCCGGGGATCGGCGCGAGGATCCGGATGTCGGTCGCCGCCAGGGCATAGGCGAGGTCGTCCTTCAGCTGCGCGACCTTCGCGACCTTCGTCCCGGGCGCGAGGCGCAGCTCGTAACGCGTGATGTGCGGCCCGGCGACCGTGCCGATCACCTTCGCCTGCACGCCGAAGTGCCCGAGCGCCTCGACGAGCGCCGTCGCGGTCTGCGCCTGCCCGGCCGTGTCCGGGCGCGTCTGCTCGCTGCTCGAGCGCGTCAGGATCCTGCTCGCGTCGGGCGGGTCCCAGATGAAGTCCGGATCGTCGGTGACCGCCCTACGCAGCCTGCCCTGCGGCGTCAGCTCGCCGGCGTCGGCGCGCGCGACCCCGGTGATCTCCTCGTGCTCCTCCCCTTCCTCCTCGGCGTCGCCGTCGGCCGTCGTCGCGCGACCTGCCTCGGCTTCGAGCTCCTCGCCGCGACGCGCCGCGGCGTCGTCGTCGGGCGCGAGCGCCTCGAGCTCGGCCGTCTCCTGCGCGGGCCCCTCGACGTGAGTCGCGCGGACGACGAGCTCGCCGGCGCCCGGCTCGGGCGGGTGCACGTTCGGCAACGTCGACGCGTACGCGTCGAGGTCGAACCCGTCGTCGGTCGCCTCCCTGTCCTCACGCGCTCCGCGCGAGCGGATCATCCGCGTCGTTTCGAGCACGCCGCCGCCGGTGGCGCGCAGCGCACCGGCCAGCGACGTGCCGGTGATCAGGATCACGCCGACGAGCAGCAGGAAGACGACGAGGATGTCGACGCCGACGCTCTGCACGAGCCGGTGTGCGAGCTGGTAGGTCGCCTCGCCGAACGCGCCGCCGCGCGCCTGCAGCTGTGCCGAATGCCACGCCGTCTGCGAGGCGCCCGGACCCGAGCTGAGGCCGAGCGTCCCGGCCGCCAGCGCGAGCGTCACGCCGGCGAACAGGGACGCGCCGCCGATCGTGCGCGGGTCGCGCGCCAGCGAGCGCTGCAGCGCCAGCGACTCGCGCAGCAGCAGCATCGCGCCGGCGCCGACGAGCGCGAGCGGCGCGAGCACGCGCGCTTTGCCGAGCGCCCAGCCGAGCGCGACGGCGAGGCCGTGACCGACGTGACCGCCGTCCCAACCGCCGTACAGGACGAAGCCCATGAAGACGCCGAGCGCGACGAGCGCGAGCCCGGCGACCTCCCGGCCGCGTTCGTCGAGCACTCCGATTCGCGGCAGCCCGCGTGGCCAGAGCGTCCCGAGCCCGGCGAAGCGAGTCAAACCGCCGCGCCCGCGCGAGCCCGCGCGCCGGCCGCCGGGGCGTCGGCGTCCGCTCGAGCGGCGCGAGCCGCCGCGCGCAGGGGCTCGCTTGCGAGTGCCGGGCATCTCGCGCAACTTCGACGCCGGGCCGCCGGAACCTGCCCGTGCGCCTTACTATCGCTTTAGTGCCCGCCGATACATAAAGACGATGAACGACTTCTCTCGCGCACCCAGGGTTCTGGTCGTCGAGGACGACGAGGACATCGCGCAGGCGCTGCAGCGCTCCCTGCGGATGGAGGGCTACGAGGTTCGCTCGGCGCCCGACGGCCCGAGCGCGCTCGAGAACGGCCGCTCGTTCGCACCGGACCTCGTGATCCTCGACCTCGGCCTGCCCGGCCTCGACGGCGTCGAGGTCGCACGCACGTTGCGCTCCGAAGACGACGTCCCGATCCTGATGCTGACGGCGCGCGACGCGCTCGAGTCTCGTGTCGAGGGTCTCGACGCGGGCGCCGACGACTACCTCGTCAAGCCGTTCGAGCGCCAGGAGCTGCTCGCGCGGATGCGCGCGCTGCTGCGCCGGCGCCCCCCGCGTGGTTCCGCGCCCCTGCGCGTGGCGGACCTCTCGCTGAACGTCGACACGCACGAGGTCGTTCGCGGCGAGCGCGCCGTCGACCTCACGCAGCGCGAGTTCGAGCTGCTCGAGTACCTGATGCGCAACGAGCGGATCGTGATCTCGCGCCAACGACTGCTCGACGAGGTCTGGGGCTACGACCCGTTCTCGACGACCAACACGATCGAGGTGTTCGTCTCCAACCTGCGTCGCAAGCTCGAGGCCGAGGGCGAGCCGCGCCTGCTGCACACGATCCGGGGAGCCGGCTACGTCCTCCGCGCGTAGGTTCGGCGGCCCCTTCCAGCGCGCGCTCGCGCGCATCTCGGCGGCGTTCGACCGGCTGCCGATCCGCACTCGCCTGGCAGGCGTCTCAGCGCTCTTGACGTTCGTGATCCTGTGCGCGTTCGCGATCGCGATCGGCTCGTTCACGGTCCACCGGATCCGCTCGGACTTCAATCGCCAGGTCGCCGATACCGCCAACCAGCTCTCCTCGCAGCTCAGCATCAAACTGGCGGCGAACAGCACGCGTCGCTCGTTGACGATCGAACCTCCGCTCGCCGCCTACGCCGCGCCGGCGGACCACGCCGCCGTGCGGATCTTCACGCTCGGAGGCGCGATCATCGCGCAGGAACCGAGCAAGTCGGTCGCGCTCGGTCCGCCGAGCAGCCAGCCGAAGACGGTCGACGGCTACCGCGTCGTCAGCAGTGTCGGCATCGTCCGCGTCGCCGGGACCGACGAGCCGCTCGGGCAGGTGATCATCCAATACGGTCGCAAGGTCTCCGACACCGAGGCGACCGTCGCCCGCGTGGAGCTCTTCCTGCTCGTCGGCGTGCTCGCCGGCACCGCCTTCGCGCTGCTCGCTGGGATGGCGATCGCGCGCCGCGCGATGGCGCCGATCGCCGAGCTGACGTCGGCCGCCGAGGCGATCGCACGTACACGCGACCCATCGCTGACCGTCCCGCAGCCGCTCGCTGACGACGAGGTCGCCGAGCTCGCGGGCACGCTCGAGGGGATGCTCAGGGAGCTCGACGCGGCGCGGAGCGAGACCGAGTCGATGCTCGCGCGCCAGCGGCGCTTCGTCGCCGACGCCTCACACGAGCTGCGCACGCCGCTGACGAGCGTGCTCGCCAACCTCGAGCTGCTGGCCGACCGATCGGAGATCGGCCAGCTCTCCGGCGACCTTGGCGGGGCGGCTCATTCCGCGCTGCGATCAGCTCAGCGGATGCGCCGGCTGGTCGCCGACCTGCTGTTGCTCGCGCGAACCGACGTCGGGCGCGTCGTCCCGCGCGAATCGTGCGACCTCGCGCAGATCGTCGCCGAGGCCGCGGGTGAGCTCGGCCCGGTCAGCGGTGAGCACGAGATCGTGCTCGACGTGCGCCCGACGCCGATCGACGCCGTCCGCGACGAGATCCACCGGCTCGCGATCAACCTGCTCGAGAACTCGCTGCGCCACACCCCGCCCGGCACGCGGATCCTCGTCACGACCGAAGCGCGCGACGGCCGCGCGATGCTCGTCGTCGAGGACGACGGTCCCGGTGTGCCACCCGAGCTCGCGCCGACGCTGTTCGAGCGCTTCGTGCGCGGCGCGGGCGACGGCGGCGGCTCGTTCGGCCTCGGCCTCGCGATCGTCAAGGCCGTCGCCGAGAGCCACGGCGGCGGCGTCGCGCTCGAGTCGGCGGCCGAGGGCAGCGGCGCGCGCTTCGTCGTCAGCCTGCCGGCGCACGAGGAGCCGCAGGAACCCGACGAGCGAGCCGACGATCGGCTCACGCCGGGCGCCGCGGTCACGCGCGGCTGAGCCCCCGGCCTAGACCTCGACTACGACCGGCAGCACCATCGGGCGTCGCTTGAGTCGGTCGTAGACCAGCTTCGCCATGTCGTCGTGGACCATCTCCTGGACGAGGTCGACCTCGCGGATTTCGTCCTTGGCGGCGCGCGCGACGGTCTTCTCGACGGTCGCGCGGATCTCCCCGATCAGCTCGTCGGCCTGATCGCGGAACGGGACGCCGCGGAAGATCACCTCGGGGTCGGCGACCGAGCGTCCGTCCTGCTCGGCGATCGTGACGACGACGATGAAGATCCCGTCGGCCGAGAGCATCCGCCGGTCGCGCAACGCGACGTCAGCCATGTCGCCGATCTCGACGCCGTCGACGAAGATCATTCCCGACTGCTCGGCCGCGCCGAAGCGCGCGCCGCGCTCGTCGATCTCGAGCGGCAGCCCGTTTTCGCCCTGGAAGGTGTCCTCCGGCGGGATCCCGACGTCCTGCGCCAGCTGCGCGTGCAGCCGCAGGCGCTTGAAGTCGCCGTGGAACGGCATCACGTAGCGCGGCTTGACGAGGTTCAGCATCAGCTTGATCTCCTCGGCGTAGCCGTGCCCGGAGGCGTGCACCGGCGCGTCGCGCGTCGTCACGACGTCGCAGCCGATGTGGTAGAGGCGGTCGATCGTCTCGTTGACGGCGCGCTCGTTGCCGGGGATCGGCGTCGCCGAGAAGACGACGGTGTCGCCCTCGCGCAACTCGACCTGGCGGTGGTCGCGGTAGGCCATCCGCCGCAGCGCCGAGAGCGGCTCGCCCTGCGACCCGGTCGAGATGATCACGACGCGATCGTCCGGGAAGTCGCCGATCTCGCGCGGGCCGACGAGCAGCCCGTTGGGAACCTCGATGTGGCCGAGCTGGCGGCCGATGCCGACGTTCTTGCGCATCGAGCGCCCGACCAGCGCGACCTTGCGATCGAGCGCCGCCGCGGCGTCGACGACCTGCTGCACGCGGTGGATGTTCGACGCGAAGCTCGTCACGACGATCCGCCCCTCGCAGCGCGCGAAGACCTCCTCGAGGTGCGGCCCGACGACCGACTCGGAAGTCGAGAAGCCCTCGCGGTCGACGTTCGTCGAGTCGCCGCAAAGCAGCAGCACGCCCTCGCGCCCGAGTTCGGCCAGGCGCGAGACGTCGGCCGGCGGCCCATCGACGGGGGTCTGGTCGAACTTGTAGTCGCCGGTGATCAGGATCGTGCCCAGGTCGGTGCCGAGGGCGATGGCGCTCGCGTCCGGGATCGAGTGCGTCATGTGGATCAGCTCGAGCGAGAACGGCCCGAGCTCGAGCCCTTCGCCGTCGGCGAGCTCGTTCAGCTCGACGTCCCTGAGCTTGTGCTCGTCGAGCTTCGAGCGGGCCATCGCGATCGTCAGGGCGCCGCCGTAGACCGGCGGCAGGTCGTCGCCGAGCTCGCGCAGGACCCACGGCAGTGCGCCGAGGTGGTCCTCGTGGCCGTGCGTGATGACGATCGCCTCGATCTCGGCCGCGCGTTCGCGCAGGTAGGCGAAGTCGGGCAGCACGAGGTCGATCCCGACCATCTCCGGCGTCGGGAAGCGCAGCCCTACGTCGACGACGACGATCCGGCCGTCGTGCTCGACGACGGTCATGTTCTTGCCGATCTCCCCCAGCCCCCCGAGGGGCAGGACGCGAACGCGACTCACGCGCCGCGCGCCTGCGTCGACGGAGCCCCGGGTCGGGACGCTGCCTCGTCCTCGCCGCCGAGCAGCCGATGACGGGAGAGCATCGCGCGCACGGTCTCGAGCTCGTCGTCGGTCGCGCCGACGAGCGGCAGCCGCAGGCCGCCTGCTCGCAGGCCGAGCAGGTTCAGCGCGGCCTTCGTGCAGGTCGGGCTCGCCGTCAGGAAGAGCGTCTCGTAGACGTCGCGCAGCGAGGCGTCGATCGCTGCGCGATTCTCCGGCTCGTCGACGATCCGGCGCATCTCGTTGCCGACGACGTGGCTGGCCACGCAAATGCCGCCGGCGCCGCCGAGCTCGAGCGCGCGCGCGAAGGTCGCGTCATCGCCGGCGTAGAGCTGGAGGCCGTCGATCAGCTGCAGCTCGTCAGGGTTGGCCTGCTTGACGCCGTCGATGTGCTCGATCTGCGCCAGCTCGGCGAGCAGGTCCGGCGGCATGTTCGTGCCGGTGCGCTTCGGGACGTTGTAGAGCAGCATCGGCCTGTCGGTCGCCTCGGCGACGGCTTCGTAGTGACGGACCAGCCCAAGCCGGCTCGGGCGGTTGTAGTAGGGCGTGACGACGAGCGTCGCGTCGACGCCGAGCGCCGTCGCGCGTTCGGTCAGGAAGACCGCCTCGCGCGTGTTGTTCGTGCCTGTGCCGGCGACGATCGTCGTGCCCGTCGGGCGCTCGGCGACGGCCAGCTCGATCAGCCCGAGCTGCTCCTGCTCGGTCATCGTCGAGGCCTCGCCGGTCGTCCCCGCTACGACGAACCCATCCGAGCCGTTCTCGGCAAGGTGCCCCATCAGCGCGACGAACGCCTCCTCGTCGACGCGCGAGCGCTCGTCGAACGGGGTGACGATCGCCGTCAGGATCGTGCCGAGCTCGCTCATACGCGCCAGTATCTCACGAGCCCCGACCGCCGCCCGTGATCGGTCTGGATGACCGATCGTGGTGACGTGTCGTGGCGGGCGGAGCGGTCACAAATTGAAACGAGGAGCTTAGCCCGGCTCGACCCAGGAGGCAGGATGCCGTCAAAACAGGAGGCTCTCCAGCCCAACAACGAGCGGCTCGGGCAGAGTCGAAACCCGCCTCACCGCGAGCAGGACACCCGGCATGAACGACTCGCGGCTGATCGTGTCGTGGCGGATGCTCAGCGTCTGCCCGACGTCGCCCAGCAGTACCTCCTGGCTGGCGACGAGACCGGGCAGGCGAACCGAGTGGATCGGCGGCGCCGCTCTCCCGCTGGCCACCGCCATCAGCTCGGCCGTGCGCGCCGCCGTGCCGCTCGGCGCGTCGAGCTTGCGGTCGTGGTGCAGCTCGATGATCTCCGCCTTCTGCATCTGCCGCGCCGCCTCTGCGGCGAAGCGCATCATCAGCACGGCGCCGATCGCGAAGTTCGGCGCGACGAGAGCGTTCGCGCGCGGCTCGCCCCGCGCGAACGCCATCTCCCGCAGCGCCGGCAGGTCGAAGCCGGTCGTGCCGATCACCGCGTGGACGCCGGCGTCGAGGCTGCTTCGAGCGTTCGCCAGCGCCGTGTCGGGCGTCGTGAAGTCGACGAGCACGTCCGCGTCTGAGAGCACGTCATCGACCGTCGTCGCCAGCAGCGGGTCGGCGCGCCCGACGAGCTCGAGGTCCTCGGCGCGCTCGACGGCGGCGCAGACCGTCTCCCCCATTCGCCCGGCCGCGCCGGCTACGGCGACACGGATCATCGCGCCGAGCCCGGCGCGAGCGCGGCAGCATCCGGGCGCGCCACGAGCGGCGCGATCGCTTCGTTGAAGGCGTCCTCGTCGGGGCCGACGCAGGCGACCGAGAGCCGCTCGGGCGCGAACAGCTCGCGTGCGAGCGCCTCGACGTCGGCGAGCTGCACCGCGTCGATCCGCTCGATCACCTCGTCGACCGACAGGATCGGCATCCCGTGCATCAGCGAGGCACCGAGCTGGCTCATCCGCGCCGAGGTCGACTCGAGCGAGAGCACGACCCGCCCCTTGAGGTTCTCGCGCGAGCGCGTCAGCTCCTCCTCGGTGGCCGGCCCCTGCACGCAGCGCTCGAGCTCAGCGGCGATCACGGCGAGCGCCTCGCCAAGGTTGTCCGGGCGCGTGCCGACGTACAGCCCGACCTCACCGGTGTGCGCGTAGAGGTTCGAGAAGCAGAAGACCGAGTAGGCAAGGCCGCGTCGCTCGCGGACCTCCTGGAACAGGCGCGAGGAGGAGGTCGCTCCGAGCACGCCTTCGAGCACGCGCAGCGCGAAGCGGCGCTCGTCATCGCGCGCCAGCCCGCCGCCGCCGAGACACAGGTGGTACTGCTCGGTGTCCTTCTCCGAGAAGCGCACACGCCGCGCGAAGTCGGGCACGCCGAGCGCCGGCGGGCGATCCTCGACGCCGCCGACCTCCGAGACGTCGAGCGCCTGCGCCAGCTCGACGAGCGCATCGTGCTCGACCGACCCGGCGGCGGCGATCACAACGTCCTCGCCGCGGTAGCGCGCGGCGTGAAACGCGCTCAGCTGCTCGCGCGTGACCGCCCCGACGACACCCGCCGTCCCGATCACGGCGCGCCCGAGCGGGTGCGCGCCGAAGACGGCCTCACCGAGCACGTCGAAGACCTTCTCCTGCGGGTCGTCTTCGTACATCGCGATCTCCTCGAGCACCACCTCGCGCTCGGTCTCGAGCTCGCCGAAGCGCGGCTGGAAGACCATCTCGCCGATCACCTCGAACGCGCGCTGCAGATGCCGGTCGAGCACGCGCGTGAAGACCGACGTCGACTCCTTGTCGGTTCCGGCGTTGACCTCCGCGCCCATCGCGTCGAAGATCTCGTCGATCTCCTGCGAGCCGAAGCTCGCGGTGCCGCGGAACAGCATGTGCTCGAGCAGGTGTGAGATGCCCGCCTGCTCGTCGCGCTCCTCGGACGAGCCGGTCCCGATCCAGAAGCCGAGCGCCGCCGAGCGCACGCTCGGCATGCGCTCGGTGACGACTCGCACGCCGCGGGCACCGCCGGCGGAGCCGGTGGTCAGCGTGGTTATGCGGTGCTCTGCCTGCAGCGGGACCTCAGTCGCGGTCGCGCCGCGGCGGGCGTGAGTCGCGCCGCGGGCCGCGGTCGGAGCGCCCGTTGCGCCCGCCGCCGTCGCGCGGCGGACGACCTCCGCCAGCACCGCCGCCGGTGCCAACGCCGGCGAGCTCCTCGACCGACTTGCCGGCGATGTCCGGGTCGTCGGCCAGGCGCAGCCCGATCCGACCGCGCTCGCGGTCGACCTCGACCACGCGCACGTTGATCTCGTCACCTTTGTTGAGCACGTCCTCGACGCTGTCGACGCGTTTGCCGGGTGAGACGTTCGAGATGTGCAGCAGGCCGTCGGTGCCCTTCGCGAGCTCGACGAAGGCGCCGAACGTCGTCGTCTTGACGACCTTGCCGACGTACTCGTCGCCGACCTCGACCTCCTTCATCATCATCCGCACGCGCTCGACGAGCGCGTCGCCGAGCTCGCCGTTCGCCGAGTAGATCAGCACCTGACCGTCGTCGTTGACGTCGATCTGCGATTCGAACTCGTCGGCGAGGCCGCGGATCGTTTCGCCGCCCTTGCCGATCAGCAGGCCGATCTGCGAGGGGTCGATCTGGATCGTCTGGATCCGTGGAGCGAACTGGCTGAGCTGCTCACGCGGGCTCTGGATCACCTCGGCCATCTTGCCGAGGATGAACGTGCGCGCCTCTTTGGCCTGCGTCAGCGCATCACGCAGGATCTCGAACGTGACGCCGGTGATCTTGATGTCCATCTGCAGCGCGGTGATGCCGCGCTCGGTGCCGGCGACCTTGAAGTCCATGTCGCCGAGGTGATCCTCGACGCCGGCGATGTCGGTCAGCACGATGTAGTCGTCGCCCTCCTTGATCAGCCCCATCGCGATTCCGGCGACAGGACGCTTGATCGGCACGCCTGCATCCATCAGCGACAGCGACGATCCGCAGACCGAGGCCATCGAGGAGGAGCCGTTTGACTCGAGGATGTCCGAGACGACGCGAATCGAGTAGGGAAAGTCCTCGATCGAGGGCACCATCGGCGTGAGGGCGCGCTCGGCGAGCGCGCCGTGACCGATGTCACGGCGCTTGACGCCGCCCATGCGGCCGGCCTCCCCGACCGAGAACGGCGGGAAGTTGTAGTGGTGCCAGTAGTACTTTTTCGTCTCGAGACCGAGCGTGTCGAGACGCATCTCCTCCTTCAGCGTGCCCAGAGCGGCGACGCTCAGCGCCTGTGTCTGGCCACGCGTGAACAGCGCCGAGC